>Ga0209769_1000976_pt1 | contig 11470 bp, 30 predicted proteins | sample LauGreSuBDMM15DN_2_FD_187569 | JGI IMG/M metagenome (GOLD analysis project Ga0209769, IMG submission 187569) | Freshwater lake microbial communities from Lake Michigan, USA - Su13.BD.MM15.DN (SPAdes) (version 3) | ecosystem: Environmental > Aquatic > Freshwater > Lake | place: Lake Michigan, USA...
TAATAAGTGTGTGTAGAACAAGCCGCCCAGGTCATAGTTGACAAAGTAGCTACATACAAAGCAATAAGGAATTTTTTCATATTAGTCTTTCAAAAAGGAATGTCATCATCCATGTCAAGCACATTTGCCTTTGGAGCAGCAGCGGCTTGTCGAACTGGGGCTGGCGCTGGGGCAGCTTGCCTTGGCTGATAGCCACCCTGAGATTGTTGTTCAACAGCAGCACCAAGCTTCAGGCTGAAATAAACATTCCCATCATTGCCGACATTGCGCCAGGCTGATAGCCAATACTGTTTGCCAGTATGGTCAGTCCATTTTCCTACCAAGTCAGCTTGTGATTCTTTTTCCTTGCGAGGGTTCTTGCGTAAAGATCCCCCTACCTTGATTGCAGGTGCATCCATCTGTTTATCTCCTTTTGATGCGTTACGAATGTTGAGTAATCAACAGCTTAATGCTATCACAGTGTAAGCGTTGCACACAAGCAGTATTTGTGGCATAGTAAGACCATGCGACCATAACCCAGTCGTCCACAAGGCAGTGCAGCTTACCAAGTGGGATAAACGTGATGAACTCATCAGGTCTTTAAGTAGAGCAATCGAACGGAGCCAGCAGGTGAGGCAGACATCTAACCAGTGTCTGTAATCTAGATAAACAAGGTGCTGCATCTCTAAGGAGATATTCCCTGCTTTTTTTAGTGGGTTCCATAGTTTGTGTAACAGGTTTTGTCCACCCTCTGCTAATAGCTGTGGACAATGACACTCACTCACCAATAACTTTTCCCTGCTGCTGCGATTATTAGAAAAAAAATGCTAGGTCTACGATTATTGGAAAAAAAATGCGTAGGACACCCTCTACGGTAGGGTGGGGGGCGGGGGGGAGAAGGGTCGATTCTTACCGCCCACTGACAGAAATAAATGGCAGCCTTACCCCCTCCCCTCTACTTCATACAATGGCCATTATGTTAAGTGCCTATTGATTACGACAGCAATTTGTCTAGGTGCGACTGTATTTGCGAGATCGATGCATCACTGCCCAGCTCCGCTATCACCGCATCGAATAGCTCGCTGCCTATTGCTTTGCGAATTGTCACTAATTGATTTTCTCTATCACTTTCAGCTAGCTTATAGCCTGGATCTATCTGCCCTAGGTCAATCAACGACTGATCGTTTACCTTCGACTGTTTACGCTTCGCCATGGTTTGCCCCTTAACTGGTTGATTTAATTGAAGTCTTTGATCTTTCTCGATCATATACGGCGCTGATTCGCCAGTGATAGCCACTATCTCAGACAATGGCAGATCTGCCTTGTAGATTACTTGGCGTGTGTCTGCCCTTTCTCCCCTAAAACCCTGATAAACAACCTTCAGATAACCCTTGTTAATCAGTGAGCTTGTTAAGGTGCAAACCCGCATCTTGCTGACGTTTAGCTGGGTGGCTAACCTTTGTTGCCCAACCCATGTAAGCCCTGATCTGTTGGAGTAAGAGCAATAGAGCATTAAAACCCTCATCTCCATGCCAGTCACCCTTCGGTCTGTTATCGCCCTTATCGGTACGACACAAAATTGACGCTGATCGGGGGCTTGCTCTTTCTGCCTGATCCTTGGCTTTCTAGGCAGTGCTATCGGAGTAGGTTTCATGCCTGAATTGTAGACAGACGTAAAAAAAGCCCCCGAAGGGGCTAATTTAGACAATCTGAAGGGCTAACCGTCTTCGATCCTTTAGCAGTCTCACCGCCCTACTAATCGTTGTTTGCTGACAGTCTAGGGCTATGGCGGCTTTGGTTTGCGTCTTACCCTCTACCAGTACCAAGAAAGCCCCCTTTGAGGCAATGCTATCGGGCTTCATGCGGGTGAGCTGGATTAGATTGTTAAATTCTGATTTAGTCATTGTTTAACCCTTTGGCATTTTGGTTAGACAGATCTGAGACACGCCATTTTCTCGAATGGTGTTGCGTTCGTACAGTATGGGATAGGAACTCTCTAAAAACTCCCTTTCTGAACATTCAACAATGTCTACTTCCTCATCACTGAAGATAAAAAACCTAACATTGATCATCATTTTGTAGCCCCTTCGCTGATCTCAGCCTTGATGTAATCAGAGAGAATCGACTGCAAAGCTTTGAGATTCTCACCCCCTGAGAAATAAAGCCCCGCAAAATCCCCACTTTTCACCCCTAGCGCATCTTGAATCTGTCGGATAGCTTCATTGGCGGCGGTATCTGCCAAGTCTGCGATCTTGGCGCTACTCATTCTTTCAATGCGGGGGATTGTGAATGCGGGGCGATCTATGCCCTCCCCATCGTGAAAAAATGCATCTATGCTTTCATAAAGCACTGCACATTCATCGTTAAGCCCGATAACCCGCCCATCGTGTAGATGGATTAAGTCCACCATACACCCGCCGCCAGTGTTTACAGTCTCGATTTTTTGAATGTATTCGGTTTTCATGCTTGATTCTCCCATTCTGTAAATTCCCAATATGAGGGATTCCCTGTCTGCTCTGTATAATATTTTGATTCTTTGATTGCTTCGGATTCTGTAGCGAATGCGCCCAAAAAAGTCCAATTGTGGTTATATACGCAAAACATAATTTACCCCTTAAAAGTCACGATAAACAAAACCACCAGCAACCTCACCAACCAAAGCGCCTTCATTCTCTAAATGCTCTTTGACTGTCTCAGTCTTCGCCTCTTCATCTTCGCAGTCTTCGAGATCTATGTCATAGCTCGCCGCAATGTTTTCTGTACTGTCTTCGCTGAAGTCGCAACAAATGGCGATTACATCAAGCTCCAATTCTGTCCCACAGTCTTCCTCGTACTGTTCGAGATAGTCCCAAAGGGCAGAAAGCCCCTCTCGGCTGAAGTTATCGGGGCGAATTGCCTCGAATGATCGTTTGAAGTCATAAAAATCGACTGTTGTTTTCATTTTGTGCCTTTCCAAAAAGTGGGTTGTTGTTGTTCGTTGATCGTGTAGCCCATGCCCTCGATGATCTTCAAGACTTGGACAGTGAGGGTTTTAGTCCCTGCAATGGCGGCGAAGTGTTTGGCAGTCTCACACACTGGGTAAACAGTGTTTACGCCGTAATTGTTTTTGATCTCTATTGTGATTTGCATGGTTTAGCCCTCGATCATGTAAACGGCATTGATAAACACAATGCCAAAACTAGCGATAGCAGTAAGCCCAAGCAATGGATCGACACGATCTAAGCAAACACCAAGGCAGCAAGCCGCCGCCGCCAATAGGCTAAACAGTGCGAGAGAGGTAGGAACATAAGTTTTCATTTTGAATTCTCCATAAGTAGGAAGGTTTTCAGAGCTACCAGGCGGCAAGATCGCTACCTGATGCACTTACTTTAACGCACTTATTCGCATTTTGTACTAGGTGTTTACCCTAGTTTGTGAAAATAAATTAATCAGGGGTGCAAAAATGCGGTTATGCATCAAAAACGCATCACGCAAACGCACCCAGCCCCCGCAATTTCTAGCGGTTTGGCGCTAGCCTTTGGCGTTTGTCTGAATTTTTACCAAAACCCAGCCCCAAAGCCCAAAAACTGTATGCATACCCAGCACTGTATGCCCAACCACTGGGATTTTGTACAGTAGTACCAGGTCAAAAAGCCCACTGGTATGGGGCGCTTGGAAAATTATTTTTCAAATTTGCTGGAATTCTCAGCAGAAATCTGATTCTGTTCTGCCATAAATTTGGCAAGTTCTTCCTTAATTCCCCTGAACAAATCACTCATATCCGCATCTAGCTCCTTTGCCCTGTGCCATGAGTGCGCCTTCATGCCAGGTTCTTTAGCCATCGTGATCAGGTGAGCCAGCGTCTTGTCGTAGATGTCAGGGTACTTGATGCATTCAGATCTCACTCAAGATTCTCCATGCGGTTGCTGCACATAATTAATTTTCATTTTTATCTTCACATCGCTTAATAAATTGACAATTCATGCAAAGGGTTTGATATTCATCAGGCAAATAAGTGTTTTTTGCTTTTCTATAAACACCTCTTTCACCTAATAATTCTCTTTCTTTGTTGCCGTTGTTTAATTTATGGTCTAGTGTCAAAGCTCTTTTGTCATCAAAACCACATCTAACGCAAATGTGACCATACATATTAAACAAAGTTGCTTTTAATTTTGCTTTTGAATCTCTTGATTGTTTTCTATGCAAATCAGGATTTTCTTTCCTTCTTTTAAGCATTGATTGTTTTTTCATTTCTCTAACACGATCTTTGTTGGCTTCATACCATTTCTTATATCGTGATTTCTCAACTTCACTTGTTGCCATCATTTGTCTCCTGAAAGGATTCGCCAGGCAGTAGCCGCACATAAAGGCACTTGTCCATTGCCAATGGCTTTAAGTCTGTCCATTCTGGAGGCCAACCCATCAACCACTCTACCCACGTTGGGTTCAACTTTCCAGAAGTCGGATGAACCGATTGGCTCAACATAATTTGCTTTCCAATTGCAGCCCTCCTCTGTATTGAAGGATTGCTCATATTTCCTCTGTCCCTGTTGTCTGATGCTTGTGGAGTTGGGAATTTCTCCATTTTCTTTCGTAATGCTCTTCTGCTGTTGCTCCCACCGTCCAATCCTGTCGTGTTGGGTGTATGAAAGCTGTCCACGCCATTTGGCGACAATCCAAATTCTGTCCCTCTGATGGTTTGCTCCAATGTCCGCTGCTCCCAGCACTCCCCATCTCGCATCAAACCCCATTGAGGCCAAGTCTCCGAGAACTCGTCCAAGTCCCCTAGAAGTGAGCATTGGTGAGTTTTCCACGAAGACGTATCTGGGCTGTACTTCACAAATGATCCTTGCCATTTCTCGCCACATTCCTGATGCTTCACCGTCAATCCCTGCGCCTTTTCCTGCTGCTGAGATGTCTTGGCATGGAAACCCTCCCGATACAACATCAACAATTCCTCTCCACGGCTTTCCGTCAAAGGTTTGCACATCATCCCAAATTGGGAAAGGCGGGAGAAGTCCGTCATTTTGTCGGGCGCACAGTACGCTTGCTGGGTAGGCTTCCCATTCGACTGCACAGACTGTTCTCCATCCGAGGAGTTTTCCCCCAAGTATTCCTCCACCAGCACCTGCGAAAAGAGCCAGCTCATTCACTGCCTCACCATTGGTTCTTCATAGCCCATGTCAATCCTCATGCGGTTAAGCTCCCTTGCCATCATCACCATCACTTGGCTGTTGTTATGGAAAGCCTCTGCCAGTTGTTCAAATTGGCGTTCAAGTTGACTGATCCGCTGCTCTAAAGTTTCTTCTTTCATGGCAAAAGCTCCATTACTGTTACCTCGATGCGAGGCGATCCATACTCCTTGATCCCAAACAATGAGCAGACTTGGCTGTCATCCACCCACAAGATGCCATTGCCAGCATCCATAATCCCCTTGATGTAGTTGTCTATGTCAGGTTTACTCACTGGTCTAAGGAATCCTGAGATTGCCTGTTGCTTCTTAGCCTTTGACCAACTGGCAGGGATAGACTTGTAAACCCGCACATAAAGCGATATAGGCGACTCTAGAGGCTCATGGCTACCCATGGCTTCCCTTGCTGCTGTAGCCACCTCCTGCTCCCAATTAACCGTCTTGGCGGGGGTGTACGCACGGACAAACCCACCTTGTCTTGCAAATCTAGGGCGACCCTTACCAACTGGCTCTCCGATAAGGGTAAACCCTACCTTGAAAGTCATAGCCTAGATCCCTTGAATCCTTGCAAAAAGTTATCAATGCGGCTATCGGGTTCTCCATGATCTTTGGATAGACCGTCAACAATCAAATCGTCAACGATCGCTGCCATGGATTTGCGCTGTTCAACAGAAGCTAGACGCAGGATCTCTTTGTTTACAGGACGGATCCTGACCATCAAAGGGACAACTTCAATTTTGGGGTTGATTGTGTGTTTCATGCTTGCAATTATATATCTTTGTGTAATCATGCTATTAGGGAAAACACCTAGACACAGGCATAACAACCCATGTATACTGCTATCACCATGCAATCACGCATGGCAGACAACCTACCTACTAAGGAGAGTTCTATGAGTTTCGGTACATTTTGGAAAAAGCTTGTACGCCGCAACGACCCACACACCAGTCAAGAAGCAGCCAAGGCAGTCAACACGACTGCTATGGAGCAGCTTGTCTATGAAGTGATTGTTGCCCACCCAAATGGATGCATACAAGATGAGGTACTAGCTCACCTGGCGAGCTACCCATACTCTACAGTGACAGCCCGATTCAAGTCATTAATCGACAAGGGTTACATCTTTGACACTGGGCTGACCCGCCCTGGTAAGTCAGGACGCAAACAGCGGGTTCTTAAATCTACGGAAAAAAACAATGCCTAAATTAACATCAGACAAAATGCTGTCTTGCAGCCAACTCCCAGCCATCATGGGTCATTCAAAGTGGTCTAGCCCTAATGATGTCTTGATGTTCTGCATCAAGTCTATCCTTGGTGAAGATGCTCGTACTCAGGCGGGTGAAGCTGCTGATTGGGGTAATGCCCTAGAGCCAGCCATCATTGCTGAGATGGCAAAGCGCCTTGGAGTGCCTCACTTTGAGATGCCTGACAAAGCATTCCAGCATCACACTCTTGCGCTTGCAGCCAGTGCAGATGCCATTGCCCTACTTAAAGAGCCTATTGTTATCCAGCATGACCCAAGCAAAGGGATCTATGTAGTTGGCTCTGACTCTATTACCCTGACTGGCAACGGAGTGCTGGAATCTAAGCTTACTCGTGGGCATCCTGAAGATGAACTGCCACTTTATCGTGGGCCGATACAGGTTCAAGGCGTAATGATGTGTACTGGTTTGGATTGGGCTGCGATTGGATGCTTGTATTCAGGTGTTGAACTGCGTATCTTCTTGTTCAAGCCACATGAAACCACCATGGCACAGATTGCCAACTACGCTGAAGACTTTCAAGGCAGACTGACTACCTTTGAAGAAACAGGCGAAGCCCAATACTACCCTGCTGCTGACAGCAAAGATGCAAACCGCATTTGGCCTTCAGCAAGAGAAGATGAAGTTGAACTAGGAATCGAGGCTGCTGATCTTGTTGCTGACATTGTTCTTACAAAGCAAAAGATGGCTTCATTACAAGAGGAAGTTGATATGTTAGAGAAGGATTTAAAAGAGATGATGAAAGACTGCTCCAGTGCAAAGGCTGGGACTTGGACAATCAAATGGCCTATGCGTCATTACAAAGCTACTGTTGAAAAGGTAACGCCAGCTAAAGAAGCCTACTCAATCCGTCAATCTACTCTCACTATTAAGGAATCAAAATGAAAGAAATCGCATCAGCACTAGTTAAAGCCCAACGTGCCTTTGGCCCTGCTCTCAAGACTAGCACTAACCCACATTTCCGTAGCCGATATGCAGATCTATCTGCCTGTGTTGAAGCAGTCATTGATGCGCTAAATGATAATGGCATCTATTTGCTGCAAAAAAATTACGACTGTGATAATGGCATCATGTGCGAGACAGTGTTTGTGCATGAGTCAGGACAGATGCTTGAGTGTGGCATTGTCCACTTCCCTGCTGTCAAACAAGATCCGCAAGGGTATGCCAGTGCATTGACCTATGCTCGTAGGTATTCTTTGATGAGTGCTTGTGGCATTGCACCTGAAGATGATGATGGCAACATGGGTAGCCGCAAATTAGCACCAGCCAATAACCCATTGGACTCCATAAAGCCACCAGCCCCATCAGCTTCATTGCCTTATGTGCTGACGATACCAGGCAAAGATCCACGCCAGTACGAGACACCTGATGCGTATGTCAAAGGAACAATTGAGTTGCGTGAGAAGGTTGAGCAATCAACATTGGCAACACGGACAAAAATGACTAAGCTGCGTGAGTTGAAAGAAGCCAACGAAGACCAGGTTAACAAGATTAACCCTGAACAGAAAGCTTCACTCCTTGGAGACTATCAACTGCGTTTGAAAAGATTAGGGGCGCAACTTGAAGGAGATGATAATGGACAGCAGTGACTGGGATAAGTTAGACATTGAGTACCAAACATACTGTAGAGAATGCTATGCCGCTGGAACAATACCAGTAGACTTTCACACTTGGCTACTAGGCCAAGATTAAGGAATTGCTATGACACAAAATGAATTTAATAAGCTAGTCAACGCTGACATCCAGCGCCTGATGGCTCCACGCAAATACTTAGTTGACGTACAAGGATTAAAGAATCATAGGTACACAATTGATGTCTTGGCTTGTAGCGAGGATGACGCTATTGATGTAGTGCTTATGAATGCAAATGATGACTTTCGATTTTTGCGATGCGGAGAAGTGGAGGTACTTATATGAGCAAGATAAGAATCCAACTGGTCGAAGAAGAAGAAACCCCTACCGTGTTTGAGAGGTTTTGGGACAATCTAATGGTGTTTGTTAAATGCGTGGGCGTGTTCGCCGCCATCTGCTTTGCGATTGGCTACTTCAGCAGCACCAAGGCGCAAACAACGCAGTGCGAACCTACCAAAACCGTTTTAACTAAGAGCATATTCAAATGAACCACTTAAAAAACGTATGGGCATGGTTTACAAACCACTGGGTAATGCCAACCCCTGCCGAACTCATTGCCGAGGAACTGATACAAGCGCAGCGCACCAAGTTACGCCACCAATCGAGCATGGAGTACCACACCGCCCTTGTTGCGTACAACGTGGCACGGATTAAACGCCTTAGGCAGTTGACTGCTAAGACGGAGGTGGTTGAATGAAAGAAGCATTAAAACAAATCGTTTACCTTTTGGAGCCAGTTGCAGCACTTGCAGACGGAACGCCTTTTGAACATTCAGAGGTTATCCAAAGGTGCGTGGATTCAACAGAGATTGCATTGGATGCTTTGGTACAGGAGCCAAAACAGCGCACATGGGTAGGTATGACGCTAGAGGAGAGGGTTGAAGTGTGGATTATTTGCGGAAAACCAACTTTAAAAGAATGGGTTGATACAGTAACAGCCATCGAAGCCAAACTCAAGGAGAAGAACTATGGCTAGAGGCACAGGTTTTAATTTGTTAGCTCAAAACGTATTTGCAGCAAAAGGGTTGTTAGCCGACAACCAAAGAAGGCAGCGCCAAAAGAAGATGTGCTGGCAATGCCAAAAGGAGTCCGCATTTGAACAAGGCGCACTGCTAAGAATCACAGGGGCTATACACAAATACGTATGCAAACAGTGCATGGATGCTAAACGTGCGAAGCAAGAATTGGAAGAAACAAAATGAAACTAGCAGCAGGAAACCCCAACCTCATGCGGGTAAACCGAACAGCCACATTAGGGGCGTTTGCAAAGCCTGAGAAGACCACTTACAAATATGGGCAAAGCGGCGGGTATGTGCCAATGGTGCGAACCCCTGATATGGCAGAGCCTCGCACCTTTAACCACATGAAAGATGGTCAGTTGTATGTTCCCGATAAAGGCGACCCAGTACGACTTGGTGCTATGGATGCTTTTAAAATCCAAAGTAGAGGATACAAGACTTAATGTTGTCAGAGACAGAACAGAAACACATTATTCTTTTGGCTGAAAAGTTAGCAAGTGTCTACTATAAAGACAAGGCACTTGCTAAACGATTGAACCAAAGGTTTAACAGTAAAACCAAATCAATACAGCAAGCTAAAAGTGAATTGCTGGAATACTTAAAGGAAGCAGGATGAGTGACTTACCTAACTTTGCAGCATGGTCACATGACAACCTTGCCCAGTTTGCAATTGATGCCTACCGCAAGATGCAGCAGCAGCAAGAAACTATTGAGCAGTTACAGGGTGACTTTAAGGATGCAATGGTCGAATTACGCAAACTGTCTAGTGCCAGCCTTGTCAATAATTAACGCATTGCCACGAGGTGTACCGCCATCCACGTTGGGGATGCTGATGTGCGTCCAACGGTCATACTCACGAATGATTTGGTCAAAAGGTAAACCAGCAGCAATGACCGCACGGACTACCTCATCAGGGGTAACGCCAGGTACACGAAAGTCACAAGCGCACCCCTTGCGATGTTGAGATTTGTCTGAACTTCCAACTGCTGCATTGACTTGCGCTGATCTGAAGGCAGAGTTCACCATTACAGGCTTACCACCAAGGGTTTCTTTGACCTGCTCCAGCAGTTGCGCCAGTCGTTGCAGGTTGCTGATTTCTTCCTGTGTCGGAGAATTGTCAAACTCCCGATGGTCGGTGACGGTCAGTTCTGCAAGTGTGAAGTGTTTACTTAGGCTTGTCATTTCCGTTTTCTCCTATTTTGATGCCAGTGATAAGGCCAAGAAATCCGCCAACAATGGTCTGAAACGCAGGGCCAACAATTCCAAAGAGTTTGTCGTTATCGACTAGCACGTCAAAAAACCCAAACATGAACACGACTACCATTGACAGCACAGTAAGTGCTAGAGTGACGGACGCAATCAAAGTAACCCATTGGGATAATTGTTCTCTGCTCATTTGTTGCTCCGCATTTCCATGATTTTCTCAGCCGTTCTGCCACCAAAATATGCGAGAAACACTATCTGGCCCCATGACCCTAGCAAATTTACGTAGGACTCTTGGGCGTTGTATCCAAAGGCTGACATTGCGGTAAACATGAAGTAGGCAATGAAGATGGCAATAAGCGCAATGGGTCGGATGTTCTTGGACAACCATGAGTCGGAGGCCATGTCAGCAGTCCACCGTTCAGTGGTGTTTTCCTGTTCAGCCTTAAACATCTCAGTCTCGTTGGCCATCTTTGCCAACTCACCGCTTTGAGCCAGCGTGGCCAGCTCAAGCTGGGCTTTGGCCTTGGCCTCTGGGTCAGGGATGAGCTTGTCTATGAGCTTACCGCCGACTGCTAGTAATCCAGTAATGTCAAACATCAGAATTTTCCTTTCATTGAAATCACACCCCAAGCCACCAGCATAAAGATGGCAGCAGCTACCAAGATACAAAGCCCCATTGTGATGGCTTCATCTATTTCTTTTTTTCGATTCTTTGCAGCAGTTGCATCAAGTATTTCTTGTGTTCGTCTGCGCTGCACAATTGCATTGCGTTCCAAAAGAATCTGACTCCACAACTGCGAATGGCCTTGGTTGATAAAGTGCCACTTCAGTTCTTCTTCAGCCCGATTAAGCTCATGCAACTGCATGACGGTAGACATTGCTTGGCTGGTGTCAGAGGAGTATTTCTTTTTGGGATCCTTAACTGCTTCCTTGGCTACCTTGTCTTTGGCATCAAAAAATTTCATCACATCGTTTGTGATGCCCTGCACATCCTTGCCCATTTTTATAGCAGCTTGGATGCCCTTGATAGCACCCTGTGCTATAGCAAATGCGCTAATGGGGTCTATCACTTTTAGTCTCCAGCACCCACCTGCAAACTCTACCGTCTTTATCTAGAAACTCATTAGCTCCATATGTTTCTTTTGGCAGCACGACACGGCAAACCAACACAATCTTTGTTTCTGTGTTGGGCCAAGGTATCTGCGC
>Ga0209769_1000977_pt1 | contig 11470 bp, 9 predicted proteins | sample LauGreSuBDMM15DN_2_FD_187569 | JGI IMG/M metagenome (GOLD analysis project Ga0209769, IMG submission 187569) | Freshwater lake microbial communities from Lake Michigan, USA - Su13.BD.MM15.DN (SPAdes) (version 3) | ecosystem: Environmental > Aquatic > Freshwater > Lake | place: Lake Michigan, USA...
TTCCGCCCGCTGTTACCAATACACGCTTACCCATAAGATCTTGAATGTTTCCAGTTAATGCATCAAACTTTTCGATGATAGCTGGAACTTCGGGAAAACGCCCCGGACCAATGTCATTACCAGTCAAGCGTCCTACCTCTGGTTCCATAACTATGAAACCACGCGAGCGTAGCGTTTGAACATTTGAAACAGTTGCAGGGTCCAACCACATCGAAGGATGCATTGCCGGGACTAACATTTTGGGAACGTCAGATGCGAGAACCAAATTCGTTAGTAAATCGTCTGCACGACCGGCAGCAAGACGAGCAATCAAATCTGCAGTGGCAGGTGCGATCAAAAAGAAATGCGCAGCCTCAGCAAGTGCAATATGTGGAACGGTATGAACGTTTTCCCATACTTGTGTATTTACTGGACGACCAGAGAGTGCTTCCCATGTTGCTTTTCCGACAAAATTTAACGAGGAAGGAGTTGGAACGACGGTAATTGAGTAACCACGATCTTGCAGACGACGGAGTAGTTCGCAAGATTTATAAGCTGCAATCCCTCCACCAACGCCGAGTACAACTTCACGGCCGATTAGTGACATAGAGAAGTTTTAAGCTGTTGGCTCGAGGTTTTCGATTGTAAGAAGGCCTTCATTAATTTCGCGAAGTGCGATTGAAAGAGGCTTCTCGTGCACATGGGTCTCAACTAGAGGTCCTACATACTCAAGTAGGCCTTCTCCAAGTTGTGAGTAATAAGCGTTGATCTGACGAGCGCGCTTTGCAGCATACAAAACTAGGCTGTACTTAGAGCCACTCTTGTCTAGAAGTTCGTCAATCGGTGGATTAGTGATTCCATCCATGGTTTTCCCCGCTTCATTGATTAATACTGAATTAATGAGTACCTATTAATTATGGGATAACTCTATCAGTTTTCCGACCACGCTCTCGACCTGGTCATTTACTAGAACCACATCGAAAAATGATGCGGCGGCGAGCTCTTCTTGAGCCAATTCCAACCGTTCAGCCCGTCTTTCAGGGGTATCGGTGCCCCGTCCCTCCAGACGAGATACCAACTCTTCCCATGTAGGAGGCTCTAGGAACACAAGAACAGATTGTGGAAGATGGGCCTTAACTTGCTTAGCCCCTGCGATTTCAATCTCCAACAAAACATTTTTACCTAGCAATAAAGCATGCTCAACTTTTTCTAGTGGTGTGCCATAGCGATTACCAGCAAATTCGGCCCATTCCAAAAATTCATTAGAATTAATCATTCGCGTAAATTCTTCATCGGTTACAAAGAAGTAATCGCGCCCATCGATCTCGTTACTACGGGGCTTTCTAGTTGTTGCGCTCACACTAACCCAGAAATCACCGGCCTCACGCAGTTTCTTTGCCACCGTACTTTTGCCCACACCGCCAGGACCCGAAAGCACCAACAGCTTTCCAGGCTTAACCGCATGTTCTGACTTCATGAACTCCTCGCGCAGCTGCTTTATCTGAAGACGACCCAAGCCCTGAATTCTACGGGACGGAGAGATACTTAACCGCTCCATCAGTGATTGGGCTCGAACTTTCCCGACACCAGATAGCGATTCGAGCAAATCCTTTACTCGCATCTTTGCGATTGCATCCTCGGTTTTAGCTAACAACAAAATATCATCTATGGCAATTTCGCCATTCTTCATTTTAAATTTTATCTCAGCACGACGTTTCCGAGAAATAGCCGCTTTGAGCAGAGCCTGCTTTCGTTGCTCATCTGTTAGTTGCGGAGGTAATCCCATGTGCCAAATCTAGTCTTTAATCTAGATAAGTTCGGCAGCTATCTCAGCGGCACGATCTCGCATAGCTATAGCGCCCAGACTCCATTGCTGGGTTATGGGGCGCCCTATGACAACTAAATTTGCGCCTAATTCAACAGCGGCCTTCGGTGTCATAGTTCGTGCTTGATCATCTGTTAACGAAGAATCTGCCGGACGAACTCCTGGAGTAATGATGATGGGAGTTGTGCCCACTGCAGCACGTATTGCAGCAATTTCTAATGGGGAACAAACAATTGCACCGGCACCGGCACTAACTGCCAATTTTCCTAAGCCAACTGCCGAGTCAAGTGCATTGGCTTTAAAACCAATCTGAGTCACATCATCCTCTGACAGTGAGGTCAAAATTGTGACACCAGTGACATGGGTTTTTGGCGAGGCCTCAACAGCCGCCCTTATCATCGCCGGACCACCTGATGCGTGTACGGTCAAATAACGCGGTGACAGATGCGCAACCGCCTTTGCTGCACCACTCACAGTGTGAGGAATATCGTGAAGTTTCAAATCTAGAAAAATATCCGAATCAGTTACATCTTTAATCGCCTTGACACCATCACTACCAAAGGTTAAATAGAATTCCAGACCAAGCTTGTAAACCGACACATGGTCCTGTGTTGCCTTAACCCATTGAATAGCTGTTGCTAAATCGGGAGTATCTACCGCTAAGACAATCGGTGCTTTATGCATGTGTATTTTCCGCTTCTGGACGATGTGCATATCCGATAGCTTGCTTTAATGATGTGAAACTACGATCCATTAAAAGTTGCTTCAACTCATTCTGAATTTTCATTATCGCTGTTGGATTGCCAAAGCTTGCTGTTCCTATAGAGACACCACTAGCCCCCGCCAAGATCATTTCAAGGGCATCTTTACCGCTTGCAACCCCACCCATACCCAAAATTGGAATGTTGGGAAGTGCGGCATGTACTTGATACACCGCGCGCACCGCAATTGGTCTAATGGCCGGACCTGATAATCCTCCGGTTTTTCCACCCAAATGAGGACGCATAGTGTCAACGTTAATTACCATGCCCAGAACTGTATTGATCAGGGCTAATCCATCTGCACCGGAATCAACAACACCCCGAGCGATAGATACTAAATCGGTGACATCTGGAGATAACTTCGCAATTATTGGAAGCTCTCCCCCAATAGTGCGGCGAACTCCATCTACCACCCGACGTGATGCTTCAGGATCACACGCGAAAACTAATCCGCGATTTTCTACATTGGGACAAGAGATGTTGACTTCAATGGCACTAAGCCCAGAAACAGATCGTAGCTTTCTGGCCAACGTTGAGTACTCTTCTACAGTTTCACCGGCAATCGATACAATAATGCGGGCTTTTTGTTCTACTAAATAAGGAATATCCTTTGCGATAAAGGCGTCAATGCCTGGGCCTTGTAAACCAATTGAATTCAACATACCACTTGGTGTTTCAGCCATACGAGGAGTTGGTCGGCCGTTTCTGGCCTTAGACATTACCGATTTAGTGACTACCCCGCCCATTTCGCGCAAGGGAAAAAACTGAGCAAGTTCGCGACCAGAACTGGCACATCCACTTGCCGTAAAAGTTGGTGCAGGAAACCAGGTGTTTCCGATTGTGGTGGAAAAATCTAATGTACTCATAGTTGCTTTCCAACCTGATCCCATTGCACTTTAGCGCCGTCCATCACTGGACCATCAATACACGACCTCAACATGGATATCGATCCATCGTCATTTTCAACCGGTAGCACGCAGGTCATACACACTCCAATGCCGCACGCCATTGCCTCTTCCACCGCACATTGATGTACTACAGCTAATGAATTAGTAATCTTTGTAATTGCAGATAACATCGGCATCGGTCCGCACGAATAGACAACAGCAATATCCAAATCTTTGATGATCTCCGCTATCGGATCAGTGACACGACCGGTCTGACCCATGGAACCATCTTCGGTGTAAATGCGCATAGAGTTAACGGCTCTCTTACCTTCCATTGGTGCATAAATCTTGGAAGCGGTACTTGCTCCGAGCAACATATCGACTCTGCAGCCTCTTGCATTGAGAACTTCGGCTAACCCAAACAATGGAGCAGAGCCATATCCACCACCGACTAATAGCACCGGCACCGGCTCTGTTGGAATACCAAATGCTGTTCCAAGAGGGGCAACGATGTCTAGCACCACCCCTTCACCTTGTGCGCACAGCCATCTACTTCCTTGGCCATGTGGAGCAACGATAAGTTCCATCGTTCCACCAAAGGTAGAGCTAACAGTTACACGCGATATTGCAAAGGCGCGACGTAGCACCATGCTTGATGAATCCCCGCCAACATTGATTGCGACGAAATTACCAGGTTTACATGTTGCAGCCAGATCCCCGACATTAATTATAATCTGTTGATAATTTCCAACTTTTTTGTTGCTAATAATTGGTGCCAGCAATTGCTGCGCATTTCTATTGATCTGTGACATTTATGCCAACCATTCCTGCAACGACTTGATACTCAATGGGCTGCTTTGAAGGAAAGTTATCGCATCAACGGCTGCGCTAAATCCCGCTGTTGTGGTGATGCAAGGGATGGAACGCTGAACCGCTGCTGTTCGAATAGCCCAGCCATCTGCGCGCGTGCCGCGACCAACAGGTGTATTTATTACCAGGTCAATCTCCCCCGCATTGATGATATCCACGATCGTCTTCTCGCCCATCAAACCAGTTCCTTCTGAATTCTTTCTGACTGTCGTGCATTCAATCCCATGTGCCCGAAGATAGCTGGCTGTGCCATCAGTTGCCAGAATATGAAAGCCCAAATCGGAAAAACCTTTCGCCGGCTCGATGCCGGGAGCTTTATCTTTATCGGCTAATGAAATAAATACGGTTCCAGATTTTGGCAAAGGACCAAAAGCGGCAATCTGACTCTTGGCATAACTCTCACCAAAGGAAGGTGAAACTCCCATAACCTCACCGGTCGAACGCATCTCAGGACCTAACACTGCGTCAACACCTCTACCATCGGTACGACGGAAACGATTCCACGGCAAAACAGCTTCCTTCACTGAAATTCCTTTGGCCACTCCATCACCCAATAATGGCAAGAGACCTTCTGTACGCAATTCTGCAATGGTAGATCCCACTGAGATCCTTGCAGCAGCTTTAGCTAAAGGTACGCCAGTTGCCTTACTAACAAAGGGGACTGTTCGGGAGGCTCGAGGATTGGCCTCAAGCACAAAGAGTGTGTTTTCAGCGATAGCAAACTGAATATTTATCAAACCACGAACATCAACACCACGCGCAATCTTTTCCGTCGCAATTCTAATTTCATCCCGTTGTTCATCCGTGACCGTCATAGATGGAAGTACACAGGCGCTATCACCACTGTGAATTCCCGCCTCTTCTATGTGCTCCATGACTCCACCAAGGAAGAGTTCATGTCCATCGAATAGTGCATCAACATCAATTTCAATCGCATTATCTAAAAATCTATCAACTAAAACAGGGTGATCAGGCGTGATGTCAGTTGCGCGAGTGATAAATCCACCCAGTGCAACATCATCATAAACAATCTCCATGCCCCGCCCACCTAAAACAAATGAAGGTCGAACAAGAACTGGATATCCAATTTCATGAGCAATCGTGGTTGCTTCTAATTGGGAAGCGGCCATACCAAAATGCGGTGCTGACAAACCCTGTTCAGCCAAAATGTTTCCGAAGGCGCCTCGTTCCTCAGCAAGATTAATTGCCTCTGGTGAAGTGCCCAAGATTGTTACCCCATTTGCTTTCAAACCTGCTGCCAAACCTAAAGGCGTTTGCCCGCCTAGTTGAGTAATAACGCCCAGTACAGGTCCAGCCTGAGTCTCAGCATGAACTACCTCTAGTACATCTTCAAGGGTCAGTGGTTCAAAGTACAAACGATTGCTGGTGTCGTAATCTGTCGAAACAGTTTCAGGGTTGCAGTTAACCATAATCGTTTCAAACCCAGCTTCCCGCAGGATGAAAGAAGCATGAACACACGAGTAATCAAACTCGATCCCTTGCCCAATACGGTTTGGCCCACTACCTAAAATGATAACCGCCGGTGTAGTGCGTGGACGCACCTCAGTTTCTTCCTCATAACTTGAGTAATGGTATGGAGTGAAAGCTTCGAACTCTGCTGCGCATGTATCCACGGTTTTATAGACCGGACGGATGCCTAAGTGATGACGTGCTTTACGAACTTCCTCTTCACTAACACCACGCAAACTTCCAATTTGGGCATCAGAGAAACCTTGAGATTTTGCCGCACGCAATACATCTTTCGAGAGTTCACCAGGTTGCGCGATGACAGCTGCTTGCTCATTAATTACCTCGATCTGGCGTAGGTACCAACGATCAATTCTCGTCGCTTCATAGACCTGCTCGACACTGGCCCCTGCCCACATAGCTTTTTGCAGCTGTTGCAAGCGATACTCCGTCGGAATCCTCATTGCTTGCAGCAAAGAAGATAGTTCGGATTCGCCTACATTAGGCCAAGTAAAAATCGCTTCCTTGCGTTCAAGTGACCTTAAAGCTTTCATGAGCGCTTCAGAAAATGAGCGTCCAATGGCCATCGCTTCACCAACACTCTTCATTGTTGTTGTAAGACGAGGGTCAGCATCTGCAAACTTTTCAAAAGCAAAACGAGGAACCTTCACGACCACATAGTCAAGAGTGGGCTCAAAGGATGCAGGAGTCACCTTTGTGATGTCATTTTGAATCTCATCTAAGGTGTATCCGATGGCCAACTTCGTTGCAATCTTTGCAATTGGAAAACCTGTCGCTTTAGATGCCAACGCACTTGAGCGTGAAACACGTGGATTCATCTCAATAACGATAATCCGCCCGTTGTCAGGATTTACCGCAAATTGGATGTTGCAACCACCTGTATCGACCCCAACTTCGCGAATAATGTCCATCGATAAATCACGCAATTTTTGATACTCGACATCAGTCAAAGTCATTGCTGGGGCAACAGTAATTGAGTCGCCTGTGTGCACGCCCATAGGGTCTAGATTTTCGATCGAGCAAACTATTACAACGTTATCTTTGCGATCACGCATCACCTCAAGTTCATACTCTTTCCAACCAATAATCGATTCTTCAAGTAAGACCTCTGAAGTTGGACTATAACGCAAACCAGCACCAGCAATTTGCTTTAACTCTGCCTCATTAAAGGCAATTCCTGAACCCAGGCCGCCCATAGTAAATGAGGGGCGAACAACAACTGGGTATTTCAACAGAACAACAGCATCCATGATCTCTTCCATGGTGTGGCAGATCTTAGACTTTGCAGATTCTCCACCAACTTTTTCCACAATTCCCCGAAACAATTCACGATTTTCACCGCGATTAATTGCATCAACATCAGCGCCAATAAGTCGCACTCCGTACTTCTTTAAAGTTCCACGCTCGAACAATCCAATCGCAGCATTCAAAGCGGTCTGGCCACCTAAAGTCGCTAATACTGCGTCAGGCTTTTCATGAGCAATGATGCGCTCAATTATCTCAGGAGTAATCGGTTCGATGTATGTCGCATCTGCAAACTCAGGGTCTGTCATGATTGTTGCAGGATTCGAATTTACTAAAATGACCCGAATTCCCTCAGCGCGAAGAACTCGACATGCCTGTGTGCCTGAGTAATCGAATTCGCAGGCCTGACCAATAACAATTGGTCCACTGCCGATTACCAAAACACTTTTTATCGTTGTATCAAGGCCCATTAGGCGTTCACCTTTGCTGACATTAAATCAACAAAACGATCAAAAAGATAAGCAGCGTCATGAGGTCCTGCCGCCGCCTCTGGATGATATTGAACTGAGAAAGCTGGTCTATCGAGTAGCTGGAGACCTTCGACGACATCGTCGTTTAGACATACATGAGTTACCTCGCCGCGACCATAAACAGTTGAGAACTCAGTATCAGTCGGCGCCTTCACGGCAAACCCATGATTATGGGCAGTGATTTCAACCTTGCCCGTGTTCTTATCCATCACTGGCTGATTAATCCCACGATGGCCAAACTGTAACTTGTAGGTTTCAAAACCTAAGGCGCGTCCAAGAATCTGGTGACCAAAACAAATTCCAAATAATGGAATCTCAGTCAACAGTAATTCGCGAACTACTTCGATGACATCGGTCATTGTTGCAGGATCTCCTGGACCGTTGGAGAGAAAGACTCCATCAGGATTGACTGCCATGATTTGAGCAACAGTTGAATCAAAGGGCATGACATGCACTTCGACTCCGCGTTCGGCAAGTGCTCGAGGTGTTGCGCCCTTAATGCCTAAATCCAGAGCTGCGACAGTGAACTTCTTTTCCCCGATTGCTGGAATAACAATTGTTTTCGGTGTTGAAACATCTCGGACTAAAAATGCCCCTGCCATAGCCTCAGCCTTGCGAACTTCGACAACCATTTCTTCACGAGTAAGTTCTAATCCTGAAAAAATACCAACCCGCATAGCTCCGCGATCGCGCAGGTGACGTGTTATGGCGCGAGTATCTACACCTTGAATTCCAATGATTCCTTGTGCGATTAACTCTGCTTCCAAATCATTCTGTGCCCGCCAGTTTGATGTAACCGATGATGGATTGCGCACGACAAACCCAGCAACCCATATCTTGGCTGATTCATTATCGGAGTCATTCACGCCAGTATTGCCAATGTGGGGCGCAGTCATGATGACAACCTGCTTGTGATAGGAAGGATCCGTCAAAGTTTCTTGGTACCCAGTCATGCCAGTTTGGAAAACAGCCTCTCCAAAAGTTTTACCAGTCGCAGCCCACGATGAACCTTCGAATATTCGACCGTCATCTAAAACAAGGTATGCACTCGGCACTACAAGCCTCCGATTGAAGTTATGTTTCCATTAATCAAAGTTGCTACGCCCTTATAGAAGGTGTGCGTGACTACACCGGGTAATTCATGGCCATGATAGGGAGTATTGGAAGAGTTTGAGAAAACTAAATCGCGATCAACCCTCCACTTCTGGGTTGGGTTAATCACAACTAAGTTTGCATTAGAGCCAGCCACTAAGGCTTGACCGTGATTTTCATAGCCGCCGATTCGAGCAGGTGTAATAGACATGCGCTCTGCCACCTGAACCCAATTCATCAAACCAGAATCAACCATTGTCTTTTGAACAATCGAAAGCGCTGTTTCCAATCCCAGCATTCCAAAGGCTGCCTCCTGCCACTCACATTCCTTTGCTTCTGTGGGGTGAGGCGCGTGATCTGTGGCAACGATGTCAATGGTTCCATCTGCCAAGGCTTCACGTAGGGCGTGGACATCAGATTCAGTTCGTAAAGGCGGATTGACTTTATAAACAGGATCGTACGAGCTTGCTAGATCATCTGTAAGCAAAAGGTGATGAGGAGTAACTTCTGCGGTCACATCGATGCCTCGAGCCTTTGCCCAGCGAATAATTTCAACACCACCAGCAGTTGTTAAGTGGCAAATATGTAGACGTGATTTAACATGGTCTGCAAGCAATACATCTCGGGCAATAATTGCCTCTTCTGCTACCGCGGGCCAACCTTTGAGTCCTAACCGTGCAGAAACCACTCCCTCATTCATCTGAGATCCGATCGTCATTCGCGGATCTTGGGCATGTTGGGCGATTACTCCCCCAAATTTTTTAATGTACTCAAGTGCTCGTCTCATAACCAAAGGATCAAAAACACAATTGCCATCATCGCTAAACACACGCACCCGCGCCACCGAATCGGCCATCGCGCCAATTTCTGAAAGTGCTTCACCCTTTAATCCCTGAGTCACTGCACCAATCGGAAACACATCCAATAAACCAGCTTCTTGACCCAACCTATAGACCTGTTCAACAACACCGGCCGTATCGGCAACAGGTGAAGTGTTAGCCATAGCCGAAAGTGCGGTGAAGCCTCCTTTTGCTCCAGCTCGACTTCCGCTCAGTACGGTTTCAGCATCTTCTCGTCCTGGTTCGCGAAGATGTGTATGAAGATCAACAAGACCAGGTAAAACAACGCACTCTGATCCGTCTAGAACTATCTTTGCCTCACCTTTGAATCCATTACTAACTGATGCGATAACACCATCGGAGATCGCGATATCGGCTCTCTTTCCATCAGGCAATGAAACACCCTTAATGAGGAAATCTGCAGGCTTCATTTAGTTGCTCCCAACTTCTAGCGCTCCGCCAGCAAGCAGAACATACAAAATCGCCATCCGAACGCTTACTCCGTTAGTTACTTGTTCGGTGATAACCGAACGCGCACTATCTGCAACTTCAGCTGAAATTTCTAAGCCGCGGTTCATCGGTCCCGGATGCATGACAATCGCACCCTTCTTCATGCACGCCATTCGATCAGAGTTCAACCCAAAGTATCGTGAATACTCACGCGCATTTGGAAAGAATAGATCTGACATTCTCTCTTCTTGAACACGCAACATCATTACAACATCTACATGAGGGATTACAGAATCAAAATCATAAGAAACTGCGGCTGGCCAACTATCGATTCCCACAGGCAACAGAGTTGGCGGCGCTACTAAAGTAACTTTCGCTCCCAACATCGACAACAATAAAACATTTGAACGAGCAACTCGCGAGTGCAAAATGTCTCCTACTATTGCAACGCTAAGGCCGGTTAAGTCACTCCCGCCCATGCCTAAGTGCTTTCGAATGGTAAAAGCATCCAGTAATGCCTGACTGGGATGTTCGTGCGTTCCATCGCCGGCGTTAACAACACTTCCCGACATCCAATGAGAGTCAGCCAATCTTTGTGCTGCACCAGATGCCGGATGACGAATGACTACAGCATCAGCACCCATCGCTTGGAGAGTCATCGCTGTGTCTTTCAAGGATTCGCCCTTACTGAGACTAGATCCCTTGGCTGAAAAATTTATAACATCTGCCGATAAGCGTTTGGCAGCCGCCTCAAAGGAAATGCGAGTACGAGTTGAATCTTCGGCAAATAAATTAACAATTGTTCGACCACGTAAAGTTGGCAATTTCTTAACAGCGCCATCGCTAACCCGCGCTAATTCACTTGCGGTGTCTAGAATGGAGATGGCCTCAGATTTATTGAGATCTGCGATGGATAGAAGGTGACGCATTATTCAGCCCCCTCTTCAATCGTTACTTCATCCCGACCATCAATCTCACTGAGAAGTACCTTCACGGATTGGTTTTTAGCCGTTGGCAGGTTCTTGCCAATAAAGTCAGCTTTGATAGGAAGTTCTCTGTGTCCGCGATCAACTAGCGCAGCTAATTGAACTGTTCGGGGACGACCAATTTCTCCCAACGCATCTAGTGCGGCACGAATAGTTCTGCCAGAGAATAAAACATCATCAATGAGAATCACATCCTTACCTTCGATCCCTGAGGCTGGAATTTTGGTCGGCATGATTGCTCGCGGAGGACGCATTCTTAAATCATCTCGAAACAATGTGATGTCGAGCGTCCCAGTGGGCACTTCCGTACCTTCGATGGTTGCAATAATCCTTGAAATACGTGTGGCGATGTGAGCGCCTCGGGTTGGAATACCTAAAAGGACAATGTTTGTCGGGCCTTGATTCTTCTCAAGGATCTCGTGGGAAATACGGGTCAACGCACGAGTAATGTCTTGTGCGGACAGGGCTACGCTCATGTAAATCTCCTTTCCCACCTCTCGGGATGGGTCGTTAAAGGA
>Ga0209769_1000981_pt1 | contig 11449 bp, 14 predicted proteins | sample LauGreSuBDMM15DN_2_FD_187569 | JGI IMG/M metagenome (GOLD analysis project Ga0209769, IMG submission 187569) | Freshwater lake microbial communities from Lake Michigan, USA - Su13.BD.MM15.DN (SPAdes) (version 3) | ecosystem: Environmental > Aquatic > Freshwater > Lake | place: Lake Michigan, USA...
AATATTCAATAATCGTTCGCGTAGATGGCCATTCAAATATTCCGAATAATTATTGTCAATTAGTGTCAGAGATTTTAGAAAGTACAGGTGCGGTAAATGTTGGTGGCGTAATGGCAGCTGAAGGCCAATCTCTTTTTGAGCGATCCGTGGCCCTTGCGATGCGCAGTCCACTTGGGGTTGGCGCATCTCGATTCCATACTGGTGGAGGTGCTGGAGAAGTCGACACCGTTTATCTCGGTGCATTTAGAAAAGAAGCACTGCTTGCAGTTGGTGGCTTTGATGAGCGATTTACTCGCGCTCAGGATTGGGAACTAAATTTCAGATTACGTCAGGCGGGTGGAGTTGTTTATTTTGATCCACGATTAGTTGTATCTTACCGACCACGTTCAACTGTTAAAGCATTAGCAAAACAGTACTTTGAATATGGTCGCTGGCGACGCGTAGTGTCACGTCGTCATCAAGGCACAATTAATTACCGTTATTTAGCGCCACCGCTTACCGTTGCTGCAACAACGCTTTCCCTGATCTTAGGTTGGCTGGTTTCACCAGTTCTATTCATTCCAGCCCTTGTTTATGCTGTGTTTATCCTGATTGCATCTGTTGTAATTGGAAAAAGCGCGGGTGAGATTCTGTGTTTACCCACAATCTTGCTAACAATGCACATTTCATGGGGGCTTGGATTTCTTACTTCGCCTAAGTCTCTTGCTCCTGATGTAACCTTGCACCCGTGAGCACGCCACTGCAGGTATATGAGCCATTTAAAGCCGGCCTGCCCAAGCTAGGTCGATACTGGAAATCCTTATGGTCTAGGCGCACCTTCATTAAGGAATACTCCAAATCTGAACTTCGGGAACAACATTTTGACTCGGTATTTGGGCAATTGTGGCTAGTTATAAATCCACTACTACTCTCGGCCGTTTACTTTATTTTGATAATCATTATTGGCGGCGCTACAGATAGTGCGCGGTATGCACATTTAACGTCAAGCTTATTTTTATTTTACTTGATGGCAAATAGTCTTACCGGTGGCGTGAAATCTATTACCGCTGGCCAGCGATTGATTCTCAACACCGCTTTCCCGCGGATCATGCTCCCAATTTCAGCGGTAGTGATCGCAATTTTTAAGTTTCTACCAACACTGCTTGTTTTCATGGTTATAAAAGCAATTGTTGGGTCACCTTTTACAATTGAAATGCTGTGGGCTATTCCAGTGTTATTGATAACGATCTTTCTAGCCCTCGGATTAGCAATCACAATTTCCTGTATCAATGTTTATTTCAGAGATATCGCAAGCTTTTTGCCTTACTTAACCCGAACGCTTCTGTACTTGTCACCCATTCTTTATGAAGCATCTGACCTAAAGCCAAATCTTCGAGTGATAGAGATAATTAACCCACTTTTTCCAATTTTAGATTCATGGTCTCGCGCTATGGTTCAAGGAGAAGCCCCAGAACTTTCAAGCATGCTTCAAGGCCTAGCTTGGGCCACGGTCATCTTCTTTGTTGGTACTTATTTCTTCTTATCGAGGGAGCGTGAGTTCGCTGTCCGCCTCTAATAAGCACATCACAAATGAACTTGCGGTTTCAATCCGTGGAGTAGGGCTCACATATACAACATCAATTGATAAAAAGCCGACTTTTAAATCTCGCGCAAAGTCTTTGGGCCGTGGCAAAAAACAGACTCGAGTTGTTCGAGCACTTGATGACATTGATTTAGATATTAAATATGGACAAGTACTAGGCGTTATTGGAACAAACGGTGCTGGAAAATCTTCATTAATGCGTTGTGTTGCCGGCATCTTGCCTCCTTCGCAGGGCCGTATCGAGGTATTTGGATCTGTTAGTACATTGCTAGCGCTCGGTGTCGGATTTAATCCATCAATGTCTGGCCGCGACAATGTGTTTCTTGGTGGATTAGCTGCCGGAATGTCGCGCGAGGAAATAGCGGGCAATTTTGACGAGATAGCGGAATTTTCAGAACTTGGCGATGCAATCGATGCTCCAATGCGCACATATTCATCAGGAATGTATGCACGATTAGCCTTTTCCGTCGCTGCTGTTGTTCGCCCCGATATTTTAATCATTGATGAAGCACTTAGTACTGGCGATGCCAAGTTTAAGGAAAAGAGCCTTAACCGCGTTAAGGAACTTCGCAGTGATGATCGTGCTCTAATTCTAGTGAGCCATGCAATGCTAACGTTGCGTGAAACCTGTAACGATGTTGCTTGGCTGCACAAGGGAAAGCTTGTTCAACGAGGCGAGCCCAATGAAGTCATTGATGCTTATCAAAAGTTCTTACATCTTGGAAAGAGCGCAGCAAGTGATGAGGATGTTTAAACGCTTAGCTTTGGTACTTTGTATTGCAATAACTGTTCCAGCACAATCTTATGCCGTAGAAATTCCTGTAGAGTTTCAAGTACGTGGTGCTGGTTATGGCCATGGTGTTGGCATGAGCCAGATTGGCGCAAGAGCAAAAGCTTTAGCTGGTGAAACTGCTACAGCGATTCTCTCTTATTACTATAAAGATATTGCAATTGAACCATTGGATGACACAAAAATATTGAGGGTAAACGTTGGGCACTTATTAACTTCTGCAAAAATGGCCACTACAACGCAAGATGCAACGATGGAAATTTTTAGTGGTGATATTGGTGATGCGCAAGGCGTTGTTCCATTAGCGGTTGTGCCTGTTAAAAGTTCTTTGAATTTTACTATTCTGGGCTCAACAGTGTTGCCTAGTGTTGTTACAGGAAAGAAAACAGTCAGTATTCCACGCAATAGAATCTTCACGGTTCGTTGGAGCGGAACTCGTTACTTACCTGGCATAGATGGCGTTATTTCCTTAACTCACAACAGCACCACAAAAAAGTATCGTTACGGACAGATGCAATTTAGGGCTGTAAAGGCAACAACACTTGGGTATCGTCTAGAAGTGACAAATTCTGTGCGCTTATCTGATGAATACTTATGGGGAGTAAGTGAAGTTCCATCATCCTGGCCAGAGGCAGCTCTTCAGGCTCAAGCAATCGCATCTAGAACATTTGCGATGAGTAAAGCTGGAATATATCGAGCCGAATGTGATTGCGATCTTTATGGGGGGATATCTGATCAATCATTCGTGGGGTATGCAAAGGAAACAGAAAAAGGGTGGGGGCAGTTCTGGAAAGCGGCGGTTACCAGCACTGCCGGTTTAACTATTACTCAGGCTGGTAAACCAATTACAGCTTATTTCGGTAGCTCATCGGGTGGGTTAACAGAGACCTCTGTGAATGCGTGGGGAACGCAAAAGAGTTACACACAATCAGTTATAGATCTCTCAAGTCTGGATCCAGCGCTAAATCCACGCTTTTATCAATGGGATCGCACAATTACGCAAGCATCTGTTGCAGCAGCTTTTGTTCTTCCTGATGTCGTTACTCTAGAAATAATTATGAAAAATGCATCTGGAACCGTTGCAACGATAAAGGCGACCTCTAGTGCAGGAATTCAAAAGAGTTTACGTGGTGAGACATTTAGAAGCCGGACTAAAATTCCGTCTGCCTATTTTGATTTAGTTGGCATGCAAAATGCTGTTGAGCCCACCCCAAGTCCCAGTCCGTAATACAACCTCTAGACAGCCATCTAGTGAGTTACGTCGAAACAAAAGATTGCTTGCTCCAGAAAGTGTTCCAGCTTTAACAATTTCACCATCAGGGAGCCTTACCTTTGCCGCTGAAGTAATATAAGTGCCAGCTTCAATAACACAGTTATCACCCAGTGAAATTCCAAGGCCTGAGTTTGCACCGAGTAAACACTTCTCTCCGATTGAGATTACTTCTTTTCCGCCACCACTTAAAGTTCCCATAATGGATGCGCCACCACCAACATCTGTGCCATCTCCAACTACAACACCAGCAGAGATGCGACCTTCGACCATTGAAGTTCCCAAAGTTCCAGCGTTGAAGTTAACAAAACCTTCGTGCATGACAGTTGTTCCAGAGGCAAGGTATGCACCTAGGCGAACACGATCTGCATCTGCGATTCGAACTCCACTTGGGACTACGTAATCAACCATTCGAGGGAATTTATCAACACCGTACACACTGACATGTCCATGTATAGCCTTCAATCGGGCCCGAGTAATTTCAAAACCATCAGCAGCACATGGGCCAACTGATGTCCAAACAACATTACTTAATAATCCAAAGATTCCATCAAGTGCGACGCCATGAGGTTTTACAAGTCGGTGTGACAATAAATGTAAACGTAGATATGCATCTGCTGCATGTTCAGGTGCTTTTGTAATATCAATCTCGATACTAATAACTTCGCGAGTAACCGCCCGCGCTACATCAGCACCAATAAGTGTATTTAGTTCTGCTGGTACGGCACCAGAGAGCGCGGACAGAGATGGAGATGGGAACCAAACATCCAAGGTAGTTCCATTGGAGATAGTGGCGATTCCGTGCCCGGATGCAATAGTCGTCATGTCCTAAGCCTAGCCTCTATTGTTAGCAGTATGCGTATTGCCGTGTTCTGCTCATCATCCCCAACGATTGATAATAAGTATGTAGAGCTTGCCTACGAACTTGGGCAGGGAATCGCAGGATCATCCAACGAATTAGTTACAGGCGGCGGTCACATCTCGATGATGGGCGCTGTCTCACGCGGTGCTCGTGACAAAGGTGGCAAGACTATTGGTGTTATCCCACAGGCACTTATAGATATTGAATTCGCAGATCATGATAATGACGAACTGCATGTAGTTGAAACAATGGGTCAGCGCAAACATATGATTACAGATATTTCAGATGCATTCATAACATTGCCTGGTGGTGCAGGGACTCTCGAAGAGTTCTTCGAAATTTGGGTTGGTCACTATTTAAAGTTTCATACTAAGCCGGTTGTTATTTTGGACCCATTTGGAATTTATGCACCTTTGCAGCAATTGATTGTTCATTTGGAGGAAGAAAAATTTATAAAACCTGGAATGCGCGAAATTGTGCAGTGGACTACAAATGTTGAAGATGCATTGAAAGCATGTGGTACGTGAGGAGTAATCACATCGCAATGAGTCTTGTAATTAAGGCACCAATTGAAAGCGTGTGGGCAGCTATTGCTGATTGGGAGTCTCAGGGCGATTGGATGTTGCAAACTACAGTTGAAGTAACATCGCAAATTCGCGAAGGCGTCGGCACAACAATTGCTGCATTTACCGGAATGGGTAAATTCGGAGTAATGGACCATATGGTTGTTACTTTGTGGGAGCCACCATATATCTGTGATGTTCTACATACTGGAAAAATCATTAAGGGAACCGGCCGTTTTCAATTAGTCGCAATCGATGCAGATACAACTCGATTTGATTGGTCGGAAGAGATTCTGGCTCCACGAGTGCTATTCCTTCTAACCGCACCTGGTTTGTACGCTGGGGTGCGTATCTCACTGGCCAAGCTCGGCCGCCATTTGCGTAGTTGAAAGTAAGTTAAACGACGTAAACTAAGCCAATGGGCAAGCAATCGCAGACTCTGGCAGATGCGCTTGCCTCCCTGCCGGATGAAGAGCGGATCATCTTGACCATGCACTATCTCAAATCAATGTCTGCGGCCGAGATTGCATCGATGTTAGGAGTTCCAGAGCGCTCTGCAGATGCCATTATCAAGCAAGGCAAGGCCAGATTGAGCGCAATTTTGGGTATTTAATGGCTCACCCCGATTTCGCACAACGGTGCATTGTGCGAGATACTTACCCCCTTGCTTCAAAAAGAGTAATTCAACCGATAAGAGGAGTCCCCATATGGCAGCCATGAAACCCCGCACCGGTGATGGTCCAATGGAGGTTACAAAGGAAGCGCGCTCATTGGTTATGCGAATCCCTCTCGAAGGCGGTGGCCGCCTGGTCGTTGAAATGAACGCCGAAGAAGCTAACAACCTCAGTGCCGCCTTACACGCCGCAGTCGCACTAGTTAAAAAGTAATTCCTTTCCCAAGGCACTAGCCTTACTAATCATGTCAGCACTACCAATAGCCGCCTCGCTAGATATCAAAGCGGCTTCATCGGCTAACTCAATTGCAGTTGGATTTGTAAAAACTCCTGATGATTCCTTTGAATGCGTAGGACCATTGGTTGCAGACATCGAAAAATTCTTCGGTCTCAACCTTGTTGACGAGTTAACTTTCTTCGGCCCAACGGCCAAAGCTGGCGAAATTTTCGAGATTCCAGTTAGCGCTACTGATTCTCCGACTGATCGAATCTTTTTAGTTGCAGTTGGAGATCAGAGTGGTTCTGCCCTTCGCGCAGCGGGTGCAGCAGTAGGCCGCAAAGTACGTGGAAAGAGCCTGAGTGTTTATTCTGCGTGTGCAGTTAAAGAAGTTGCAGCACATTCAATTTCAATGGCACTCGGTGCATGGGTGTGGAACCTAAAGACAGATAAGAAAAAAGAAGAGCCAAAATTACTAGTTGCAAGCAACAATAAAAAAGCCGTAGAAGATGCAGCAGCAATTGCGCAAGCAATGTGCCGCGCTCGCGATTTAGTTCATACTCCTGCAAATATTAAGACTCCTGCGTGGATGGGAAAGCAAGCTGAGTTATTTGCAAAAGGAACTAGTCTGAAGGTTAAAGTTTTCGCAGGTGCCGAGCTCAAAGAGTTTGGTGGATTAAGAGCTGTTGGTGGGTCATCACCAAAGCCTGGCCCACGCATGATTGAAGTCTCATACCAACCGCAATCAAAGAAGAAGTCTATTAATGCCTTGCCCCACATTGTTTTGGTGGGCAAGGGCATCACCTTTGATACGGGAGGGATTTCATTAAAACGTCCATACGACACCATGATGGCGATGAAGAGCGACATGGCCGGATCTGCTGCAATTCTTGGTACCTTAACCGCTCTTGAGCACTTACAACCAAATGTTCGGGTAACTGCGTTGATGATGATGGCTGAAAACGCTATCTCTGGTACCGCTCAGCGCCCCAGTGATGTCATAAAACATTATGGCGGAACAACAGTAGAAGTAATTAATACAGATGCTGAAGGTCGGTTGGTATTAGCAGATGGTCTTGCATTTGCAGATTTAAATCTTGATCCTGATTACTTGGTAGATATTGCAACTCTTACAGGTGCGGCAACTCTTGGATTAGGTCGCCAATATGCTGCGATGTATACACGCGATAATGCTCTTGCCGCGCAGCTATCAAAAGCTGGAGAAGCTTCCGGTGATCGTGTCTGGCATATGCCACTTGTGGATGATTACAAAGATTCGCTAAGTAGCGATATTGCAGATTTCAATCACAATGCCAGCAAGGGAAAGTATTCCGCGGGCTCTGTTACGGCGGCATTGTTTCTAGAAAACTTTGTTGGTTCACGTTGCTGGGTCCATTTAGATATTGCTGGGACCGCACGAAGCGAGGTTGATGCAGGCGAAAATTCAAAGGGAGGCACTGGATTTGGTGTGCGCTTGTTAACAGAGTGGATCACCTCGCTGTGATGAAAATAGATCCACATGAATTTGCTGAAGGATTTATTCACGAAGATTTTTTCAAATCACAGGCACGTGCTCGGGGCGTAGAACTCGGAACGGCTGATACGACACCTGGCTCTGGTGCATTTCTACGATATTTAGCATTTACCTTAAAAGCACAATCTGTTGTTGAAGTTGGAACAGGTTCAGGGGTGGGCTCATTGTGGTTACTCGACGGCATGTTAGAAAGCGGAACCCTTACATCTATTGACGATGAGATGGAACACACCCAAATTGCTAAATTAGCTTTTGCTGACGCTGACATCACACAGGGGCGTTATCGCTTAATTACCAACACCGTCGTTGACGTAATTTCAAAGTTAACAGATCGCGCTTATGACTTAGTTGTATTGCGTCATAACCCTGAAGATCTGAGCTATGTCATAAGCGAGGTACAGCGCATTTTGCGTAGTGGTGGAGCGCTAGTTATTGATAATTACTACGGCGGAGGCAAAGTCAGTGATGCCGCACAACGAGATCCAAAAACTGTCGCATTGCGCGATGCTGGGAAAATTATCAAGAATGACTCTGAGCATTGGGTGAGTTCATTGATTCCAATAGGTGATGGCTTACTTATAGCCACAAAGGTGTGAAGATACAGTCATGATTTTTCCGCGAAATAAGGGTATTAAGTCTGCTCCTGCTGCATGGTGGCAGGCACCAGCACCTTCAAAGAGCGCAAAAGGTACGCTTGTTTTAATTGCACTCCTTGCCGGATCTCTTGGTGGCTTCTTAGGAGTTAACGCTGCCGGAGGTTCGCTCTTTCGCAACGTTAACTTGGTGTCATCTACCAGCACAATTCAGCGTGCTCCTGATTCTGTGGCAGGAATTGCACAGAGAGTCTTGCCCTCAGTAGTTTCAATTAATACACGCACAATTAATGGCGGCGGATCTGGATCTGGGTTTGTTATTGATAGTGCTGGATACATCCTTACTAATAATCATGTAATCAGCGACGCTGTATTAAGTGGTGGAAAAATTCAAGTCACGCTCAATGATGGCACCACATACACTGGAAAAGTAATCGGACGCGACGCATCTTTTGATTTGGCAGTGCTAAAAATTAATGCGACTGGCTTAAAGGCTTTGCAGTTTGGCGACAGTGACAATATTGCGGTGGGCGATGCAGTTATTGCAATCGGTTCTCCACTTGGATTATCTGGCACTGTTACTACAGGAATTATTAGTGCCAAAGATCGAGCAGTAACCACAGGAGATTCAACAGCGGAAAGTTCATACATTAATGCATTGCAAACTGACGCTGCAATCAACCCAGGTAATTCAGGTGGCCCACTAGTTGATACAACTGGTGCAGTAATTGGTATTAACTCTGCAATCGCTTCTCTCGGCACAACATCGCAGACAGGATCAATTGGTTTAGGTTTTGCAATTCCAATTAATCAAGCCCGTAAGATTGCAGATCAATTAATCAAGTACGGAGTTGCAACATATCCAATTGTGGGAGTCTCGTTGGATGTAAATTACATGGGCGTTGGTGCTCAGATTTCTACATCTGGCACAGGGATTTTGCCTGGAAGTCCAGCACAAAAGGCGGGGCTTAAAGGTGGCGATGTCATTATTGAGATAGATGGCAAAAAGATTAATTCTCCAGAAGAGTTGATAGTTTCGGTTCGATCCAGAAACGTAGGGGATCGAGTGACCCTGGTATTCATGCGTGATGGAACAACCAAGTCAGTCACTCTCATTCTGATCGCAGCAAAGAAATAATTGGCGTAGGCTAGCGATATGTTTGGTATTGGTGCAGGTGAACTTCTGGGGCTTGCGATTTTGGGAATGATGTTGGTTGGCCCTGAACGTTTGCCGAAGTTAGCTGGGGAAGCTGCACGATGGGTCAAAAAGATTCGTGGATTAGCTACAACGGCCACCGCCGAACTTCGCGAAAATTTGGGACCTGGCTTTGAAGATTTGCAGCCTAAAGATTTAAATCCAAGAACATTTATAAAGAAGCAGGTAGCAGATTTATTGGATGAGGAAAAACCTAAACCAAGGGTAAATCGCCCAGTAGCGATGATTGATCCAGATCTCCTATGAATTTAATCGATCAGATTACAGATGCATTAAGCAAGGTTCAAGATCCCGAACTTCGTCATCCAATTACTGATTTAGGAATGGTCGAAGAGCTTCAGGAAAATAATGGTGCTGTAACTGTCACTATCTTGCTTACTATCTCTGCCTGTCCCATGCAAGATCGATTGCGCAATGATGTTACTACTGCAATTACTTCGATAGAAGGCGTTACCTCAGTTGACTTAACTTTTGGGGTAATGACGGAAGAACAACGAAACAATGTAAAAAAGATTGTTCGTGGAGGACGCGAAAAATTCATTCCATTTGCACAACCCGATTCATTGACTCGTGTTATCGGTATCGCTTCTGGAAAAGGTGGAGTTGGGAAATCTTCGGTCACTGCAAACCTTGCAGTTGCAGCAGCCAAAAAGGGTTTGAATGTTGGAATTTTAGATGCCGATGTTTACGGTCACTCAATTCCTAGATTGATGGGCTTGATGGGGCAACGTCCAACTGCAATTGATCAAATGTTTATCCCGCTCGAGTCCTACGGCGTAAAGACTGTTTCTATGGAAATGTTTAAGCCTGAGCGTTCAGATCCCGTTGCCTATCGTGGGCCATTACTGCACCGCGTCCTCGAGCAGCTGCTCTCTGATGCTTACTGGGGCGATCTTGATCTTTTATTAATCGATCTTCCACCCGGAACCGGTGATCTAGCTATTTCATTAGGTCAGTTAATTCCAAACTCTGAAATAGTTGTTGTGACAACTCCACAAATTGCAGCAGCTGAAGTCGCAGAGCGTGCAGGCCGTATTGCCCACCAAATCCATCAGCATGTTATTGGTGTCATTGAAAACATGTCTCAATTTCCTTGCCCATCGTGCGGTGAACCAATGTCGCTGTTCGGAGAAGGAGGGGGAGAAGAAACATCTCGTCGCCTTTCTCAGTTAGTTGGTAGTGATGTTCCATTGCTTGGAAAGATTCCATTTAGCCCAGCATTGCGAACGGGTGGGGATGAAGGAGCGCCTGTAGTAGAAGCGGACCCAACTTCTGCAGCTGCTATTGCACTCTTTGATGTGGCCGAAAAAATTATGAAACGAAATAAATCCTTACTCGGAGTCCGATTGGGTATCTCGACGTAGCTCTTTTGCAAGCTCATCTACTAAATCTGCAAGTTCGCTGCGCACAAAGTCACGAGTTGCAACCTCACCCAAAGAATTACGTAATGCTGCAAGTTCGCGCGTTAGATACTCGGTATCTGCTATCGAACGTTCGTTTTGTCCACGATCCTGATTGAGTTGAATACGATCTCGGTCAGCTTGGCGATTTTGAGCAAGCAAAATCAATGGTGCTGCATACGATGCTTGCAACGAGAGAATCAATGTTAGAAAAATAAATGGATAATCATCAAAACGAAGATCAACTGGTGCAACAAAGTTCCACACAACCCAAAACAGAACAAAAAATGTCATGTACACAAGAAAGCGAGCAGTACCCAAGAAACGTGCAAAACGTTCTGACAAACGACCGAAAGTTTCTGGATCGAAATTAGGGCGTAGTGAACGACGAGTTTCGCGAGGAGTGTCTAATCCATTAATGCGTGCCATCTTTAGCCCCCTTACAGCGTTTCTGTCTTGAAAGTTACTGGTGATTTTTCTCGGTGATCATGTCGCCAATTCTCAGGCAACAAGTGATCGAGTACGTCATCAACTGTGACCGCTCCAAGTAAACGCTCATTGCCATCTACTACAGGCAGGGAAAGCATGTTATAGCTTGCTAAATACGAGGAAACTTCATGCAAAGTTGAATCTGGGTTAACACCCTTTGAATCGTTATCAACAATTGAACCTAATAATGTTGCAGGCGGTTCGCGCAGCAGGCGTTGGTAATGAACAACCCCAATGAAGCGGCCGGTTGGCGTTTCAAC
>Ga0209769_1000983_pt1 | contig 11425 bp, 7 predicted proteins | sample LauGreSuBDMM15DN_2_FD_187569 | JGI IMG/M metagenome (GOLD analysis project Ga0209769, IMG submission 187569) | Freshwater lake microbial communities from Lake Michigan, USA - Su13.BD.MM15.DN (SPAdes) (version 3) | ecosystem: Environmental > Aquatic > Freshwater > Lake | place: Lake Michigan, USA...
TTTGACTTCGCTGTGACAGCGCACGGTGATCAGCTGCGCGCTTCGGGTGAGCCGTACGTCACACATCCAGCGGAGGCGGCGCTCATCCTTGCCGACCTCGGCCTTGATGCAACGACGCTCGCCGCCACCCTCCTTCATGACGTGCCAGAAGACACGAGTACCACCACGGAGGAACTTGCTGAGCGCTTCGGCGAGGAGATGGCGAATCTGGTGGACGGCGTCACCAAGCTCAGCAAGTTCTCAGCGTTAAGTGCCGAGGAGCAGCACGCGGAGAACATTCGCAAGATGTTCCTGGCTATGTCTCAGGACATCCGCGTCGTGCTGATCAAACTTGGCGACCGTCTCCACAACATGCGCACCCTCGCCGCACTTGGGGCCGAGAAGCAGCGCCGCATCGCACGCCAGACCCTCGAGATCTATGCGCCGCTCGCCGAGCGACTCGGCATCTGGCAGATGAAGTGGGAGCTCGAGGATCTCTCCTTTAAGGCGCTTGAGCCAGATCGCTATCACGAGCTGGCACGCCTTGTGGACATGCGCCGTGATGCGCGTGCCGATTATGTGACCCGCGCGATTGATGTGCTCCGCCCTGAATTGGAGCGCGCTGGAATTATGGCTGAATACTCCGGTCGCGCCAAGCATCTCTATTCAATCCATAAGAAGATGACGCGCAAGAACACCGACTTCTCGGAGATCTACGACGTCTTTGCCGTGCGCATCATCGTGGAGGATCTACGCGAGTGCTACGCAGCGCTCGGTGCAGTGCACTCGGTCTGGCGCCCGATTCCGGGCCAGTTTGACGACTATATTGCCGTGCCGAAGAACAACCTCTACCAGAGCCTGCACACGGCGGTCGTCGCGCTGGATGGTCGTCCGCTTGAGGTGCAGATCCGCACGCGATCCATGCACGAGGTTGCTGAAGTGGGGATTGCGGCGCACTGGCACTATAAAGACGGCACACGCTCAGATGCCGCGTACGACGCGAAGCTCGCCTGGCTCCGCCAACTCCTTGAGTGGCAGCGCGACGTCACCGACGCCTCCGAATTCCTTGAGGGGGTGCGCCTCGACGTCTTCCAAGACCAGGTCTACGTCTTCACGCCAAAGGGTGACGTCAAGGAGCTCGCCGCTGGCGCCACGCCACTCGACTTTGCCTATCTCGTCCACACCGATATCGGGCATCGCTGTATCGGCGCGAAGGTGAACAATCGCCTCGTCCCACTGGAGTACCGCCTGAAGTCGGGGGATATCGTTGAGGTGGTGACGGCGCGCGGGAAGCATGGGCCGAGCCGCGACTGGCTCTCGATTGTTGCAACGCGCCAGGCACGAGACAAGATTCGGCAGTGGTTCAAGCACCAGGAGCGGGATGAGAACATCACCCACGGTCGCGAGTCGCTTGAGCGCGAGTTGCGACGCCTTGCCCGCACCACGCTGGAAGCGGTCGGTCGCGAACGTATCGACGAGATCGCAAAGCAGATGAATCAGGGGAGCGTGGACGATCTCTACGCCGCGATCGGCTACGGCGCGATCGGGCCGCAGCAGGTGGTCTCGCGCCTCGGGGTTGCCTCAGACGACGCGCAAGAGATTCTGCCGCTGACCGTCTCGCCGCATCAGATCGCCCCTGCCGAACGAACGGGCGGGATTCGCGTCAAGGGGGTGCCAGACCTCCTTACGCGATTCGGCCGCTGCTGCCGGCCCCTTCCAGGCGACCCGATCGTTGGCTTCATCACTCGAGGTAAGGGGGTCACCGTGCACCTTGAGAGCTGCTCCGCCTCATCATCGGCGCGCGAGGCGTCGCGTCTTATTGATGTCGAGTGGGAGATCACACCAGCCACAACGGAGAGCTATCCGGTCACCATTCGCATTGAGGCCTCCGACCGCACCGGCCTCCTCTCGGATATCACGCAAGTAGTGGCGGAACAGAAGGTGAACATCCTCGCCGCATCTGTTGGCATGACGGGGGCTGGCAACGCTGAGGTGCTTGCGACGCTCGCCGTTGGCTCCATCAGCGAACTGGCACGGCTCATGGCGCGTATTGAGCGCGTGCGCGGCGTGCGCAGTGTGGCGCGGGAGCAGCGACAGTGAGCGGCTTTCAGGCGCCTCGCGGGATGCGCGACCTCTTTGGTGCAGATGCCGCCGCTGCGGCGCACGTAGAGGGCGCCGCCTACGCAGCGGCTGAGGCGGCAGGTTATCAGCGCATCGTTTCGCCGATCGCCGAAGAGAGCGCCCTCTTTGAGCGCGGCATTGGTGGATCAAGTGACGTGGTCTCCAAGGAGCTTTACCGACTCGCCCCACATAGCGAAGAGTCAACACCACTCTCACTCCGACCAGAGGCGACCGCTGGCATCTTGCGCGCCTACATCCAGCACGGCATGCGCAGCGCGCCACAGCCGGTACGACTTGTCACCGTTGCCCCCTTCTTCCGTCACGACCGACCGCAGAAGGGTCGCTACCGTCAGTTCACGCAGTTCAACGTTGAGGCGATCGGTGACGCTGGCCCCGGCATTGATATTGAGGTGATTGAACTTGGCGCAAGTTTCCTTGTTGCGCTCGGCCTGAGAGATGTTGAGGTGCACTTCAACTCTGTTGGATGTGCTGCCTGTCGGCCCGCGTACTCTGCGGCGCTCACCGCGCACTTCGCGCCAATTGAGGCGGAGCTTGGTGAGGTTGACCGCATCAGGCTCCGTGAGAATCCCCTGCGACTCTTGGACTCAAAAGACCCTGCCGCGGTACGGCGCGCGGAGAGCGCACCCTCACTCCCTGGCCATATCTGCGCCGATTGTGCGGCACACGCTGCCGCCGTTCGACAGGGGCTGGCTGCGATCGGTGTGACGGTCGTTGACGCACCGCGACTCGTTCGCGGGCTCGACTACTACGCGCGGAGCGCTTGGGAGTATCTCCTCCCTGGCGAACAGGGTCAGCAGGGGGCGCTCGGTGGCGGTGGACGCTACGACGGACTCGCAGAGTTAATCGGTGGATCAGCAACGCCAGCGATCGGCTTTGCGATCGGAATTGACCGAGTGGTGCATGCACTGCAGGATCGCGGGATTACGATTGGCGAGGTTGTGTCTCCCTCGGTGGTGATTTGCGGCATTGAAGAGGGGAGTCTCGCCGCAAGGATCGGCCTCGCCTCAACACTTCGCACCGCTGGGATCAGCGCACGTGCCGACGTCAGTACCCGTAAGATCGGGAAGCAGCTCGAAGGTGCGGCACGCGACGCGGCGGTCGCCGTGATCATCATTGAGCCGGACGGTCGCCTCAGCCTCCGCATCATGGCGGACGGGAAGCAGGCGGACCCTGCCGATGAGGCGAGTGTGCTGCGCGCTGTTGCAGCGCTACTGAAGCGATAGGACGGGGGAGTGATGGCTGAGAAGGGACTGCTCGCAACTGGCCTTCGCAGCGACGTCTGCGGCGCGTTGCGCGCGAGTGATGCTGAGCGTCGTGTCCGTCTCGCCGGTTGGATCCATCGTCGTCGCGACCACGGCAGCCTCGTCTTTATTGACCTTCGCGATCGCTACGGGATCGTGCAGGTGGTGGTGGATGCCGCCACCGCACCAGAGGCACACGCAGCGCTCGTGGACGCACGTATTGAGTGGGTGATCGCCGTTGAGGGGGTTGTCACCCCACGTCGTGCTGGGACCGAGAACGAGAAGCTCCCAACGGGGGCGATTGAGGTGTCGGCCGACTCGGTGCGCATCCTCTCGCAGTCGAAGACGCCACCCTTCTATATCAATGAGACGGACTCTCCGATTGATGAGAGCGTCCGGCTGAAGCACCGCTACCTTGACCTCCGCCGCGAGCCGCTGCGCGATCGGCTCCTGATGCGCAGCGCCATGGTCCAGGCGATCCGTGAGGTGCACCACGAGCACGGCTTTGTTGAAGTGGAGACGCCGATCCTGATCAAGTCCACGCCAGAGGGGGCGCGCGACTTCATCGTTCCATCGCGGCTGCAGCCGGGGAGCGTCTACGCACTCCCGCAGTCGCCGCAGCAGATGAAGCAGCTGCTGATGGTGGCAGGCTTCGATCGCTACTTCCAGATCGCGCGCTGCTTCCGCGACGAAGACCTGCGTGGCGACCGTCAGCCGGAGTTCACGCAGCTCGACCTTGAGATGAGCTTTGTGGACGAATCGAGCGTGCGCGGCTTTGTGGAGCAGATGGTCATTGAGGTGACGAAGCGCACGCGACCAGATCGCCCAATGCAGCAGCTCCCATTCCCCGTCTTCACCTACGAGGAGGCGCTTGAGCGCTACGGCTCAGATAAGCCCGACCTTCGCTACGGGATGGAGCTGATCGACCTTGGCGCGGCGCTCCCCGCCACGACCGGCTTCAAGGTCTTTGACGATGTGCGCGCCAGTGGCGGTCGCATCCGTGCGATCCGCGTCCCAGGGAAGGGTGGCGTTGCGCGATCAGAGATTGACGATCTGACAGAGCGCGCGAAGCGTCACGGCGCGAGCGGCCTCGTCTGGATCGCCCTGCAACCAGATGGTGAGATCAAGTCGCCGATCGCAAAGTTCCTCTCACCAGAGTCGGTTGAGGCGATCTGGAGCGCGAGCGGCGGAAAGAGCACCGCGCCAGAGGGTGATCTCATCCTTGCCGTTGCTGGTGAGCGTGTCCTCTCTGCAGAGGTGCTCGGGCGTCTGCGTGTTGAGATTGCACTTGAGGTCAACATGGCGGATCCAGAGATCCTCGCCTTCTGCTGGGTGCACCGCTTCCCGATGTATCAGTGGGAGGCGGAGTCGAGTCGCTGGGATGCAACGCACAACCCGTTTAGCGCCCCAGTTCCCGAGCATCTTGATCTGCTCGCCACAACGTCGGGAGATCTCAGTAAGCGTTCGGCTGGTGACCCAGCCGGCGGCGCGCTCGCACAGCAGTACGACGTGGTGCTGAACGGCTGGGAGCTCGGCGGCGGCTCGGTGCGCATCCATGATCGCGCGCTACTTGAGCGTTCATTCGCGCTGATGGGCCACTCTCTTGATGATGCGCGTGCAAAGTTCGGCGCGCTGCTTGACGCGTTTGAGTACGGTGCGCCGCCACACGGCGGCATTGCGATCGGCGTGGAGCGTTGGGCGGCACTGCTGGCGAACCAGGTAAACATTCGTGAGGTGATGGCCTTCCCGAAGACGCAGTCAGGGAGCGACCTGATGCTTGAAGCGCCATCAGAGCCCGATGCGAAGCAGTGGAGCGATCTTGGCCTCGCAGTGAAGCCGCAGAAGTCTTAGCCCTCTTCTCCGCCGCGGCGCTCCCACGGATCAACGGCGTTCGTATCTGCTGGTGGAGCTTCGTAGGTGAGCCTGGCGCGTCCGTCTGACGCCGTTACCGCCGCCTCATCTCCGCACTCAATAAGGAGCACCTCGCCACTGCTCACCTGCTCGATCGGCTGGAGGAGCACCGGTCCGGCAACTCCATTCCACGCCGCAGAGAGTGTGCGATCGGGCGTGCGCCCATGCGCGGTGATGAGTGCGGTGATCGTCTCAGGATCAATCCCTGCATGAGTTGCGGGGAGGATGAGGAGGGCGCTCGTCCCTCCAACCAGCTCCGCCGCCTCACGCGCCGCTGTAGCGGCGTCAGCTGCGGCGGTGCCACGGGCGAGTGGCGCAAGGCTTTCGTCCCCAGTGCGGCCTGAGACAAGGATCGGCTGGGCCCCGCCAGACCAGGCCGCCTCAATCAGTCGCGTGAGGGCGAGAGAGGCGCTAGGAGCGTCAGCGGAGCGAGGGTCGGTGAGGATCAGGGCGGCAACAGTCATGCCCAAAGTATACGCAGGTGCGAAGCGTGCGAGAATCCTTATATGACAGCCCTAAACGCCCCCGCAAACCTCGTCGCCCAGACGGGCATTCGTACCGTCGGTATCGTCGCGCACGTTGACCACGGGAAGACGACGCTGGTCGACAGCCTGTTGCGCCAGAACGGTGCCTTCCGCGCGAACGAAGAGCTCGTGGAGCGCGTGATGGATAGCGGCGACCTTGAGCGCGAGAAGGGGATCACCATCCTCGCCAAGGAGACGGCGATCCAGTTCAAGGGTGTGCGCGTCGTGATCGTTGATACACCAGGCCACGCTGATTTCGGCGGCGAGGTTGAGCGCAGCCTCTTGGCCGTTGACGCCGTACTCCTCCTCGTTGACGCGTCGGAGGGGCCGCTCCCACAGACGCGCTACGTGCTCTCCAAGGCGCTCGCGCGCTCTCTTCCGGTAGTCCTTGTCATCAACAAGATCGATCGCGCCGACGCACGCATCAAGGAGGTCATTGACGAGGTCTATGAGCTCTTCCTTGACCTTGGTGCGAATGAGGAGCAGATCAACTTCCCGATCGTCTACACCAACGCCCGTGCTGGCACTGCAACGCTTGACCTGGAGAAGCCTGGCACCGACTTGATCCCGCTCTTGGATGTGGTGCTTGAGACGGCACCGGCACCGATGCATGAGCCTGGACATCCGTTGCAGGTGCTGATCACCAACCTCGCCGCAAATGACTTCGTTGGCCGCATTGCGGTTGGCCGCATCCGTAACGGGATCGTCCGCAAGGGGGCGAAGATCATCATCATGCGTGAAGAGAGTTCAATCAGCGGAACGGTCACATCACTCACGCTGCCAATGGGAATTGAGCGCGTTGAGGTTGCAGAGGCTGGACCTGGCGAGATCGTTGGGATCGCAGGTCTCGCCGACGTTGAGATTGGCGAGACGATCACCGACCCTGCAGATCCGCGACCTCTTGAGCGACTCCACGTTGACCCGCCAACGCTACAGATGACATTCGGTGTCAACACGAGCCCGATCGGCGGCAAGGACGGAAAGTTCCTCACCTCACGCCAGTTGAAGGCGCGCCTCGAAAAGGAGGTGCTCGGCAATCCGGCGATTGAGGTGAGCCCAACTGAGACCGGTGAAGCCTTCCAGGTGCGCGGACGCGGCGAACTCCAGCTCGCCATCCTTGTTGAGCAGATGCGACGCGAAGGGTTTGAACTTGAAGTCTCGCGCCCTGAGGTACTTCTGCATAAGGGGCCGAACGGCGTTGAGGAGCCATTTGAGCAGCTCACCATCGACGTCCCTGTTGACTTTGTTGGCGTGATCACCGGAATCATGGCCGAGCGCCGCGCACGCATGGAGAATATCCAGCACGGTGCAGACGGCCGTGCCCGCGTCGACTTCCTCATCCCAACGCGCGGCCTCATTGGCGTTCGCGGGCGCATCCTCACAGAGACGCGCGGAACCGCGCTAATCCATCAGTTGAGCGCCGGCTACAAGCCGTGGGTCGGCGAGATCCCGCATCGCACGAACGGCTGCCTCATCTCCGATCGCACCGGCATGACGACGGGCTATGCCCTCTACGGCATTCAGGAGCGCGGTGAACTCTTCGTGCTGGAGGGTGAGCAGACGTATGAGGGGCAGATCATTGGCGAGAGCGCGAAGCCAGGCGACATGGATGTGAACGCGGTGCGCGAGAAGAAGTTGACCAACATGCGCACGCACTCTCATGACGAGGCGATCCGACTCACGCCGCCACGCCGCATGGCGCTGGAGAACGCGCTCGAATTCATCGGTCCAGATGAGCTGATTGAGGTGACCCCGTCCGCCCTCCGACTCCGCAAGCGACTCCTCAACGAGAACGATCGACGCCGCGATGCTGGCCGGCGCGCCGAGATGCGCGAGGCAAACTAGGCGTTCCGATGAGTCCCGCGCGGATCTTCGCCGACCACGCTGCCGGCTCCGCCGTGCGACCGGAGGTTGCCGACCTTCTCGCCGACCTCTATCGCGACGGCATCGGCAATCCGAACGGTGGCCACGCCGAAGCACGCCGCTCGCGCGCCGTACTTGATGAGGCTCGCGCCGCACTCGCCGCCGCACTCGGTGTGGAGTCGCGACAGATCACCTTTACGGCGAGCGCCTCAGAGGGACTCGCACTGGCGCTGAACAGCGAGACTCGGGCGAAGGAGCCACTCCTGACCAGCGCAACTGAGCACCGCGGCGCTCGCGCCCTTGCGCAGCGACATGACGCAGCGGGGGGTGCGGTCAGCCTCCTGTCAGTGGATGGGAGCGGCGCATGGGTCACCGACTCGCAGCTGATTCGTGACGCTGCTAGCCAGGGTGGTGTTGCACTGCTCACACTCGCCTCTGGTGAACTCGGCACCATCCAGCCGCGAGCCGATTTGATTCGCATTTGGCGAGAAGCGGGTGGCGGCGCGCTGATCCTAGACGGGGTTCAGGCGGCGGCAGCGGCGGAACTTCGATTTGACGAGATCGGTGCGACGCACCTTGTGATCGGTTCGGCAAAGGTTGAGGGGCCGGCAGGGATCGCGGCGCTGATCTCTGCGCCAGATCGTCGCCTGCATCCGCTTGTTCCTGGCGGCGGACAGGAGCGTGGGCGTCGCGGTGGCACCGAGGCGGTCCCACTCGCTGCGGCGTTTGCACACGCCTACCGGCTGATGAGCGACGAGCGCAGTGCAACGCAGCGGCACCTCACGCAGCTTGGCGAAGCCTTTGATGCCGCCCTCGGTAGCCCAGCAACCCACGGCCTCATCGCTACAGGCGCGTCAGATCTTGGCGCACGGCTCCCTGGTCATCGATCGTACGCGGCGGAGTGGGCGCTCGGCGACGATCTTGTTGCCGCGCTCGATCACGCTGGCCTCGCTGCATCAACTGGCTCCGCCTGCATTAGCGGCTCGCGTGAACCATCTGAGGCGCTCGCCGCATGCGGCCTCTCGGATGCTGCGTCGCGCGGCGGGATTCGCATCAGCTTCGGTCGCACGAACAGCGTGCATGAGGCGCGCCTCGCCGCAGCCGTGCTTGTCGCAACCTGCGCCCGCATTCGTAGCAGCTACACCGCGGAGCTCTCACGATGAGCGATCACGCTGCGCTCCCGCACGCTGGGCTTCCACACTCTGGACTTCCAACCGGTTGGCTCGCTGAGCCGGTTGCGAGCGCGCCGGAACGGGTGCTGATAGCGCTCTCTGGTGGCGTTGACTCCTCCGTTGCCGCGGCGCTCCTAGTTGAGGTGGGACACGAAGTTGTAGGTGTCTGGATGCGTTTGCATGATGCGGCGGATCGAGTAGACGGTGGCCGAAAGAGCTGCTGTACGTTGGACGCTGCAGATGATGCCCGCCGCGTTGCTGATCAGCTGAAGATCCCATTCCACATCCAGAACCTTGAGCGCGAGTTCGCCGCAGCGGTCCTTGAGCCGTTCATCGGTTCGTATCTTGACGGTGAGACACCGAGCCCCTGTGTTGGATGCAATACGGCGGTGAAGTTTGGCGCGCTGGTGGGGAAGGGGAGTGCGCTCTTCGGATGTGATGCGGTTGCTACGGGCCACTATGCGCGACGCGCGGTGAGTACCGATGGTGCGAGCTGGCGACTGCGGACCGCTGTAGATAGCGACAAGGATCAGACCTACTTCCTGCACGGCCTCAGTAGCGAGGCGATTGCGCGTGCACGCTTCCCACTCGGTGAGATGACGAAGAGTGAGGTGCGAGATGCGGCGCGCGCGCGTGGGCTCGCAACGGCAGAGAAGCCGGAGAGCCAGGAGATCTGTTTCGTCCCTGATGGAGACTATCGGTCGCTCCTTCGCTCACGCGGCTGGTCGCCGAAGCCGGGTGAGATCGTTGATGAGCGCGGTGAGGTTGTGGGTGAGCACCAGGGGAGTGCTGGTTTCACCGTTGGACAGCGGCGAGGACTCTCCGTTGCGGCAGATACGCCGCGCTACGTCAGTGCGGTTGATCCGCGGACGAATCGCATCACGATCGGTCGACGTGAGTCGCTGGAGCGCCGTGAGATTGACCTGACTGGCGCAGCAACGCCGAGTGGCGAACTTCAATCAGGCATGATCCTTGAGGGTCGCGCGCGTATCCGGCACCGCGGCGTCTTGGCGGAGGGGCGACTGATCAGTCGTGGAGGTGGTGCAGCCACGCTGGAACTTCGTGAGCCGCTCTGGGCCCCATCGCCTGGACAGACGGTGGTCCTCTATGAGGGCGAGACGCTCGCCGCTGGCGGTCAGATTGCCGTTCCCATCACCGCACCCGTCGCTGCGCATGCTTGAGCCGGCGCCACTCCTCATTGGATTCACCGTCCTTGTTGCTGCGCTGATCGGCCGACTACTCGGACAGCGTGCCCCACTCCCTGTGGCGTTGATCGCCGCCACCGCTGGCGCCCTCCTCGCGCAGGTGATCGGGGAGCGCCTCTTCGGCGGGCTGATCCCCGTTGGTGGCGCCGCCTGGCCAGCCCCCCTGATCGGCGCACTGCTCGCCGAGCGCCTTGCCGCACGCGTTGCCACAGGTTGGGAGCGCGGTCGCCAGCCGTAAGGCTCGCTGAGGTCGTGCACCCCTCTGCTACGCTCGGATGATGGAGCGCGACTCAAGGATTCCTTCACGTAGCGCCGCTGAGCTTCGCTCGCGCTTTGTCGCCTTCTTTGCGGCGCGTGGGCATACCGAAGTCCCGAGCGCCTCGCTCCTCCCCGCTGGCGACGCCACGCTCCTCTTCACCAACTCCGGGATGGTGCAGTTCAAGGAGCTCTTTAGCGGCGCCGAGACACGCTCCTATACGCGCGCCGTCGACTACCAGCGCTGTCTCCGCGTGGCAGGGAAGCACAACGACTTTGAGGAGGTTGGTCGCACGCCGCGCCACCACACCCTCTTCGAGATGCTCGGCAGCTGGTCGTTCGGCGACTACTTCAAGCGCGACGCAATCGTCTGGGCCTGGGAGTTCCTCACCGTAGATCTCGGCATCCCCGCCGATCGCCTCGCCGCAACCATCTATTCAGATGATGAAGAGGCGGCGGAGATCTGGCTCAACGAGATTAAGCTCCCGCCGGAGCGCCTTGCGCGCTGGGGGAACGTTGCGAAGGGTGACGATGCGAACTTCTGGCGCATGGCAGAGACCGGGCCGTGCGGACCATGCTCAGAGATTCACTTCGATCGCGGCGCTGATCTCTCCTGCGGGAAAGACTGTGCACCAGATCACTCGGAGCAGTGCCCGCGCTGGCTGGAGATCTGGAACCTCGTCTTCATGCAGTACGAACAGCACGCTGATGGGCGCCGCACCGAGCTCCCCTTCAAGAGTGTTGACACAGGGATGGGCCTTGAGCGACTCGCAAGCGTCAGCCAGCAGGTGCTCTCCAATTACGACACCGACCTCTTCGTGCCGATTCACGCCGCACTACGCAAGATCACAGGGCACGGGGCGAAAGAGTTTGAGGCACAACGTTTCAGCTACCAGGTGATCGCAGACCACTCTCGTGCCGTCACCTTCCTTCTCGCTGACGGGATCCGGCCCGGGAATGAAGGGCGCGGCTACGTGCTTCGTCGCATCATTCGTCGTGCCGTTCGCCACGGGCGACTCCTTGGTGTGGAGCGCCCCTTCCTCGCTGAGGTTGCACGTGAGGTGATCACGCTCATGTCTGACGCATATCCGTACTTGCGCGATGCGGCTTCGGTAGTCATTGAGTCGCTCGAG
>Ga0209769_1000992_pt1 | contig 11382 bp, 4 predicted proteins | sample LauGreSuBDMM15DN_2_FD_187569 | JGI IMG/M metagenome (GOLD analysis project Ga0209769, IMG submission 187569) | Freshwater lake microbial communities from Lake Michigan, USA - Su13.BD.MM15.DN (SPAdes) (version 3) | ecosystem: Environmental > Aquatic > Freshwater > Lake | place: Lake Michigan, USA...
TGAGTGGACACCGTATTTCAAGAACACGGGCAGTGCGGCCACGCCCATCATCGCCGATATCCGGGCGCTGGATGCGAAGTTCGAGCGGGCCACACCGGGCGAGTTTGTGCTCGACCACTCGAAGGGCAGCCCGGCAGAGCCTAGTTCGTATGAGCCGCGCACGACATTGCTTGGGAAGAAAGAGCGCAATCTGCAACTGGCGACCTTTGGCGGACGATCGTCCAACTCGACGATGCCCTACTGGAAGCTGTCGTGGGGTGGAGCCGGGGCGGTGTTCGCGGTGGGCTGGCCGGGACAATGGTCGGCCGACTTCGACAGCGTCGGCAACAACGCGCTGCGCATTCGCGCGGGACAAGAGCTGACGCATTTCAAGCTGCAACCCGGCGAGGAAGTGCGCGCGCCGCTGATCGCGATCGTATTTTGGGAGGGGGATCGCTTTCGCGGGCACAATCTCTGGCGGGCCTGGATGCTGGCGCACAACGTGCCGCGGGTTGACGGGAAACTGCCGCCCACCCAGCTCGTGGCCTGCAGTTCGCATCAATTCAAGGAAATGCTCGAAGCCACCGAAGAGAACCAGAAGCTCATGATCGACCGCTATGTCGCTGAGCGGCTGCCCATCCGCTACTGGTGGATGGATGCAGGCTGGTATGTGAACAATGGCGACTGGGTGGATGTGGGCACCTGGGAAATCGACCGCAAGCGCTTTCCCAACGGCCTGCGCCCCATCACGGATCACGGTCGCGCGAAAGGCGTGAAGTCCATCTTGTGGTTCGAGCCCGAACGGGTGACCACGACGAGCTGGCTCTTCAAGAATCATCCGGAGTGGTGCCTTGAGGCCCGGGACCTACCAGCGAAAATCGCCCACCAGGGAAAATGGCGCCTGCTCGACCTAGGTAATCCGGAGGCGTGGAACTGGCTGGTCAACCATATCGACAAGCTCATCACGGAGGAGGGCATCGACCTCTACCGGCAGGATTTCAACATGGACCCCCTGGGGTTTTGGCGGGCCAAGGATGCCCCCGATCGGCAAGGCATCACGGAAATCCGTTATGTCGCCGGCTATCTTGCCTACTGGGATGAGCTGCGCCGCCGGCATCCGGGCATGCTCATTGATAGCTGCGCCAGCGGTGGGCGCCGCAATGACATCGAGACGCTGCGCCGCTCCTTGCCGCTGCTGCGTGATGACTATCTCTTCGAGCCCAACAGCCAGCAGGCCCATACCCATGGAATATCGTATTGGATTCCTTATCATGGCACCGGCACCCGCTTCATCTCTGCCTCTGTCTCGCCCGTGGATGCCGCGCAGAGCCCCCCCGAGAAGGTGGACGCGAATCTCTTCCGCAGCCATATGTCCCCGAGCTTGATTGCTTGCTGGGATGTCCGTCGCGCCGACCTCGACTACGACGAGCTGCGCCGCCTCACGCAGCAGTTTGGTCGTATCTCGCCGTACTATATGGGCGACTACTATCCGCTCACCGGGTACGGCCTGGGCAAGGACTTGTGGATGGCCTGGCAGTTCGATCGGCCCGACCTGGGCGAGGGCATGATCCAGGTCTTCCGCCGGGAAGAGAGCCCGTTTGAGACCGCGCGCTTCAAGCTGCACGGCCTCGATGCCACAGCAAAATACGAAGTCGAAAATCTCGACGGCGGCAAAGAAATCCGCACCGGGCGCGAGCTGATGGAGGCGGGACTGGCCGTCACGATCGACCAGCAACCCGCCGCTCTGGTGTTCGCCTACAGGAGGAAATAACAATCTAGGGTATGACTCATAACCAAACAACTCGGAGAAATTGCCAACCATGAAATTGAATCCAATGCCTGTCTTGGTGCTAACCGCACTCACGTTCATCGTTTCGGGCGCTGCGACCACGGCGCTGGCCGCCGAATCGCTTGCCGCACGGGTCAGGGAGGTGAGCGACGTGATCTACGGTCGCAAGTCTGACATGGCCCTGACGATGGATGTCTTCACCCCGGCAACACAGAACGGCGCGGCGATTGTACATTTGGCGAACGGCGGCTGGCACAGAGCCCACGCCGCGCCGGACAATTTCGCCGAGCTGCTCAAGCGGGGGTATACGGTCTTTCGCGTAGTGCTATCCAGCGAGCCGAAATTCACGGTCCTCGAACAAGCGCCCGATGTCGCTCGCGCAGTCCGGTTCATTCGTTTTCATGCCAATTCTTACCACATCGATCCGGATCGCATCGGCATCGAAGGAGCCTCCTCTGGTGGGCACTTGTCGCTGCTGCACGCCATGGGCGGCGACGACGGCAATGTCCAGGCGCCCGATGCGGTTGACCGCACCTCCAGCCGGGTGCAAGCGGCGGCGGTGTTCTTTCCGCTGACCGATCTTTTGAACTACGGCGCGGTTGGAGCCGTGCAAGCAGGCGACTTCGGCCCGCTCCAAACCCGTCGGGCATCGTTCGATTTTGCTGAGTACGACCCGACCAGCCACGCCTATGTGAAAGTGACCGATGCCGCGAAGCGTCGCGAGCTGCTCAGGCAGGCCTCGCCGATTGCTTATGTGACCCGCCTAAGCCCGCCGACGTTGCTCATCCACGGCGACAAAGACGTCGTGGTGCCGCTGCAGCAATCGGAAGTGCTGGCGGCGAAGCTCAAGGAATCGGGCGTGCCGGTCAAGCTGGTGGTGCACAAGGACGGTGGCCATCCGTGGCCTGACTTTTGGCGCGTCGACGGACCGCAGCTGGCCGACTGGTTCGATAAGTATCTCAATAAACCCCATCCCCCCGAACCCCGAGTGATTCGATGATCTGTCCGGAATCCAGTTTCCTATCAGTAAAGATTCAGCGCGAGGCCCCTTCGAGCGTCACTGCCCAACAGGTCACTCATCAGCCAAAATACCTAGCTTAACTTGCTGTTCGCTGCGCAGCTCGCTGTGGCGGTCAAGTCGGTGAATCCCGATCAGCTCATTCAAAGCCCCCAAACAATATGAAAAGAGTCATCGCAATATTTGCGTTTTCGGGCCTCTCTCTCTTGGCTGGCGCCGGTGCGGAGGTCAGGGTGGCCCCAAAGCCCAACATCCTCTTCATTGCGATCGACGATCTCAAGCCGCTGCTCGGCAGCTATGGGGCAGACTGGATCAAATCTCCGGCCATGGACCGCCTGGCGGCCCGCGGCACGGTCTTCCTAGCCAACTACTGTCAGGCTCCCCTGTGCGCGCCGACGCGTGCAAGCTTGCTCACCGGCTTACGCCCGGACTCGACCGGGATATATTTCAATCCGTCCAAGATGAATGGGAAAAACATACTGCGCGTGCATTTGCCGGATGTCGTGACGCTGCCCCAGTACTTCAAGAAGAACGGATACGCGACGGTCGCCATGGGCAAGGTGTTCGATAGCCGGACCGTGGATGAGGGGCACGATGCCGTTTCCTGGTCGAGGCCTTTCGTCCGTGAGCACAAATTTGCTCATGGTGATCCGGGGGTACGTGGGTATCAAAATCCGGAAACAAAGCGGCGCTTGAGCGAGGCCACCCGTAACCGCCCGGACAAGGGCGAACCCGGACCACCGACGGAAGGGGAGGACGTTTCCGACGACGCCTATTTCGACGGGGCAATGGCGCTGACGGCGGTGCGGGAGATCGAAAATCTTGCGAAGCAATCTCAGCCGTTTTTTCTCGCCGTGGGCTTTAATAAGCCGCACCTGCCGTTCATCGCACCGAAGAAATACTGGGACCTCTACGATCGGAACTCACTTCCGCTGGCCGCTTTTCAGCAGTGGCCGGCGGGCAGTCCGGAAATTGCGCAGATTATTGCTAGGGGTGAGGCTCGATCCTACGAGGGAGTGCCCAAGCGCGGTCAGAAAGGTGGGTTTTCCGAGGATTTGCAACGTCAGCTGCTCCACGGCTACGCGGCCTGCGCCTCGTATGTCGATGCGCAGCTAGACCTGCTCCTCCGGACACTCGAGCAGGCCGGAGTAGCCGACAACACCATCATCTGCCTATGGGGCGACCACGGCTATCATCTCGGCGAACACGGGCATTGGGCGAAATCGACCACTTTCGAGGATGCCACGCGCGCCCCGCTAATTATCTACGCTCCGGGCGTGGGTAAAGGGGTGCGCACGACATCCTTGACCGAATTTCTCGATGTGTATCCGACGCTCTGCGAACTGGCGGGCCTGCCGCTGCCCGGCCATCTGCAGGGCAAAAGCCTCGTGCCCCTCATGCGGAATCCCTCGGCGCGACTCCACGAATCCGTCTTCAGCCAGGAATCGACGATCGATTCGCAAATAGGCCTGCAGTTAATCGATGGACTCCTCGACGAAGAAGGGACTCGGGGAGGGATCAATTCACCGATGGGATGGGCTCTCCGAACACCTAGGTACCGTTATGTCGAATGGCGGGACGCGGTGGTAACCGGCAAAGAGCACGTCTTTGGGTCCAAGCCAATTGCGATCGAGCTCTATGACTATGACAAAGATCCCTTGGAACGCGAAAACCTTGCGGGGAAGGTGGAGTACCAGAAAGTCCTCCAAGAGCAGCAAGAACTGTTTGACCGTAAGTTGTCTTACCTGCCGAAACGATCCCCAGAATAGAACATATCTGGCGACTATGATCCATAGACGAGAATTGCGCGTGATGTTCGCCATGCCTTGGGCCAACGTTGATTAAGTCGTGCAAGGTGGTGGTCGAGAAGCCGGGGACCAACCTGGGTGCTTTGCCGGACAAGGCATTTTTCCTTTTCGCTCCGGTAAAGATCCAAGGCGGCCACAGTGCACCGGGCCGCGCGATCGCACTCTATTGAAGGCCCCGTCCGTAATTGTCGCCGGTCAAAATGCTTTCGGGGCGTGATCGGACGTAGGCCGAGATGTCGAAAAACAGGATTTTTTGTTCAAAAACCAGAGGCAGTCTGACAGCGCACATGATATATTACGCATGCTAGCTTAGAACTCATACCCCAAACCAAGATTCCCAGTGACCGGTTTGGTTTGACCCAAAATGTTATCCTAAACTATGAAATCCCTACCCTTACTGTTTGTTTCCGTTCGGCTCCATCAAGCCCGACTGTTCTGCGCCCGGCAGAATAGATCCTTCCTGACGCAACGGGTCGCGTTGGTTGCAACGATCCTTTGTCTGGCCAGCTCTGCAGCGCCAGCACTTGCGCAGACGACATCCGCCGCGATCAACCCGGCGGCCACAGCCGTTGCGCGGGCTGTTCGGCGAGTTCTTCCCGCCCACGCCGCAGATTCCCGGTGCGGTGATCGTGGGGCTTCAGCCGATGTCCTTCGACCCACAGCAATACGGCAACTGCGGTCCGAATGAATACGACATGCCACAGGCCGGCACTGCGCTCTGGCTGATGGCGGAACAGGCGAAGAAGCAATGAAAGGACGCTAATGACAATCAAACACTCCCTCACGCTTATCACCGTCCTGCTGCTCACGTCACTGGCTGCGCTGCATGCCGCCGAATTCCACGTCGCACCCGAAGGGCTGGATACCAACCCCGGCACGGCGGCGGCGCCGTTCGCCACGCTGGCCAGGGCGCGCGACGCAGTGCGCGGGAAGATCAAGGATGGACTGACTAAGGACATCGTCGTTGAGATTCGCGGCGGAACGTATCCGGTGACGGAGACGCGTACCTTCGGGCCGGAGGATTCCGGCACGGACAAATTCTCGATCACCTACGCCGCCGCGCCGGGAGAAAAGGTGGTGCTCAGCGGCGGGCGGAAGATCGGCGGCTGGAAGAAGGGCCCCGGCGAGATCTGGACGGTGGAACTGCCGGAAGTCAAATCGGGCCGGTGGTACTTCCGGCAACTGTTTGTCAACGGCCGGCGTGCGGTTCGGGCGAGAACGCCCAACGCCGATGAGCAGATGCCTTGGTGGAGGATTCGCTCGTCGAACGCCAAGCATGAGGACACGACCACGCCGGTGACGCTGAGCGTGACGGGCCCGATCAAGGCTTACCAGAATCCCGGCGACGTGGAGCTGGTTTACATCAACAACAACGATGGCGGCCGTAAACGCTGGGGCAGCGTTGCTGAGGCAGAGCAGAAGTTCACGCTGGCTCCTCCCCATCGCTGGAATCCGAAGTGTTTCAAGAGCGATTGGAAAATCAGCTTCCCGTCCGCCGGCCAGGCTTGCTATCTGGAGAATGCAGTGGAGTTGCTCGACCAGGCCGGGGAATGGTACTTGGACCGGCACACGGGCGTGCTCTCTTACTGGCCCCGGCCAGGCGAAGACCTGCATAACGCCGAGGTGGTGGCGCCGGTCGTCCAACACACGCTGCTGGCCGTGGTCGGCACGCCACAGCGGCCCGTCGTGAATCTGCATTTCCAGGGGCTGCACATCGAGCACGTTGACTGCCCGCTCCCGGCGTGGGGCTACATGGGTCTGTTCTGCTGCAACGTGACGGACGGCCCGGGAGAGAAGCCCGGCCACCGGTTCATCGAAGCGGCGGTGGAATACCAACACGCGCGACAATGCAGTTTCATCAACGGCGGGATTGCGCACGTCGGCGCGATGGGACTGTGCCTGCGCAAGGGCACCGCCTCGATCGCCGTCGAGGGCAACGAAATCCACGATCTGGGCGGGGGCGGGATCGGAGCGGGCTACCCCAATGTTGCCCACGGCTACATGGAGGCCGCACCGCCTCCGGAGCCCGGCGAGTATCGGGCTTATCGCATCGCCAACAACTACGTTCACCACTGCGGGGCGGATTACCATGGGGCGGTCGGGGTCGTGCTCTTCGCGTCGCAGGACTCCGTCGTCGCGCACAACCTCATCCACGACACCGCGTATTTCGGCATCTGTGTGGCCGGCAGCCAGGATCCCAAGGTGCCGTTTGCGCGGAACAATACGGTCGAATACAACCACATCCACCATGCCATGAAGGTGACCGTGGATGGTGCCGGTCTGTACGTCACGTTCGCCCAAGCCTCTCCAGGCTGCCTCATTCGCGGCAACGTGGTGCATGACCAGGTCGCCAATCATCTCAACAGCCGTCCGTTCGGACCCTACAGCGCAGCGGGCATTTACCTGGACGGGGCGAATTCCGGCTGCCGCTACGAGCAGAATATCGTCTATCAGACGCCTTGGCCGTTGTTCCTGATAAATAACTGGGGCAGCGGCAGCACCTCGTGGCGCGAGAACGTGTTTCTGAAAACCGGCACGCCACCGCCGGAGTTCCTCGCCGCTGTCCACGCCCGCGCGGGACTTGAGCCTGCCTACCGGCGTTCCTTGCTGAAGACAGAAGCCCCGACCTGTGATTTCCACGTTCTCGTTCCGGCGGAATCAACCCAGGACGGCTGGACCGCAGGTCAGTTTCATCTGCCGGGAGCGGGCCGGGGAGTCGTTCAAGTGTTTCGCGCTGTCGCAGGTCCAGAGCTTGCGGCTCGGCTGAAGTTGCGAGGTCTGGACACAACGACGAGTTACGAGATCAGGCATTTCTCCGGCCCGCTGAATGAACCGAGCGGCAAGGGCAAGAGCGATCCCCCGATGGTGTCGCGCGTCGATGCGGTGGACCGGCCTGCGCAGGAGCCGTCGTCTCCGAACGACGCCATCCAGTTTACCGGCCGGGAGCTGATGGAACAGGGATTGCCGGTGAAACTGCCTGCGTCACCGCACGTAACCTGGACTGTCTATCGGCAATTGAAAACTCGGACCGATGCGAGTCCGACAGGAGAAAAGCCATGATCGCCAGAAACGTTTTTTCCCTATCCACCGCCCTGCTGCTCGCATCGCTGGTCGCGCTGCACGCCGCCGATGCTGCTTCATCGAAAAAGCCCAACGTCCTCTTTGTCGTATTTGATGACTTGGACCCCAAAGTGGGCTGCTACGGTGACACATTTGCCAAGACGCCAAACCTGGACAAGCTTGCGGCCCGAGGAATGGTCTTCACGCGGGCCTATTGCCAGCAGCCGATTTGCAACCCGTCGCGCATCTCGTTCATGACCGGACGTCGGCCGGACACATTGGGCATTTGGGACATCCCGACGAACCTCCGCGAGCGGCATCCCGACATGGTGACGATGCCGCAGTGGTTCATGCAGCATGGCTACTTTGCGCAGGGGATCGGGAAGATCTACCACAACTGGGCGCAGAAGATCCAAGGCGACCCGGCGTCGTGGAGCGTGCCGCAGTTGATGCACTGGGACCGGCACGACACGGAGAAACCTGTGTTGCCGGCGGGCGTGCCGCTGCCGCCGAACCTTGCGCGCGATTCTCATTGCGAGTGCCGCGATGTGCCGGACGAAGCGTATTTTGACGGCCGCATCGCGAACCTTGCGATGGATGCCTTGCGCGGCTTCGCCAAGAAAGCGGAGCCGTTTTTCCTCGCGGTTGGCTTCTGGAAACCCCACGAACCATTTAACGCGCCAAAACGTTACTGGGACCTCTATCAGCGCGATCAGGTGCCCGCGATTGTCCCCGCTGACCGCCCCAAGAACGCTCCCGACCTTGCCTTCCATGCAAACCATGAGTTCATGGGAATGCCGCCAACAAAGCAGCGAACGCTCGACGAGGCGGCCAAGCGCGAGCTGCGTCATGGTTATTACGCGGCCATCAGTTACGCCGACGCCCAATTGGGAAAAGTGCTCGATGAACTCAAAAGGCTCGACCTGGCCAAGAATACCGTGGTGGTGGTGATTGGCGACAACGGGCTGCAGGTCGGCGAGCACACGTGATGGGGAAAGATGACTCTTTTCGATCTCGACGCCCGGGTGCCCCTCATCATCGCAGCGCCTGGCGTTGCCAAATCCGGCACAAAAACGCGGGCGATTGCGGAGATGATCGACGTGTATCCCACGCTTGTCGCCCTTTGTGGCCTGCCGCCTCCTGATGGGGTGGATGGCACAAGCTTGGTGCCGATTTTGCGCGATCCAGCCAAGACCGTAAAACTCGGGGCGCTTTCACAGCATCCGCGCCCGGCTCTGTATTGGAACTGGCAGAAGGAGCCGAGTGTCATGGGTTATTCTCTGCGCACGGCCCGGTGGTGCTACACCGAATGGCGCGATTACCGACCGATAGGAAACTGGATTTTCAGGGGGATCGGATCTGGGAGGGGTTTGTGCACCGGGCCGCGCGATCGCACTCTATTGAAGGCCCCGTCCGTAATTGTCGCCGGTCAAAATGCTTTCGGGGCGTGATCGGACGTAAGCCGAAAAACCGAAAAACGTGATGTTGCAAACGAAAACCGGAGGCAGTCTGACAGCGAACCTGATAACTTACGCAGTTTGGTATAGAACACTTATCCCCAATAAAATACCAACTATGAAAGATTCACCGGAAAATATCTCACTCAAGAAATCGTGGGCGCTTCTGGCCGCCTTGGCCTTCGCCCTCCTAGGGTCGCAGTCACTCGTCCAAGCACAAACCGCTGCCACCGATGCGCCCGCTAGTTCCGCCCCGGCGAGCGCGGCCACCGGTGAAATTACGGGTCGGGTGCAAAACGTGGCGATTGGCCGATACCTCGACAACGCCCGAGTACAGGTCAAGGAAACCAATCAGACCGTCTACACCGACAGAAATGGTGTGTATACCCTTGTCGATGTGCCGAGCGGTCCCGTGACGCTTGAGGTATTCTATACGGGACTGGATGTGATGCAGACTCCAGTCACGGTGATAACGGGTGGCACGATCAACCAAGATATTGATCTGACGAGTGTCGCACGGTACGGCCGTCATGATGGCATCGTACTCAATAAATTTGTGGTTGCCGCAGACCGCGAGACCAACTCGGAAGCCATTTCAGTCAACGAGCAACGGCACGCGGCAAACATCGTGAATGTCACGTCGACCGACACGATTGGCGCGGTGATCGGCAACAGTGCGGGTGAGTTTCTAAAGTTTATCCCTGGCCTTACAGTCGAGTACGATACCATTGACGCCTCAACGATCTCACTTCGAGGCATCGGACCTGACAAGACCGGTATCACGATAGACAACGTGCCCCAATTCAACCCTTGGATTAACACGTCACGCCAGGTTGATCTTCACAATATGGCGCTCACAAACATTTCTCGAGTTGAGGTACACAAAGTGCCGACCCCCGCAATGCCGGCTGATTCCCTGGCCGGCTCCATTAATATGATCGGCAAGAGCGCATTTGAGAGGAAAGGGCGGGAGTTCCACTACGCGCTTAACTTCCTCGGGTCCTCCGAAGATTTCCGCCTGGGTTCCTCGCCCACCTCATGGCGTGATGAATACACCAAAACGGTCATTCCCGGAGGGGACTTTGATTTTAGCTGGCCCGTTTCGAAAACGTTCGGCGTGGTGCTCAACGGCTCCCACGCGACTTACCAAAACCAGCAGCACATCGCGCAGATGAACTGGAGCAACTCAGCCACGAATACCATCGGCAACACCGCTTCGCTTCAGAATCCAGTGCTCGCTTCGTTTCTCTTGGGGGCCGGCAACCGCATGACCGTGCGGAGCTCGCTCAGTGCGAAAGCCGACTGGAAATTGGGGAAACACGGGCAGCTCTCGCTTAGTGGCAGCAAAAACCAGTTTGATCTTCACGGTGGCATCCCCATGACAACATTCTCCGCAGGCACCAACGGCACGCCAACACTGGTCGGCGGCGTGCCGCTGACTTGGGATCCCACCTTTACCAGGGGAGCTACGGGCCGTGGAACAATCACAAAGACGGTTAACAACCAGCTCTTAAACCAAAAAACCGATACGACCGTCCTGCGGTACCTCTACGATGATGGACATTGGAAAGTCGAGACTGGCCTCAGCCGGACATCCGGCACGCTGCTGCGGCGTTACCAAGATGTCGGTTTTTTTAATAGCGTGACTGCGACGTCCAGCGTGCCACTTCGGATCAATTTGCTCGGTTTCAACCAAGACCAGCCGACCACGATTGAAGTATTTGACAACAACAACCAGCCTTTAGAATGGCACAGTCTGGCCAAGTTCGTAGGCAGTAATGCGACTGACCTCTATACCTTCCGGGGCAGCCGGTTAGACAACGCCTACTTTAACCTTCGCCGGCGCTTCACGATATTTCCTTTCCCGACTTCCCTGCAGGTTGGAGGCCAGCAGCGAGTGCAGTCGCTTGACTCTCGTCCGACGAATGTCACTTGGAATTTCACCGGTCCCGACGGCAATTCAGGTGCAACCGCCTCGATTGCGCCCTACGCGTACCAGAATTGGATAAATCAGGATAATCATTATGGTTTTTCCAATATTCTCTGGATGTCTCCATCGCGTTCGTTTGAGCAATGGCAGAAGAATCCTCTTCTGTTTACGCAAACGCCGGCCCAAGTCGTTTCCGCCGAAAGTTTCCGGATCGACAACTCGGAGTTTATCAAGGAAACCGTACAGTCTTTATATATGCAAGGCGAAGCCACCTTCCTGGGTGAGCGTGTGCGGGTGCTCGGCGGGGTAAGATATGAGAAAACGCGTGATAACGGGCTGGG
>Ga0209769_1001000_pt1 | contig 11365 bp, 11 predicted proteins | sample LauGreSuBDMM15DN_2_FD_187569 | JGI IMG/M metagenome (GOLD analysis project Ga0209769, IMG submission 187569) | Freshwater lake microbial communities from Lake Michigan, USA - Su13.BD.MM15.DN (SPAdes) (version 3) | ecosystem: Environmental > Aquatic > Freshwater > Lake | place: Lake Michigan, USA...
TGCTCAGTTCTATCGGGAAGTGGACTGGTGTAAAAACACCGATCGTCAACGGATTTCTTGCCATCGGCTCGGCTATTACGGGTCGAGACCTCTACGCAGAAGGACGCACACTTGAAAATCTCGGCTTGGCAGGGCTCGGTCGAGATCAGATGGCTACACTCATGCGCGAGGGTATCTAATTATGTTTGATATCGGTATTTTGGGTATGGGCAGGATGGGGCGTGGAATTGCTGAGGCCTACGCCTTTGCAGGCAAGCGCGTGCTTATGATTGACGTTAAACCGCGCAACGAGCCTGATCGTCAAAAGCTTTATACGGAAGCCAGAAAAGAAATCGCCGACGATTTGGTCTTTTTGGCCGGGCTAGGGATTGGATTAGAGGCGGAGCAGGAAGAAGCGCTGGGGCTGATTACGATGTGTGGGCGCGAAGAGGCAGAGGGGAGGATTGGCGGTATCCCCTTATTCTACGAAGGCGTCCCGGAAACGCGCGAAGCCAAAGACGAATTATTTACTTGGGCATGCCAGCATGCTGCGCCTGACGCGGTGATGGCCTCCACCAGCTCCACCATGGCCGTTGACGATCTCGCTTCCATGGGAACCAACCCAGAAAGGTTTGTAAACGCGCACTGGCTCAATCCCGCGATGCTCATGCCACTTGTCGAGGTGGCGCGGGGTACCCAAAGCAGCGACGCAGCTGTGACAACACTTGTTAGCAGTTTAGAGTGGATTGGTAAGTCGCCGGTTGTGATGAAAAACTCCCCCGGTTACATCATCCCTCGCATTCAGGCGCTTGCGATGAATGAAGCAGCTAGGCTCGTGGAAGAGGGTGTGGCCTCGGTAGAGGATGTCGACAAAGCTATTCGCCTCGGATTTGGTATTCGATACGCCGTCCTCGGGATGATCGAGTTCATCGATTTTGGTGGCAACGACATTCTCTATTATGCGTCTGACTATCTATCGAAGAACATTGATGAAAGACGCTACAAAGCGCCAAATTCTGTTGTCGAGAATATGAAGTCAGGCCGTAACGGAATGCGTGATGGTGCAGGCTTCTATGATTGGGACGGAATTGATGTCGCCAGCTACCGAGCGAAGAGACTGGGCGCATTTGTAGCCTTGCTCAGCGCGCTTGACTTAACACCCAAAAGGAGGACCTAAAGATGCCGTGGAGCCGCGATGAAATGGCTGCACGTGCGGCGCGAGAACTCGAGGACGGGTTTTATGTCAACCTTGGCATCGGGATCCCGACGCTGGTGGCAAACTATAGGCCGGAAGGCATCTCCGTTACACTCCAGTCCGAAAATGGCATGCTGGGTATCGGTCCGTTTCCCTATCCCGATGAAGTCGATCCCGACCTAATCAATGCCGGTAAGCAGACGGTCAGCGCGCTTGCGGAGTCGTCCTATTTCGACAGCGCCCAGTCATTTGCAATGATCCGTGGCGGCCATATCGATTTGACTGTACTCGGCGCAATGGAGGTTTCCGAAGCTGGAGACATCGCCAATTGGATGGTGCCTGGGAAAATGATTAAGGGCATGGGCGGAGCCATGGATTTGGTTGCGGGCGTGAAAAAGATCGTTGTCGTAATGGAGCATTGTGCCAAGGATGGCAGCCCCAAATTTTTACCGGAATGCAGCCTTCCACTGACAGGGAAAAATGTTGTAGATATGGTAATAACAGATCTTGCCGTATTCCAGCGGAATGATCACCAATCACCGTTCGAGCTAATTGAGCTTGCTCCATGCGTTTCGTTAGAAGAGTTGCAAAGCAAAACCTCCGCGCATTTTGAGCTCCCGGTTGGGGTGGCATTCTAATTCTCGGTTCGTTATGATTTACTAGGCATCAGATAGGCATCAGCCGATTTTGGTTCGTATGGATGGAAGCTTTGTTTCTAGCAGTTTGACTCGCTACAATGTAACTCTTCGCCCCCCACCCCCTTCACAAATCTACCCAACGAGACCCCATCGGGACGGCGCCCCCCTATTCTGGCTGATGGGACCCACAGTTCCTTCTTACATATCATTCTGCTCGTTCAGATTGTACCTATCCCCTAAGAATTGCCGATCAGGCAAAGCTGACTAACGGGACACGATCCAATTGCGAACATTCGCCTATTGTGGTAATTTTATACATGAGCGTCGTGTTCCGCCATAGCGACCGTTACCGCTTTTCCAATGCCTCGCGATGACCCGGTAACTACGGCAAGCTTACCGCTGAGATCAAAATGGATCATCTTGGATTCTTTAACTGAATTTGTGAGGTCTTGAACTTGTCCGCACATGGGCGCAAAGCCGCCGGACCGCTCGCGACCCAGAACAAGACGCATATAGTGATTACGGCACTTTATGCTGATCGCCATGTCTTTCGCGCAATCAACCGAGCAAAACAATATGTAAGAAGGAACCGTGGGTCCCATCAACCAGAATAGGTGGGTGCCACCCCGGTGGGGTCTGGATTATCAGGTATTATTAAGGGGTTGGGGGGGTGCTTATTTAGTGCGAAGCAGTTGGTGACTAGCTCTCGCGAAAAGGTGGGTAGAAAGGTGGGTAAGCCCACAATTTCCACACAAGTCATTGATATAATTGAATGCGTGGCGGAGACGGTGGGATTCGAACCCACGATAGAGTCACCCCTATACACACTTTCCAGGCGTGCGCCTTCGACCACTCGGCCACGTCTCCGCATTCCCCTTAGGGACGCACGCCCCTAGCCGCTCCTTTGCGCTTTCGCAAGGCACAGTGATTTGCCATAACCCTATCGATGAAAAGATATCTGCCCTTGTTCGCCAGCGCCGCGATGTGCGCCGCATTCCCAGTTTCTGCGCAAGAGGTCAAAACCTATCCTGCGCCGTCGGAAATTATGGCTTCGGCCAAGGCTGGAGAGTGGGTGGCCATTGCGCCATCCGACCTGATGGTCATGGATCTTGCGCCCGATTCGAAAGGCAAGCCGCGCCGCGTCGTCATTCAACTAATCCCTGCACCGTTCAGCCAGGGTTGGGTCAGCAATATCCGCAAGCTGGCAGCGGCTAGATTTTGGGACGGCGCAAGCATCAACCGCGTACAGGACAATTATGTCGCACAATGGGGCGATGCGACCGAGAAGAAGGCTTTGCCCGAGGGTCTGGCAACTGTGGGGCCGAAGAATTACATCACGCCTAACTGGCCCGGTAAGGTCTGGAGTTTTGCAGGGGCCGACGGAGGGCGCGACGCCTATGCTGCTGCCCACGGGTTCTACGTTGGTTGGCCGTTAGCGGCAAGCAGTGAAGGGCTTTGGCCAATCCATTGCTACGGCATGGTCGGCGTTGGCCGAAACCTCTCACCAGACACCGGCAGCGGAGATGAGCTTTATACCGTCATTGGTCATGCGCCGCGACATCTAGACCGGAACATCGCGCTTGTGGGCCGCGTCATCGAAGGCATTGAGCATATGTCCAGCCTGCCGCGCGGCACTGGTGCGCTGGGCTTTTACGAAAAAGAGGAAGAGCGCGTGCCGATTCTTTCGGTGCGGCTAGGCAATGAGACAAAGGACGTGCCCGCCTTTGAATATCTCTCCACCGACAGCGACAGCTTTGCGGCTTATGCCGACGCGCGCGCCAATCGGCGCGATCCGTTTTTCAATGTGCCGGCGGGCGGCGCGGACATTTGCAACATTCCGGTCCCGGTCAGGCGCAAGATAAGATAAAGTTCAAGGGCGATCGCGGGCCACCCGCTGCTGACTGGGACCAAGCTTTAGAAACGTTCAGAGCGGGCCTTGCGACGCCTTGGGCGCAGGTGCCTCGGTTGCCGTTGGTACGGCCATGGGCACGACCACCGGACGGATCAATGCCATTTGCTCCAGCCGGTCGAGCGCCTTGCGCGCATCGGTGTAGCGTTTTGCCCGGACCATCCAGGACTGCGCGGCAGGTGCGCCAGGCATGGCCGCAACTTCCTGCATGGCGGCGGCCATTTTGCCACCTTCGACAAGTGCCTGTGCCCGAACCAACCGCTGCTCCGGCGCCAGCGCAGCAACGCCATCGCGACGCAGAACAAAAAGCTGGGATAGCTCGTGCGTCATCATCGCCCAGACACCATCCTCGCGCTTACCGCTTATCAACTCGGGCGCAAGACCGCCTAACTCAGTTTGTAAATTTGCGATCGTGACGGGGGCCTTCGCTGCTGAAATAACAGCTCGAACGGCTTGTGGCTGAGTTGCGCCAAAACGCAGCCGAAGTTGTTCAGCCAAATATCCCAAAGGCGCGCCATTATCGAGCGTTCGGCGCACGGCATAGGTCAGCAACAGCCCTTCACCCCGCAGCGCGTCACTCGAGATGACGGAATCCGTCACATAAACCGGCACGACCTGACCCTCAACCTGTGCAGTCATGCCTGCAGCCGAAGGGGACACAGGCGCCACATTCGCTGCCGATGGTGGGCTATTGTTGCCGTCTGCCTCCACTGCATCGGTCGCGCCGGGCGCCGTCAATATGCCAAAAGAATCGGCAAGCCACCATGTCGCAATGGCGCCACTCGCAAAGGCGAACAGAAGAAGGAGCATGATGTACTTGAATTTCATCTTTCTGCGCGAAGCAGTCTGTGCGGATTGTACCATTGGAAAATCGCTCATGTTGGTCCTTCGATAGCCGCGTTCCGTTAAGATGCGCAATGCGCCATTTCAAAATGCCTCTTAATTGCATCAAGCAATGCTGCGTCATTCGGCGTGTCTGCAACGATCATTGACGCCCAACCCACACCAGCCGACAGCGCAATCCCAGTTGAGAATGTCGCGAGCGTAATGGCGCCGCGGTGCAGTTCCAACGCATCGCAAAGGCCCGCAAAATGCGTTGCAGCGCGGGACGAATGCAGGATGACTAGGTCGCTTTGGGCTACCTTGCTCGCGAAGTCATCTGGCGTGCTGACTGCTGCGCTTCGGTAGACGATTTCGATATCAATACTGACCCCGTTTAACTGTGGGATAGCAGTGTAGTCCTCGCCCGCGAGCCATAACAGACGCTTGTGGCCATCCGCGCCAGCCGCCCCTACCAGCGCTTGCACGCCCTCCGAACCCGTTTTGGCAACCGGCACCGACAGCTTGTGCAACGCACTGGCAGTAGCACTGCCCACCGCATAAACCGGCAGATTGTGATCGCCTGTCAGGTATTCCCCTGCTGCCCGCACGGCGTTGCCGCTGGTCAGCAATATCGCATCATAGCCTTCCGCTAACACACGCTGCACCGGCAGATGTTCAATGCCGAACAGCGGCATGAGACACGCCGCATGTCCAGCCGCACGCAGGCGATGTGCAGTGGCATCCGCTCCAGGTTGCGGCCGGATGATTAACAACTTCATGATGCGAACATCCCCCGCAGATCTGCGCTCGCTTTACCCAGCAATTCTTGTGCAAGCTGTGCCGCGCCATCGCTACCAATCGCATATAGGCATTCGCCAAACTGCATTTCGCTGCCGTCGGCAGTGAAAATTTCGGCGCGCAATCTGATCTGCATTCCTTCAATCCGCGCCAATGCGGCAACTGGCGAATGGCAATTGCCACCCACGGCAGCGAGAAAATCGCGCTCGGCGTTCACGGCCACAAACGTATCGGTATCATTGATTGCGGCAATAACGGGCATCAGGTCTTCGCGGCTGGCCAAGCAATCAATGCCGACTGCGCCCTGCGACGCTGCTGGCAAAAACGCGTCGAGCGACAATTTTGCGCCAACGCCGGCCATGCCCAAACGGTCAAGCCCCGCAGCCGCGAGCAATGTGGCATCTGCGTCACCTGCATCAATATGCGCAAGCCGCGTCGCAACATTTCCGCGCAATGGCACGATCTGCACATCAGGCCGCGCGCGTTGTAATTGGGCTGCACGCCGGGGACTAGACGTCCCGACCCGCGCCCCTTGCTTAAGATCATCAAGCGCCAACGCCCCAATCAACCGGTCATGAACATCAGCGCGGGGGAGCATGGCCGAAATCACGAAAATATCGGTACGCCATGTTTCCACATCCTTCATCGAATGGACGGCAATATCGATCTGATCGTCGATCAGCGCGCGCTCCAACTCCTTGGTCCAAAGGGCTTTCCCGCCAATATCGGCAAGTGGTCGATCCTGAATTTTATCCCCTGTCGCCAACATTGGAAAGAGCGTCACCGCGTCATCGGGCAGATTATGGACCGCTTTGAGCGCGGCCATCGTCATCTCGGCCTGCGCCAAAGCCAACGGAGAACGGCGCGTTCCGATACGTAAAGGACGTTGGGCTGTGAATATAGAAACTGTCATGCGGCTTGTTCATAACGCCACGTCCACCTATGGGAAAGCGGAATGGCAATCATCCTTGGTCTTGAATCCAGCTGCGACGAAACCGCAGCAGCAATCGTGCGTTCCGACAGGACGATTCTAAGCCATGCCTTGGCTGGACAAGAGGACCATCATCGGGCCTTTGGTGGCGTAGTCCCCGAAATTGCCGCCCGCGCGCATGCCGAGCTCATGACGCCGTTGGTCGCGACCGCTTTAGCAGACGCTGGCCTGACCCTTAAAGACGTCGATGCAATTGCCGCGACCGCTGGCCCTGGCCTGATCGGCGGCGTGATGGTCGGCTTGGTCACGGCAAAGGCACTCGCCATGGCGTCCGGTAAACCGTTGATCGCAGTCAACCATCTTGAGGGCCACGCCTTGTCACCTCGGCTGATTGATGCCGATCTGCAATTTCCCTATCTTCTGTTGCTCGTGTCGGGCGGCCATTGCCAGTTGCTTCGGGTCAACGGCGTCGGCGATTACAACCGGCTGGCGACCACTATTGATGATGCCGTCGGTGAGGCATTTGACAAGACAGCAAAGATATTGGGCCTCGGCTTTCCCGGTGGACCAGCGGTCGAGCGCGCTGCGGCCATGGGCAACCCCGGCAACGTGCCCTTGCCCCGTCCGTTGAAAGGTGCGGATGAACCGCATTTCTCCTTTGCTGGCCTCAAAAGCGCAGTTCTTCGTGCACATGCAACCGACCAGTTTAAAATTGAGGACATCGCCGCGTCGTTCCAATTGGCGGTGATCGATTGTTTGTATGACCGGATCACATATACGCTTGATCGCATTGACGCGCCCGCAGCGTTGGTCGTCGCAGGCGGCGTTGCGGCCAATGTGCCGATCCGCGAAATGCTGCAGAAGCTCGCTGCGCAGCGCGGTATGCGCTTTGTCGCACCCCCCTTATGGTTGTGCACAGATAATGGCGTAATGATCGCATGGGCCGGCGCAGAGCGTTTTGCGATGGGGCTGACCGATGGTTTGGACTTTGTTGCACGGCCTCGATGGCCGCTTGACCCCAATGCCACGCCGGCACGCGGTGCAGGCGTGAAAGCATGAGCTTAGACATTTATCCGGTCGGCATCATTGGCGGCGGCGCATGGGGCACTGCGCTTGCCGCTGTCATGGCGCAAGTCCATGACCATGTGCTGCTTTGGGCGCGCGAAGAAGACGTAGTGCGTAGTGTGAACGCGCGGCATGAAAACGCCATCTTCCTGCCAGGTACAGCATTATCAACACGAATCGAGGCAACGGCCGATCTCACGCGCATGGAAAAATGCGGCGCACTGTTAGTCGTAACCCCCGCGCAGCATGTGCGCACAACGCTGGCGGCCCTTCCCGACACACAAGCGCCGCTTATCCTATGTGCAAAGGGGATTGAGGCCGACACCCAAATGCTGATGTCGGACATCGCAGCGCAAGTCCGGCCACGCAACCCGCTGGCGGTGCTGTCCGGGCCAACATTTGCGCATGAGGTCGCGGCTGGCAAGCCCACCGCAGTTACCCTCGCTTCGGCAAATCAAGCGCTGGGTGCGGTCCTTATGCGTGCAATTGCGACACCGTCATTCCGCACCTATTGGTCCGACGACGTGGTGGGTGCGGAAATTGGCGGCGCGGTTAAAAATGTGCTCGCAATTGCGTGCGGTGTCGTCGACGGCGCAGGCCTTGGCCTGAATGCCCGGGCTGCTTTAATCGCACGCGGCTTTGCCGAAATGCAGCGTTATGGCCTGGCACGCGGGGCAAAAGCGGAGACGCTCGCTGGCCTATCCGGCCTTGGCGACCTCGTGCTGACGTGCAGTTCGGAAAATTCGCGCAACTTTTCCTTGGGCCGTGGACTTGGGCAAGGGAAAGCATCGGAAAGCTTGCTAGCCGATAGAAAAACTGTCGCCGAAGGCGCGTTTACAGCGCCAGTGCTTTTGAAGTCGGCAACGGATTTAGGCGTTGAAATGCCAATCGTGTCAGCCGTTTGCGCGTTGTTGACGAACGCGGCCACGGTCGATTCGGTTATTGCCGAATTACTTGCCCGTCCACTCAAGTCCGAAAGCTGGTAACGGCGGGTCAAATCCGCTAACTACCCAACAGAGGCACCACTTGACCGCAGCCAGAACCGACGAAGACGATATTCAAGCGCTTGCCAAGGGCGGGCGGACGAATGTCTTTGGGTTTGTACTGCGCTTGGCAGCGCGGATGCCTTTCCTGTTCATAGCGGGACGGCTTTATGGCCCCGAAGCGCTAGGCCGCTTTGCTTATGCTTTGCTTATCGTTGAATTTGCCGCGCAACTCGCATCCCTTGGCTTACGCCGCGGCTTGGCAGAGCTTTTGTCAAAGGGCGACCGGCCACAGACACACATCATCGCAGATGCCTTGCTTGCGGCGATGGCAGCGTCGGCATTGGGCGCTGCCTTTTTCATTGCGCTGCCGCAGCTGATGTTTCCGAACAGCGGGATAACCGGACTTGACCGTTTCTTGCCCTTGGCAATTTTTGCGATTGTGGCCACCGACATCGCATTATCGGCGCTTGCCTATAAGTTCGACATTGTGTCATCCTTGCGCGCACGCGCGGTTGTTGAGCCATGGACAATCAGCATCGCTGCGGGCGTGTTTTATTTTTACTCGGCGCGTGACGGATTGATCTTAGCGTATGTTGCGTCGCTCGTGGCTGCGTTGTTCTTCGCGCTTTGGCCATTATGGCGCAGCTATGGCGCGCCACGCGGCTGGCGGCCAAGCCTGACTCGCTCGCTGGGCATCGCGCAGCGGAATTTGCCGCTAGCAGCAGCAGATGCAGCCGAATGGGGGAGCCGGCGGCTTGATCTTGCCATATTGGGGCTGTTCGCTTCGCCAGCCGTGGTCGGGATATATTATGTTGCGCAACAGGTCGCAAGCTTGCCGCAGAAACTGAAAAGCAGCTTCGATCCGATCTTGGGCCCTGTCATCACACGGAACTTGCAAACGCGCAATTATACCGAAATTGCCAAACAGGTCGGCCAAGTCGGCTTCTGGATCATCGCCGCGCAGGCGGGAATCGCCTTAGCTCTCGGCATCCCTGGTGAGGCGGTCATGGGTCTGATCGGACCAGAATTTGTTGGCGGCACTGGGGCGCTTGCCTTTTTGCTCGCTGCTGAGGTGGCGGCAGCCACGGCGGTCGTGAGCGAGTCCGCATTGGTCTATATGGCGCGCCACCGAAACCTGTTGATCTCGATCGGCATGCTGGTCGTGCAGGCGCTCGTGAGCGTCGGCCTCATCCAATTGGCCAAGGATTTACCGGTAAAGCCGGAATATGTTGGCCTATATCAGGCCGCCGCCGTTGCGTGTGGCCTCATGATCTCGCTTGGTATTGGGTCATTGGTAAAGTCGCGGTTTTTGTCGCAATTGTTGGGGCATAGAATCCGTGTTTTACGCTGGGCATTGTTGGCCGCGGTCGCGGCTGGGGCATTGCTTGGCATGGCCTTTGTCAGCCTGCCCGCTCGGTTCGAATGGGTAGAATTGACGGTTGGCGTCCCTGCGATCCTTGGCCTTTATGGTTGGATCATCTGGCGATGGGGCTTCGGAGCCGAGGACCGTGTCCTTTTCCGCAAAAAAAGGAATTAACCCAGCCGTTTGGCTACGAGATCACCGATGTCCGCTTCTGGCCGCGCGCCATAATGCGAAATGATTTCAGCCGCGCATACGGCGCCCATCGTAAGACAATCTGCCATAGGACGGCCCTGCGTAAGACCCGCAAACACACCAGCTGCGAACAGATCCCCAGCACCCGTGGTATCAACCACCTGCGCCACAGGCTCAACGCCCACTTCAGTGCGCACACCATTTTCGACCGCAATGGCGCCATGTTCGCCGCGTGTACACACGAGCAACGGGACTTTGGCAGCGATGGCAGCGACCGAAGCTTCGAAATCATCGCTGTTATTCAGTGCGCAGATTTCAACTTCGTTGGAAAACAATATGTCAATGCGTCCAGCTTCCATCTCGGCCAAGAAATCTGGACCGTGGCGCGAAATCACAAAAGCGTCTGACAAGGTCAGGGCAACCTTACGGCCAGCCGCACGCGCGACGTCAATCGCGGTGCGCATCGCGGCACGTGGTTCCTCAGGGTCCCACAAATAGCCTTCAAGATACAGAATCGCGGTACTTTCGATCAAGGATTCGTCGATCACGGTTGCAGGCAGATATTGCGACGCCCCTAAAAAGGTGTTCATCGTGCGCTGCGCATCGGGCGTCACCAATATGTAGCAGCGCGCGGTTGATGGCGCACCGTCGCGGGCAGGAATATCGAAATGAATGCCGCCTGCGCGAATGTCATGCGCGAACACTTCGCCAAGCTGGTCCGTCGCAACTTGCCCGATAAAAGCTGTCTTGTGCCCTAGCCGTGCAAGTCCCGCCAAGGTGTTGGCCGCCGAACCACCGCTGATTTCGCGGGCTGGCCCCATATGCGCATACAACGCCTGCGCGCGCGCTTCGTCGATAAGCTGCATACTGCCCTTTGTCAGACCTTCGCTTGCAATGAACGCATCGTCGGTGTCGGCAATGATATCCACAATCGCGTTGCCAATTGCGAGAACGTCGAAGCGTGTATCAGTCATCAGGGTTCCTATTTAAGCCAGGCGCGCCCTAGTGGGGTTGGACATTTCCGGCAAGCGCTTTAGAACGGCGCGATGATCCAAGCGCTGATGCTTTCGTTCCAAAGTCTATCTGACCGGCGCATCGCCGCTGTCATGGTCAAAGTGGTCCTTCTGACCATCATAAGCTTCCTCGCTCTGGGCGTTGGTCTGTGGTTTGCCCTACAATGGCTGTTCGCTTGGTTCAATGTCGATGATGGCGGATTTTGGTCTGGATTCCTATCGGTAGCTATTATCGTCTTGTCGGGCGCTCTGTTGTTCCGCGTTGTCTCGGTCGCGATCACGTGGATTTTTGCCGACGATATTATCGATGCCGTGGAGGATCAATTTTATCCGCAGCACGACGCCTTCGGGAAACGGCCAAGCTTTGGCGCGGGCATAGAAATGGGCATGAAGTCCATTGTGCGGGTGGCTGGCTATAATTTGCTCGCTCTACCCCTATACTTACTGCTGCTGTTTACAGGCGTCGGCACGGCC
>Ga0209769_1001007_pt1 | contig 11339 bp, 5 predicted proteins | sample LauGreSuBDMM15DN_2_FD_187569 | JGI IMG/M metagenome (GOLD analysis project Ga0209769, IMG submission 187569) | Freshwater lake microbial communities from Lake Michigan, USA - Su13.BD.MM15.DN (SPAdes) (version 3) | ecosystem: Environmental > Aquatic > Freshwater > Lake | place: Lake Michigan, USA...
TATATTGAGGAGTGGCAGTAGTCGTTGTAGTTGTTGTTGTTGGTTCTAATGTTGTAGTTGTTGTAGTGGTAGTTGGAACACCTGTAGTGGTAGTTGTGGTTGTTGTAGGTCCAGCAGTAGTTGTAGTAGTTGTGGTAGGAATGCCTGTAGTGGTAGTTGTACTAGTTGAGCTAGTTGTTGTAGTTGTAGTTGGTGTAGCTGTCGTAGTCGTAGTTGTTGTAGAACTTGTTGTACTAGTGGTTGATGTAGTGCTAGTAGTTGATGTAGACGTTGTTGTTGTACTTGTTGATGTTGTAGTGGTGGTGGTTGGATTTGGAATCAATACACCCACTAAGAAATCAAAGTCTTCACAGCAATTATTTTGTCCAGAATAGAAGAAGCTATTCTCTGCAATATAGAAGTTTGGAAGATAGCTATGGAAGCTTATCCAACTCTGTGTATTCATGTTGAAAGATAATGTCCATGATACGTTGCAGAAGTATTCTTCATCACTAAGACTAACGTCTTGTCTTATGACTAACTCATTTACAATATTATTAATGTAGAAACTTTGTTCAATTGGATCATAAAGAATGTTATTTGACTTTGGTGCATAATCAAGTTTTGTAATAATCACTCTATCGTACACACTATCATAAACACCGTGCAGTCCTATGCCCTTGAAGTGATTATCAATGTTCACATCTGGGAAGTTGTTATCAATTATGAATGGCAACTGTTCAGTGAAGAATCTGTTCATTCCTAATCCAAATGCAGACAAGTCATTCACTTGTGTTCCTTGTACTAAGAACACTTGACCTCTCTTTGCATCCACTGTAACTTGACCTTGAGGAATCTTTAGAAGCATTTTGTGTTGGCTTCCTACATACCCAAGATCAGTTTCTGCAAAGTCAATTGGAGGAGCACCTCTAAACAATAATGGATTACCTATATAAGCAGCTTGAGGGTTGCTTGTATCAACAGTCAATAGATTATTGTATAACAATGACTTGTTCTCAAATCTGGCTAGAATAGCTTTGTTCTGTATGCCATCTAAGCTTACAAGATCTCCATAGTTCTGTGGGAAATCAAAATAAGAAATAGCTCTATAGATGAGCCAGTTGTTTATTCTATTGTCAGCATCAATATTTTGAGCATCAGAATATATCGCTCTGAATGGATAGTTTGTGAAACAAAGTCTTGATTCCCAATCAGGAGGTAAGTGAGTGAACGTATTCTCTTTGTTTTGCTTAGAGAATGTGGTGTTGTAGAAGTAGGTGTTGTCTTGTACAATAGGTACAAAACTTTCTTGAACCCAATCATCTGGAATGTCTGTACTAACGTGTGGCCAGAACTCTCCTTCTCTATTGTTAAATGCTTGTCTTAAATCAACATTGTAAGAACTCTCACAATAGAAGTTTGGAATACCATAGGCAAACAGATAGAAATAACCATCATAGTATGTAATGGTTGAGCTTGTTGTCACTACTCCAGATCCTCCTGGTGCAAGAGTTGTACTAGTGGTACTGGTAGTAGATGTAGATACAATCACATCTGTTCCCACCTCATTAGGGCAGTCAAAGTTGTGTGCCTTATAAGAAATGATGTTAGCCATCACTCCTTGTCCAGGAATGCTGTAGTTCTCGAGAATTGATCTCGCAGAGTGCCAGTATCTAGGATAGGCAACATTACCTATTTCATCATAGAAGATGTCGCTATCATCTGGAGCATTCACTCTATTGTCAATAAAGAATGGAAGCTTTGTTTTGAATGCAAATCTGCTAATGAATGTATCACCACCAAACACAGTGGTGGATGGATTAGGTGAATTAATTATGTATTGATAACCTGTATCAATTGTTTCGTATGAATAGATTTGTCCCCACTGATTGATAATTAAGTCTTTCAATGATGCATAATATGAAACAACCTGTATAGGTTCTTCTTTAGCTGGTGTTGAGCAGTTTCCTATTTCTGAGATGGTGAATCTTGATCTATCTGAAACAATACTTGTTATTCCAGAAAGCATGTTTGGACTCTGGTTAGGATAGGGTAGAGCTGTAGTGTCTTCGTTTGTTTTTACAAAGACAGAGCTTTCTCTGTTCCAGTTGTTGATTGGAAGATCATCACCAAGAGCTTGTACACCTGGGATTAAGTATCTAGATATATCAAGTTCTCTTTGTTTGATTCCTTGATTATCAGGAACACCTACACCATAGTTGTAATCAGCAATAGAGTTAAATGAGTATGCGTAGTTTCTTCTAGTGATACCATTAACGTAGATGGTCAAATAAGACTGATACGCAGTGAACATGGCTGTCGCACTGAATGGACTAGTGATAGAACCAAGCTTTGCAGAACTATCAAGAGCGGCCTTCTGTGCAGCTTCAGTGAGCAGTTTGTATTTAGCATTGTCCCTCACTTCTACAAAGTGGGCTTTACCTGCACCAAACATTACACTTTCTAGCTTAAGAATGTCTGCTAGGAACGGTTGACCAAATGATGTCTCTGGAGAGTTGAAGATTTGTCTGTATCTGTTCTCATCAGTAAAACCATCAAGCAGTGTTGTACCACCACAATTTAATGCTGATCTCACTTGTGATATAAGGTTTATTTGAGCATCTGCACAACTTGCTGTACATATTACTGCTGTACCAGCAACAACCTCAACAATGTCAGCTGTGTCACCAACACTTAAAATTGTTGGACCTAAGAATCTGTCATCATAAGATGCTGTGAATGTAGCAAATAGAGGAGCATCCAATTCATAAACATCATAGTTAGCATATCCCACATCACCTACACCAATAATAAATGTTGGTCTACCAACGGCACAAAGCTCATCATCTTGTATAGAAGTGTAATCCTTGTAAACAATTTTGTTGTTCTCACAAGAATAATATTGAATTCTAGCTAATGGAACACCAGTGACTGGATCAGTTCCTAAGCTAGTGATCAATATATCAAATGGCTCACACTGACCTTGGTAGGCATTATTTGTTGTTGTAAGAAATGGATCATCATTAAGATCATTGTAAGGATAGTTGGGAAAATAGAAGGATTGATCTTCTCTTGTATACTCACCAACGTTTCTAAGAATACCTTTAGCTACAATAGACTTGTTAACATTTCTGTCACCACGAGCAATCTTAAATCCTACAATGTCAGCTTTCTGATCATCTGTAAGATTTGATACTTGAATAAGATTTAGTATTTGAGAAGGGTCAAGTTTTACACCAATGGGAAAGACAGCATCATTACCCATCACCATTGTTTGTGATGAAGAGAAGATTTTACTTTCGTAAATAGGTGAGATGTTTACATCTGGAAACTTGTGATGTCTGATTTTTTGTCCTGCAAGACTTCCCCACACGTCTGTATTACATGGGTATTCTTCAACAGATTCCCAATACGCAAATTCACCAAATTGATATGGTCCCTTGTAAGAAACATTTGTTAAATATTCTGGAGAGAATCCCGTGACAGAAGCTGTGTTATAAATCTTCCAATACGGTGCATCATGTGTTAATGGATCTGGTTCTCCTATAAAGTCTGGATCTGTATCAGGAATATTTGGTAATAACTGTTCGTATGATGTAATGGCTTTTCCTGGAATGTGGAAACCATCTGTTTGTTTTCCATTTTTTAAAAGAAAAACTATCTCAAAAGCATACACTTCATCACGAAGATATCCTCTTAAGTTCGTTGCGTTTATTTCGTCTGCGTAGTTTTCTGTTGGAGGAATTCTCCAAGTCTCCCATAACAAATCAATACTGTTGGCAATTTGTTGATAATTGATTCTATCAATAGATGTTAACTGATCCCATACAAGAACATCTTGTACAGCTGTTAAATCTTGAGCAATTTCATAGAATGGAAACTTCTCAAAGATGTCAGCAATGTCAAGAATGATTGTTGATTGACCTGTGTAGGTGATTTGTCTGTTGGTGTTATTAATAAAATATGTACCAACAAGCTCAACAGATGAAACAGCATTGATTGTTTTAATTACAGCAAGATTGAAATACTCAAACTGTCCAGATATATCAAGGTTATCAACATTAACAACAATAGACTTTCCTACAGGATAATTGAAATTGGGTGTTATAATAAACTTATCAGCAATTGGTGTAGGATTGGTAACTGAATAATAAGAAGTGAATGGATTACCAGCTGGATCAGAATACTGAACAGCAAACTGATATGTACCAGAAATAAGATTACCACCACTAACAACATCAATAATTGTTAGCTCAGGAATGTTAAAATTAGGTTGTAGCTTTAGTTGATTACAATCAAGATCGTCTGTATAAATTGGACTACAAAGAGGAGTTCCTGATCTTAATATTTTAGGAATGTCATCAATGTCTAAGTATCTTCTAGGATTGTAACCATCTGTCCAATAGATTTCTGTATTGCAGTTGGTGATTCTATGAACAACTTTGTGTATAGGATAATTGATATTGAAGTTTAAGCATGGAGCATTTACCAACACTCTGTAAACACAATCATTATTATCCATGTAGCCAATTTGGCTAGCTCCTGTAGTGGGATTTGTAACAAAGAATATATGCTTATTCTTTTCTACAATTAGATGCTCACCTATAATAACAGATCCTTCAGGTACACGAATACAGAATTCGTTACCAAGTTCGTTTTGATAGTTTACAGAATTAGAATCAAAGTTTTCAACAGCAGCATTGAGAGCATAAGTTAGCCTTCCCTTTTGAACTTGATTTAGAGATTGATCTAAATTTAGTCCTGTAGTGGCATTGTTATACTCCTGTTTAATACTACCTTGATCACCATTGATGATCTGTTTTATTTTGTCTAATTCGTCTGCCATAACTTATTAGTTGTTACGTCTTCTGCCATATCTACTAGTTCTGTTAGGAAGTTCGTACATATTGAATCTATTCAATTGTTGTTTTATTCTACGCTGCTTTGTCCAAATATCTTGTTTCTTAATTTCAATATCTGCCATGATGAATGCTTCGTCAGAAAGTCCTTTGTAATATACAAGTTTTTGCTGAAGCTGATTGAAGGTTTCATCATTGGTTTGATTAACAAGTGTTTCAAACACTTTGTATTTAATGAAGTGTTCTAGATATTCTCTAATACGATAATTATCAGGAATAAGCTGGTTTCCAACACTGTCGTAATCTTGAGCATAGAAAACGAGATGGACAACACCTTCTCTAAAATTTGTGACAAATTTATTGTCTCTAATATCGAATGAATCATATGAGGATGCGCCTGGTGTAAAGTTTTCTAATGGGTTAACTCCTTGACCATACATTTCTAAATTACCTGTGTAGTTTACATCACAGTTATTTCTTGCAGAAATGTTTCCTGGCTTTAGAAGATATAGTCTTTCGTAAGACATTGCCACTTGGTTGTTTGTCTTGTAGACAGCTTGAATTAACTCTGGCATACATGTACCCTCACACAACGGTTCTAGACAAGCAGGGTTGTTACAAGCATTCCCTTGAATAGTCAATGGACTTATTTGTATAGTGGTTTGTGTAGCTGCTTGAGAATAGAATGAATTAGCTGATTGATATGGAAAGCCATTAATCACTGTGCACATCCATGCCTCTCTAACAGCGTAGAAGTTATCTGGAAGTCTAGCTTCAAAGTCTCTTACAACAAGGGCTGTTTCAGCTATCACATATGTAGCTCTTCCCAACTTTCTAAGACACTTGTCTAGATAGGTGGGGAATAACAAATCATCTACAGCACCTGTATCAAAGTAGCTTTTTAATTCTTCTTTAACAGTGGAGTAGATTGGATCTGGGCTTACGAAGTTAAATTTATAGTAATATGCCATTTTTAATTACGATTCCATGTTGCATAAATATGTTGATACTTCTCATCAACTTTCAGATAATGATTAATCAATCTAGAGTTTTGTCTCGTTGGTTTAAATAACCACAAATCAGAAAACTTAAATCTACAAGATCTTTTAAACCACTTCCATCCAAAATAGTATCCTTCTGTGTGGTAGTTGAAGTTGTAAATGTATTTTCCTTTCTCTTTAGTTTTTTGCCAGTCAATTGGAAGATTAATGTATTCTTTACCATCAACTAATGTGGTTCTCACTCTTTTCTTTTTGTTTATTGCAAAGTCTCCTATTCCACATGGGAGCTTTACCTTCTCCCCTGTTTCAAGCATGTGTTCAACAAACATATAATTGAAACCATAAACAACTCTCTTCCAGTCATCGAAAGAGAGGTTTATTTCAGGTTTCTCACTCTTGAAATTATTGTAGTTTTCTTTTGAAGCACTCCTCCAATCTATTGCTACTCTCATCTAAGCTGTGGTGCGTTTGGTGATTGACCATCTATTCCATCATCAGTCATGTCAGTCTTTATACTAAAGTATGTCTGAAGAATCTTCTGTGATGTTAGATCGAGCACTTGCTTCTCCAAGTATCCTGGGAGAGCAAACTCTTTATCTAGAGGGTTCTGACAAAGCTGGTCAGTTGTATAGCTTGGAGTTCCACATCCGCATTCAGGATACATGATGCTATTAGGTACGTCTTCTTCAAACAAAGCTACAAACCTAACAGCCTGTAATGCTGGATTGCTGACATAAAGATAACCATTTGAAATCCAGAAATACTGTTGATTTTTAATAACAGGAAGTTTTAATAGATTGAGATAACGATTGACAGTTATCTCTTTTATCTTAGTGCCTTGTCCAGACATTGCATTTATTGAATAAACACCTTGAATAACATATTGATAATTTCCTTCAGATATTCTAGGAAGTGGATTTGTTGATCTAGCAACAGAACAAGGATCTGCATAATTGCAACATTCTGAAATGGGCACTTCACACATTTCCAAACATGGAATTGTTGTAAAAATTGTATCTGTTGCCCAGAGCTTTCTAAGATTGGTTTCTCTTTTTATCAACAATAGTGCATTATTCCGCACTTCAGAGGCAATTGCTCTGTCTGTGATGAGGCTATCTGTTGATATGATTTTGTGAGTGCTCCTAACGTCAGAGACTAGCTTGCGTAATGTTGACATCTTGTATTGTTGATTTTCAAAGTTATATCTACTCAAATTTAATCATTTTTCCAAATAAAAACTCCCAGACATTAAATGCCTGGGAGAAAACCTACAAAACCAATAAAGTAGAGTTTTATTTAATTGACATAAAATTGGTTTTATTCTACAACCTTATACAACTTCCGTAGTGGTAGTTGTGGTGGTTTCTGGAACATCTGTAGTTGTACTAGTGGTAGTTGGTACAGGTGGTACATAGTCACCAGTAATGGTTAGGTTCAGCTGTGCTGCCACCCAGTCCCATGCGTAGGAGTCAACCTCCCATTGAGTGTAAGCCTCACCTGTCATGCTCAAGTTACCTTGAGCTACTTGTGAACCTACATTACCATCTGTTGTTTCAGATAGTAGTGAATAATAGAATGTCGCACTTGTTCCTAGTGTAACATTTACAGCGTAAGCGTTTAAGATAGTCGCCTCTACTGTTTGTCCGTTGTCCCAGATGGGAGTTGCTACGATTGTTTTCATTTGTTTTTAAGTTTATCTATTTCTGTTTCTAATTTTTCGATTTTTGCCATTGCTTCCTGTAGTACCTTGATACTAGCGTGATAAAGGTCAGAAGTATAAACTGATTTTAATGGTTCTTCTGATTGAGTAGGAGTATTTTTACCCCAACCATCTGCTTCAATAAATTCAGGTGCTACTGCTTCAACTTGTTGAGCAATTACCCCTATATTAAAGTCATCATGAGTTTGGTCTTTGTACTTGAATTTTACTATTTCAATAGCCTTAAATTTATCCCAATAAGATTCAAGAGAGGCAATGTCTTTTTTTACTCTTTCATCTGATAGATTTACATCATTAGCTTGAACATTACCTAATCCACCATTACCATAAAATAAAAATTTATTAGCTACTGCATTATCAAAAATCATGTAGTAGTCATCAGTAGAACCACTATATTTTTGACCATAATAACACCTACTATTTGCTACACTAGTATTTATTGCTGAAAATACGGGATAACCTGAACTCGCATGGGATGCATGTACTTTTGCCCCATAATTAGTTAATGTTCCAATCAACACATTGCCACCGCCATAACATAAAGTTAAATTAGTATTACCATAATAAGTAATATTACCAGTTGTTGCATAAGTTGTACTATTTGGACCATTTACAAATTCTATTGTAGAATTATTATTATTAAGAACATCACCTAATGCAATATAACCACATTGAATGGTTCCACTAACTGTTAATGAATAATTGGGGCTAACTACTCCAATACCTACTTTACCCACCGAAGTGATACGCATTCGTTCAATGTCTTTTGTTACAAATGCTATTTCTGATATCCCTGCTTCTAATCGTATAGAACTATAACTATTTAAAGCATTATTAATTCCCTGTAATCTAAATTGTCTTGTTAAAGTGGTAGTACCAATCAACTCCATATAAATACCACCACTATCATAACCACTTGATAAATAATTGGTTGTACTGCCCCATCTTAATGAGCCATTAACGTCTAGCTTAAAACCAGTATCCGTTGTCGTTCCAATCAGTACGTTACCGCCTGATGTAATGCGCATTCGTTCGGTGTTGTTTGTTTGTAATGCCAAAGAATGGTTTGATGCAGTTCCAATAAAACCAACACCACCCCCATTTACAATTTCTGTGTTTACTGTTCCATCAGATACTCTAAAAAATCCGTTTACATCTAATTTTCTAGCTGGATTATTCGTACCAATCCCAACATCACCTGCCGAAGTGATGCGCATTCGTTCGGTGTTGTTTGTTGATAAAGACAAATAACCATTTGATGCGTTATTTAATGAAGCATCAACTCCAATTTCTTGAATATCCAAACCCCCCGCGCTTGCACCAGTTGTTGAATTTCTTAATAATAATCTAGCTGTTGAATCTCCAGTATTGTTTACAAATGTTAAACCGTTAATTTCCAATTTTCCAGCAGGACTTGCCGTACCAATCCCAACGTTGCCTCCTGTTAGTATTGATAATCTTTCGTTGTCTGTATCCGTTAAAATTTTGAACCTTCCATCACTATCATCTCTATCCATGTACCAATAGGATGAAGATGAATTTGATATTGCTAGCGTTCCCCTAACTTCAAGAGTTTTTACAGGTGTACCTGATAAACCTACACCAACGCTACTTGAAAAAGTAGCTGCGCCTATAAAGTAGTTATTAGTTATGCTTGAGTTTCCGATAGTTACCGTATTGCTTCCGTTTCCTATGGCATTGTGTCCAATTACGATTTCATTTGTGTTTCCACTTGCAGATGCTCTGGTGTCAACTCCAATGTAAATAGAACTACTTGATAATACATTGTTTGCGCCTGAATTGATATACCTTCCAGCATTTAATCCTAAAGCAACTTGACTATTTCCTGTTGTGTGATTGGCTAATGCATTAAAGCCTATTGCGGTGTTATAGATACCAGTTGTATTAGCTGATAAAGCACCAGAGCCTATGGCAGTATTATATGCAAATGACTGTAAAGTTCCTCCACCACCTCTACCAATAGTTACTCCGTGAAAAGTAGAATCTTGACTAAACGTAGCAGTAGTGCCATTCAAAGCACCTGTTAAAGTTCCACCTGCTAGGGGAAGGTACACACCTACAACACTAGGGATATCCGAAGTTAAAGCTAGTGTTCCTGTAGCATCAGGAAAAGTAAATGTTCTCGGTGATGCTGCTGAAACTAGAGAACCATCAAGAGTAAATGTCCTGTTATCATTAGAAAAACTAAATACAACTCTATTGCCAGTTGTTGCATATATTGAAGTGAATGGTGCTCCACTCCATGTGCTAAATGAAGTGGCTTGTCTTAGATTAAGTGCTCCAGCAGTACCTCCAATAGAATCAATATTTAAGCCTCTTGAAGTTAAAACATTATTACCTAAATCAACAGATTGATTGGCTCCTGTGTATGGAACATATCCTGAAACACTTGGAATGTCACTTGTTAAAGCTAACGTACCTGTTGCAGATGGAAGTGTATATGTATAAGTTCCATTAGATACAGTGGAACCTAATGTCAATATTCCACTAAACTTACCAGTTCCTGTTACATCAAAAGTAGATTGTGGGGAAACATTATTCATGCCCACTCTAGAGTTGACAATGTCAGCTGTTAAGAAGTCTGTTAGGAATGATAAATTAGTATTCTTGCTCATTAGTTCTTATTTTTTAATTCGTCTAACTCTGCTTTAAGTTCTTGTACTGACTTTACCAATGCAGCTACTATTGGATTATAATCTAATCCAATAAAATCACCACTTTCGCTATAAGCTTGTGGTATAAAATTTTTAACTTCTTGTGCTATAAAACCTAAATGTTTATCCGCAGTATCATTTTCAGTTTTCATTCGATACAGTGTAGGTTTTAATCCCAATACTTCATTTAATCCTATTGTTGATTCTTCAAAGTCCTTCTTTTTATTTACATCTGATAATGCAGTATATACACCTGTAACTGCACTAATACCTGCTAAGTCTGAACCTTGATAATTAAATCTAAATTGATTTGATGCTGCATTATATGCTCTTATATACCAACTTGCCCCATTACTTTCAGTATAAAGTCTTAATCCATTAGCACTATCTATTTGTACATCATGTGAAAAAGTAGAAATTCTTGTACTACCATCAATAAATAAAATAGCAGCACCTTGTTTTCCATTTCCTACTCTAAAATCTCTAAAGTAACTTGTACTGTTTAAATAACCTTCATAGTTAATCCATAAATCTATACTATCTCCAATAGTATTCCATCCTCCATTAATTCTATTTTGATAAATTGATGGACCATTATCATTAGTATATAAAATAGAATTTGTTCTAATGTTACCATTAACATCAAACTTATATCCCGCATCCGTTGTCGTTCCAATAAGCACATTGCCGCCTGAAGCAATCATCATTCTTGTAGTTCCTGCTGTTGCTGGGTCTCCTCCTGCTGAATTTGAAGAAACAAATTCCAAAGCACCGCTTATTGCTTGATGTGCTCCTATGCCCCAATTTGTAAGAGATGATCCTGTATAATTTAAAACAAAAATTGGTCCAGCTGATGTGCTTTGTGTAGTTAATCGCATTCCACTTGCACCGCTTGCTTTTGTGCTATTTATATCTAAAATAAAATTAGCACTAGGACTAGCCGTACCAATCCCAACGTTGCCTGTTCCTAAAATATTTAATACATCATCTACAGAATGTAATCCTAATGATAGTCTATTACTTGTGGAGCCTGAACCATTATATTGGAAATAAAACTGACCCATGTTTCTTGCACTATCTGCCTGACCAACTGACATCATAATAT
>Ga0209769_1001016_pt1 | contig 11309 bp, 13 predicted proteins | sample LauGreSuBDMM15DN_2_FD_187569 | JGI IMG/M metagenome (GOLD analysis project Ga0209769, IMG submission 187569) | Freshwater lake microbial communities from Lake Michigan, USA - Su13.BD.MM15.DN (SPAdes) (version 3) | ecosystem: Environmental > Aquatic > Freshwater > Lake | place: Lake Michigan, USA...
TCTTTAAATGATGTCGATCGTTTGCGCGCTCTTCGGCTTGCTGCCCTTAAAGACACTCCAGCCGCCTTTGGCGCTAAATATGATGATGAGGTTAACAAGCCAATTTCAGAGTGGAGTGATCGCTTAAAAAATACCGCTTGGTGTTTTGTCGTTGCAGATGGTGTTGATATTGGATTACTTGCGGTAGATAGATCAGAGAAGGATCGCAATAGTGATTGCTGGCTATCTAGTTGGTGGATAAGGGATGAGTTTCGAGGCAGTGGTGTTCCTAAGCTAATGCTTAATTGGCTTGTGCAGCTTTGCACAGAAAATAATTGGAAAAAAATTGGTTTAGGTGTTTGGCCAGAGAATTTAAGGGCAATAGCGGCATATAAAAAGTTAGGATTTACTCAGGCAGATAAGCCACTGCCATCTAGATCAATTCCTGGCCTGATGTACCTGGCTATGTATTATGAGATAACTAAGAGTAATTAATTTTCCACAGTTTTTAAAAGTTAAGAAAGTTTAGTTCAATCTAAATAATTATTTGCCAGTGGGCAAATGGAGATCAATTTGGATTAGTGAATTAATATGTGAGCATTCTATTCGTGTAAAGATTTTAATGAAGCATGGCTTAACATATAAGTACTTAAGATCAGAGTTTGTCGCTGCTACCGGCCTGATGAGTAGGAGTGAGCATCACCCTTACTATGGGCTAAGGCAGATTGTCTTTATTCCCAAGCAGAAACTACCCAGAGTAGTAATAATAATTGATCCAATAGATAAAAATATGGATATCTGGAATATACAAACCGCATTTAGAAGTAGTAATCCAGCCCTAGTTGGGAGATAATTAATCTATGAGATATAGCGAATTTCAAAAGTTTTATAACCCACTACATGGTGATCCATTGGTTGCATGGTTTGATGATCCAAATACAACTGATGAAGATATGATGGAGTTTTTAGGGCCAGAGCCATTTCAGGAGCATGTTGATTCTGCAAGCAGCATAGATAAAGTAATTGGTAAGTGAAATAATTTTTCTGGGTTCAATAATTGAGTAAGCGAGAGATAGATCAGTACATCGCACTTCAAGTAGAGCCGGAAAAAACTCTTCTAAAAACCACCCGTAAGATGATTTTAGAGATTGAGCCATCTTTAAAGCAAGGCATCTCTTATGGATTACCCGCTTTTATTTTAGATGGGGATGTGGTTTGTGGCATTGCTGCTAGAAAAAATGGTTGCTCTTACTATCCATTTAGTGGATCAGTCTTAGCCGCGCTTAAGAGTGATTTAGTTAAATTCAAGCAAACTAAATCAGCTCTTCACTTTGATGCACCACTTCCTAAGACATTGGTGCGTAAATTGATGACGCAGCGAATGGTGCAGATAATGATCAAAAAGAAACGTAGGTAAAGTTGTAGGATTGGCGTATGAAGAATGCTAATCAGCCAAATCAAGTATCTGATATCTCTCAGGCTGAGTTAGATAGATATGAGAGATTAGATCAAGAGTGGCGCGAGTATGGCATTGCAGCTCCTGCTAGGCGAGCATTAGTAGATGCAAGATTATATAAGGTCTCAGATTTGCGAAAGATTTCACAAAGTGATTTGGAGCAATTACATGGTATGGGCAAGAGTGCGATTGCCCGGCTTAAAGTATTGATGAATGCTAAAAAAATTAAGTTTCGCCCATGAAGCGCTTTTTTAACTGGTTTATTAGGTTATTTACCAATCGGCGAACCTGGGTTAGGCAGATCATTGTTGCAGCTGTTGCATCAGCTACCGCTTGGATTATTGGCGATAATTTAGTCTTTGGTGGCGGGCTAGTTGCCGCCATTGTTTGTGCCTTAAGTATTCGAATCTCACTCTATAAATCTGTTCGCGAGGGTTTAGGCCAGATTGTTGGAACAGCTGTTGGCGCAGGTATTGCATTATTAACTGTTTACTTCTTTAACTTTGGTGTAATAGCAATCGGCACAACTGTTCTTTTTTGTTCAATCATTGCTCGCGGACTTCGGCTAGGTGAGGTGGCATCGGTAAATGTGCCGGTAACTGCGCTAATTGTTATTGGTCCAGGAATTTCTGGCTCAACTGCGCAGCACCGATTACTCTCAACATTAATTGGCGCAGCTGTTGCCATAGTTTTCTCCTACTTTTCCCACTCCAACACACCTGCTGGGCGAACCGTTAATCAGATTGCCAGAATTGGTAAGCGCAGTGCGGAGTTAATAAGTGATATGGCAGAGGGTGTTGCTGCTGGCTTTACTCAGAAGCAGGCAGGTAATTGGTTAGCAAAAGCAAGATTATTAGTGGAGGAGATCCCAACACTTCGTTCGCAGGCACTTGAGGCAAAACAATTTGCCAGGTGGTCACCACTTACTGAAAATGATGAAGCAGATGCCCTTTATGTGCAGGGTGTAGCGGTGGAACATATGGTGGTGCAGGTTAGAACAATGGCTAGAACTTTATTTGATTCAACCTCTGATGATGGCAAAAAAGATATTGTAAGTCGCCAGATTGCATACGCACTCTCTGCCACAAGCTATGCCATTACTGCCAAGATTGAGTTAATTGAGGCCGACCATAGCGTTAAAGAGATTGATAATATTGCGCGAGATCTGCGCTTGGCCGCTGATAACTTAACTGAGGAGTTAATATCATTAGCTGAACAACTACCCCGCAGCCAATTTGTCAGGTGTATCTCACTAGTTGGGCAAATGAAGATTATTGCTAACTCATTAGATGAGAGCTCACCAGCACTACGTATGGTTAAAACACCGGGGGAGCCAAGTAGTGTGCAGGTAATTGCGCTCTCACCAGTTAAACAAACAAGCAAGTTAAGTAAGCGGCTATGGCTGGGTATACGCAATTTCTTCAGGCGTTAGTAGAATTACTCCATGAGTAATCCTGAGATCACCCAATATGCAAATGATTATGAGGCGGCAACTAATTACTTTTTAGCAGCGGTTGATAAGTTAAATCTGGCTGATTTAGATAAGCCTAAAAGTGATGGGTGGAATGCTCGGCAGGTAATTCACCACCTAGCAGATAGTGAATCTCAATCTTGTGCCAGGCTTAAAAGATTAATTGCAGAGCCTGGAACTATGATTCAAGGTTATGATGAAAATAAGTGGGCACAAAGTTTGACCTTAGGTTATAAAGAGTTACCAATCGAAGGCTCAATTGCCTTATTTAAAGCATCTAGAGCAGCATCGTTAGAAATTATTAAGAGATTAAGTGTTGAACAACTTTCAAATGCTGGTGTTCATACCGAATCTGGTGCCTATGATCTTAGAAAGTGGCTAACGGGTTACACCAACCATCCAAAGGATCATGCGGGGCAATTGTTAGCCGATTAACTCCGCATTTGAGTACCTGCGTTGTGGATGTTTACAGATCTCTATATTCATTTTTTCAGCACAGCTTGCACAGAGTAGATTAAGTGAGTTACAGGGCGGCTTTGGACAATCATAAAAACGATTAGCTGCAGCTAGGCACCTCTCACACTTTGCAATTGACTTACTCTTATCACTGAACTCAATCGACATCCGATTATCAAATGTATATAAGGCGCCCTCCCATAGCCCATCATCACCAATCTCTTTACCATAGGTAAAGATGCCGCCATCAATTTGGTAAACCTCGCTAAAGCCGCGGCTCATCATTACTGAGGATAAAACCTCACATCTAATACCGCCGGTGCAGTAGGTAACAATTGGTTTATCCTTTAAATGATCATACTTTCCACTTTCAATCTCTGCCACAAAATCCCTTGTAGTTACCGTATCTGGCAGTACCGCATTTTTAAATCTACCCACCTGTGCTTCAAATGAATTACGCCCATCAAAGAAGATGACATCATCCCCGCGCATTGCCACCAACTCATCAACCTGAGCCGGCCTTAAATGCTTACCTCCGCCAACCACGCCATTCTTGTCAACCTTAATCTCATCAGGGTGTCCAAAGGCAACTAACTCAGGGCAGACCTTCACACTTAACTTTGGAAAATCATTACCAGTTCCATCAGACCATTTAAATTTTATCTTGGCAAAGCCTTCATAACCTCTGGTTTGGCTAACATATTTTTTAAGATCATCCATATTTCCGCCTAATGTGCCATTGATGCCATGGGGGGAGATAATGATTCGGCCCTTTAAATTTAAGCTCTGGCATAAGGTTTTTTGCCAAATCTTTATTGCAGCAGGATCTGAGAGTGGAGTGAAGATGTAATAGAGAATTACTTTCGGTAAATCCATACTCATATTTGAACCACCTAAGTAGTTAGAGTTTAAAAGAAGGCCTAAGCGGCAAATTAGAAGCCAGGTATGCACTGTCAATTAATGTTGCCTGCGCTAGCGCATCCTTTGCATCTGTTTTAAAAGCTCTGCCAAGATCTACCGCATCTGCAAATGCCATTAATTGGTAGGTGTAGGTGGAAATTGAGGGTAGGTGTTCAACCCGTTTATTGCCAGCAATATCAACGATCACTCTTGGATCCCAACCTGAGACTACAAAATTTGGCAGATGCACCGAGCCCTTACTTCCGGTAACAGTAAGTGGTGCCTGCATCGCAGGGGATTCAAAATCACCCTTTGCTAATCCGGAAACACCATTTGGATATTTAAGCTGCATATTTAACTTGGTATCAATTTTACCATCTGGGGCATTTGACTCTGTTTTAACAATACTTGGTTCACCATCTGTAATTAATTGGCTAATCATGCGCTGGCTATGAAGTGCGTAGCAGCCAACATCCATCATCGCCCCACCTGCTAAATCAAATTGCAATCTTAAATCTGACTTATCTGGCATTGGAATAATAAGAGATGATTCAACCTTAATTACCTCACCTATCTCACCAGATTTAACTATTGCAAGTAATCTTTGAAAAACTGGGTGGTAGTAGTAGTGAAAGCCCTCCATAAATACCTTGCCAGATTTGCTTACTGCAGCAGCTACCTCTTTTGCTTCGGCTGCATTACTTGACGATGGCTTCTCACTTAATACATGTTTACCGGCAGCTAACGCTTTTATATTCCAAGGAGCGTGTGCGCCATTGTGTAGGGCGTTATATATAACATCCACATTTGGATCAGCTATTACCTCTTGGTATGAGCCATAAGCTTTTTCAATCTGATACTGCTTTGCAAACTCAGTAGCCCTTGATTTATCTCGAGCACCAACAGCAACTAATTGATGACCGGTTGCATGGGCTGGAAAAATAATTGCACTAGGGGCAATTCTTGCGGCCCCTAAGATGCCGATTCGAAGTGGTTTGCGGGCATTATCCATATCCCTAATCTACCTCCTAATTACTTACCGTAGTAGCGCTTCATAAAACGATCTTTAAACTCAAAAAATGAGCCATCCTCAATACTGCCTCGCATCTGATCAACTAAGCCAACAATAAAGTGTTGGTTGTGAATTGTGGCCAAGGTAGCTGCCACCATCTCCTTTGCTCTAAATAGATGACATAGATATGCCCGGGTGTAGTGAGTACAGGTGTAGCAGCTGCAATCTTTTTCAATTGGAAAAAACTCATCCTTATGTGGTGCATTTGAAATATTTACTCGACCATCCTTGGTAAAGACTGAGCTAGTTCTTGCTTGCCGAGATGGGGCAACACAATCAAAGGTATCTGCGCCATTTTCTACCCCAACAAACAAATCATCTGGCTCACCAATTCCTAAGAAGTGACGAGGTTTATCAACCGGCAGCTCCTCATTTACCCACTTTAAAATATCACCAAGAGTTTGTTTATCAAGGGCCCCACCAATTCCAAAGCCATCAAAGGAGATTCCATTCATACTCATCTGGGATAAATCTTTTGCAGCTTTTCTCCTTAAATCTTCATACTGCGCACCTTGCAGCACACCAAATAGTGCTTGATATGGTTTGCCGGATCTCTCTTTAGTTAACCGATCATGCTCTACCAAACACCGGCCCGCCCACAACCTAGTTCGCTCTAATGCTTTTTCTTGATAACTTCTGGTGTTATGCAAAGTAGTGCACTCATCAAAGGCAAAGATAATATCTGCGCCAATTTGGTGCTGCACCTGCATTGAAACCTCAGGAGTAAAGCGGTGCATGGAACCATCTAGATGTGATTTAAAGGTCACGCCATCATCATCAACATGAGCTAATCGCTCCTTATCATCTGCGATTACATCATCTGCTTGAAAAGTATTCTCATCCATTGCGATAACTTTTTTAAAGCCAACTCCAAGGGATAGAACTTGAAAGCCACCAGAGTCGGTAAAGGTTGGCCCTTGCCAATTCATAAACTTAGATAGGCCACCTGCTTTATCAACTAAGGCAGAGCCTGGTTGTAAGTAAAGATGATATGCATTTGCTAAAACAGCTTGTGCACCTAAATCCTTTAATGATTCTGGAAGAACCGATTTTAAAGTTGCTTTTGTTCCAACTGGAATAAAGGCTGGGGTTTTAATTTGACCATTTGGGGTTGAGATAAGACCGGTTCGGCCAAGTCGACCCTTTAATGAGATTCCAACTTTGAAAGAGAAGGCCATATTGATCAATTGGCGCTAGAAAAAACTAACTAAACTTAAGTTAGTTAAGCAACTTTGCCAGTAACCTTAATAATTGCTTCTCCCTCATTTGAAAGCACTAGTGAAAGTTCCTCACCAGTTTTTCCACTGCAAGATAATCCCCAATTAAATGAGATTGATTTGCCCACCGCCAGTAGTTCCTGAGGGGCTCCCTCCATGCCGTTATCACCATCAAAAATATCCACACAGTTGCCATTTGAAGAGGTTCCAATAATAATCAAAGTCGTAAGGTCCACCGCAGCGGTTGAGCCATTAGTGATATCAACCTTGAATTGTTGATTGCGATTTCCAGGAAGTTGACCAGCTGCAAATTTTCCGGGTTTAAATGATGCTGGCGCAGAAAGTGTAAATGAGACACCAGATGGAATTTTTACTGGTGAATTAAAGCCACCAGTTGCCTGCACCTCTTGAACCGGTGGTGCAATTAACTCTTCAGCGGAGGTAGTTGACTTAGTTGAATCGCCACCACCACAACCACTCAAAATAAGAGTACTAATAACTGCAATTGCAGTAATTAAATATTTAGTTTTCATCTTTGACCCACATTCTGCCCGGATGGCTCTCGCTGATAATACTCAAATACTACTAAAAAAAATATGTGCGAACTCCACTATTTGAGCGTAGGGTCAAGGCTTAGTCTTTAATTAAATGGCTTAAGTAGGCTATCTTTGCCGCTGTAGCACGATCTAAATTTTATTATGAGGAGACAGCGATGGCCTTGGCCAAGAAGTTGGGAGTTGCAACTAAGGCTGGTGAAATAACTAGTCGCAGCCCACGCCAGATTGCCTGGATGCGTTTTAAGCGCAACAAGGTTGGTATGGTCGCCGCTTGGGTCTCAGTTATTATTTTGATGCTCTCTTTATTTGCCCCGTTGGTTTGTAAAGTATTGGGAATTAATCCAGATGAGCTAAACCTTGATCTTATAGATAGTTCAGGTATTCCAACCTTACCTAATGGTGGCATCAGTTTAGAACATCCACTTGGCCTTACTCCAGGTATTGGGCGAGACTTATTAGCTAATTTACTCTACGGTTCACGGATCTCATTTACTGTAGCAATACTTACTACATCAATGACATTATTTATCGGTTTAATAGTTGGCATCGTTGGTGGATATTTCCGAGGCCGAATTGATGATTATTTAGGTAGATTTACAGATTTTCTACTTGCCTTCCCAGCCTTCTTCATGATTGTGGCGCTCTCTGATCCAATGGTGGCAAGAATTCAAGATATCGGTCTTGCTCAGGGCAATAGCGCCCGGATTGTATTTTTAATTTTCTTTTTATCATTTTTTGGCTGGCCAGGATTTTCTAGATTAGTTAGATCCCAGGTTCTCTCACTGCGTGAGCGCGACTTTGTCACCGCTGCCCAAGCCATGGGAGCATCTAGGCGTCGAATTATTTTTAAAGAGTTAATGCCAAATCTTTGGGCGCCAGTAATTGTGGTGGTCTCTCTCTCACTTCCTGGCTACTTAGCAGCTGAAGCAGTCTTTTCATTTTTAGGAATTGGGATTCAAGCACCAGCTACTACTTGGGGAATATTATTAGATAACTCAAGACGGTTTGTAACTGTTTATCCAAACTTCTTTTTAATCGTGGCCGGCTCACTGGTCTTAGTTGTGCTGGCATTTAACTTAGTTGGTGATGCGCTGCGCGATGCCCTAGATCCACGTTCTGAGCGCTAACGTATTTGTTATAATCAATAAAAATACAGGTTTAACCGCTCATTTGTCTCACCTTGGGTGAGTAGAGATGCTCGGGGGCTATTTAATAAGTGTAATAACTGGCAATATACCCCCCACAGGGCTACCGCCCAATAATCCCTAGGAGGATTTAATGCAAAAAAATGCAATTAGCACTCGCGTGCTAGCTGCGCTATCTGTTGGTGCACTCGTCAGCACAGTAATTACTGTTGGCGCAACATCTGCAGCTAATGCAGCAACACCAAAGGCTGGTGGAACGCTTTATTTTCTAGAGCACACCCCCCGTCTTGATCACTATGATCCATCCAGAATTTATACTGGCCGAGATCTAGCTTTCATGAACTCATTCCATACTCGTACGTTAGTTGCTTACAATCCAGTCCCAGGTGAGGCAGGAACAACTCTGGTTCCAGATCTTGCTACCAATACTGGTGTACCAAGCAATGAAGCAAAGACATGGAAGTTCACCCTGCGCCCAGGATCAACATTTGAAGATGGCGTAGCAATTACCTGCGATCATGTTAAGTACGGTGCCTCACGGGTATTTGCAACTGATGTGATAAATGATGGACCTGCTTATCTACAACAATGGCTTGATATTCCTAAGGATGACAAGGGAAATTCAATCTATACCGGTCCATACAAGAATACTCCAGCTGGAGTTGCAGCTTTTAACAAGGCTGTTACCTGTGTTGGTCGTACCATCACATTCAAGTTAAATAAGTCAATCGCTGACTTTAACTACCTAGCAACTTATGGAGTTATCTCTCCAGTGCAGAAGAAATTAGATACCGGTGATAAGTATGATCTAAACCCACAATCAACTGGTCCATACAAGATTGTTGAAAATAGTGCTACTCAACTTCGTCTGGTCCGCAGTGCCAAGTGGAAAAAATCATCTGATCCAGTTCGCACACCATATCCAGATGAGGTAATTATTCAGTTTGGTTTGGATGAGGAAGTAATTGACCAAATTATGCTGGAGGATTCAGTTCCAAATGCTGTTAACTTTGGTGGACCACTTCCAACTAACCGCGATAAGTTCTTCAAGGATGCAAAGTTTGCAAACCGTCGTATGAATAACTCTGACCCTTATGCTCGCTACTTGGCATTTAACCTTGCCAAGATGCCTTGTATGGAGATCCGTCAGGCTATGTACTACGCACGTGATGCTAAGGCGCTTCTTGATTACGCAGGTGGACCAGATTACGCAGGTTCATATGCAACTGGTGTAATCAGCCCATTGCTAGCTACCGACTTTGAATCATCAAAGGTAGTTGGACCATCTGATTACAAGAACACATCTGATGTTGTTGATGCCACAACTGGATTCAAGCCATCAGGTAACGTTGCAAAGGCTCAAGCTTTGATGGATACAGCAAAGACTAAGTGTCCTGCTGATTACAAAAAAGCAACAGAAACTGGAATCGTTATTGACTCCAGGCCATCTGCAAGTGATAACGACACAATTCCAATTAACATTGCTGCTTTTGAGCGAGTTGGAATTAAAATAAGTTTCAACTTGATTAAGAGTGGTTACTACCCAACTGTTATGGATGCAACTAAGCAGAGTGATCTTTCTGTCTCTGGCTGGGGAGCTGACTGGGCTAACGCCTCGACAGTTATTCCAGAGTTGTTCACAACTGCAGGTGGATTTAACCTAAGCCAAAACTCAAAAGATTCTGCCTACAAGGCATTTGAGGACAAGGTATCTCTTGCGATGAAGACAACTGATCGTAAGAAGCAAGCTGCACTTTGGAAGGAATTAGACAAGGAAGCGATGAAGAACTTCTGGGTTCTACCAACACTATTTGGTAAGGCTCAAGAGATTTGGGGATCTGCTGTCTCAAATGTCTTCTTCTGGGTACCACAGGGCAACCTTGCCTATGGAAAGTTATGGATTAATCAATAATCCATTAGTAATATAGATAAATAGGGCTTGCAGCGATGCGAGCCCTATTTACTTAAGGTAGGCTTGAATTAATTAATTTTTTAGGGAGCAGTAAGTGCCAAGATTTATTTTACGTCGGGCTTACTTTGCTACATTAACAATTTTACTGGTATCTATTGTGGTCTATGGCGTATTTTCACTTCTGCCTTTTGATCCAGCAGCTCTTACCTGTGGTCAAAAGTGCACACCAGCAATTGTTGAGGCTAACCGAGTTAAGTTAGGTTTTGATAAACCACTTTGGGAGCAGTACTGGCTATTTCTCTCTGGTATTTTTCTAGGCCGCACATATGGCGCAGGCTCTGCCGAATTCACCTGTCCAGCGCCAAGTTTTGGTTATTCATTTAATGAGAACACCTGTGTAACAGATATGCTTAAAGAGGCATTACCAGTAACAATTAATTTAGCTATTGGTGCATTTGTGATTTGGATGGTTGTCGGTGTTGGCTTGGGCTTAATTGCAGCTAAATTTCGTGGGCGATATCCAGATACCTTAAGTTCAGTTTTCGTTCTATTAGGAACCTCACTTCCCACATTTGTTACTGGTTTATTCTTTTTAATTTATGTAACTATTAAATGGAAGATTGTGCCACTAAGTCTTAGTGGATATGTATCAGTATTTGATGATCCAGTCCGATATTTTCAATACTTTATTTTACCGTGGTTAACTTTAGCAATTTTATATGCTGCTTTTTATACCAGATTTACCAGAGCAACTGTCTTAGAAACTTTAGGTGAGGATTACATTAGAACCGCTCGAGCTAAGGGTTTGAGTGAAAAAACTGTACTTCTAAAGCACACCATGCGAGCAGCTTTAGCGCCTATTACCACTAGCGCTAGCTTAGATATTGCTGGGCTTATTGGTGGTGCCATTATCACTGAATCAATATTTAATTTAGCCGGCCTTGGCCGAATGACCTTGCAGTCAGTTTATGAGTTTGATCTTTCAGTGGTAGTTGCCACCACAATTTTGGCTGCAACCGTAGTAATTTCTATGAATTTAATAGTTGATATCGCCTATGGATACTTAGACCCAAGGGTCAGGGTTAAGTGAAAAATCTTCTTGAGATAAAAGATCTTAAAGTCACCTTTCCAACCGATGATGGTC
>Ga0209769_1001017_pt1 | contig 11309 bp, 12 predicted proteins | sample LauGreSuBDMM15DN_2_FD_187569 | JGI IMG/M metagenome (GOLD analysis project Ga0209769, IMG submission 187569) | Freshwater lake microbial communities from Lake Michigan, USA - Su13.BD.MM15.DN (SPAdes) (version 3) | ecosystem: Environmental > Aquatic > Freshwater > Lake | place: Lake Michigan, USA...
TGCAGCAGTCTCAGGTGGTGCAATCTTTGATTGGGGCAGTCACTTTATTGATCAGATTATGTCAATCGTTGATTCGCCAGTTGATTTCGTCAGTGGGCTTAACCAAAAGCGGGTATGGGATCATGTGACAAATGCTGATCACGCACAGGTAAGTATTAACTTTAAAGATGGATTACAGGCGCTCTTTATTAATTCAGATTTAGCCGCTGCCCGCAAACCAAAGTTTTATGTATTAGGCACCAAGGGAGCGTTGACCGGTAATTGGGACACCTCAGCCGGAGATGTAGTTGCCGATTTGCCAGCAATTATCACCTTGCACCGCGCCGATGGAAGTAGCGATGTGATTGACCATGTGGCCGTTGAGCCACACTCTTTTTACTCTTCGATAGTTGCCTTTCTAAATGATGCAACCCCCATGTCAGTTGTGGCAGAGCAATCGCGAGATGTTGTTGCCATCATGCAGGCGGCCGAAGAGTCGGCGCTAGCTAACGGGCAACCTGTCACACCCTTACTATTGCGAGCATGATTTCCTGGGGGTTTTTAGGAGCGGGCTGGATTGCAAAGACAGCCATGGCTCCGGCTGTTCATGCCGCACATAATGCAACCCTGCAAGCAGTAGCAAGCCGAGATCACGACCGCGCAAAAGCACTGGGTCCACACACTGTTTATCAAAGGTACGAAGATTTATTAGCTGATCCCACCATCGATGCGGTCTATATCAACTTAGCCAATGATCAACACTGCCAGTGGAGTATTGCCGCGATGGCAGCCGGCAAACATGTGCTGTGCGAAAAACCAATCGCACTTGATTACGCCCAAGCACAAGCAATGGCAGATGCGGCAAAAAAATATGATCGCGTATTAGTCGAAGCGGTCTGGGGCCAATGGCATCCACGATTTATCCGTGCAGTTGAGTTAGTACAAGCTGGCGAAATCGGAAAGCTGACCAGTATTGATTCATCATTTTGTTTCACCGGAGACTTCACTGACAACTATCGATTAGACCCCACCATGGGTGGCGGTAGTTTGCTAGATGTTGGCCTCTATCAAGTCCACGCCTGGGCAGCTCTACTTCCCGGAGTTATGGATTTGACGATCTCTTCAGTCAAAGAAAACCCTAGTGATAGCGGTGTTGATCTGACCACAAAGATTTCTGGACTGTTGGCCAGCTCAGTAACAGTCGATGCGATTGCATCCTTTGAAATGCCAGAGCAGCAACACCTTGTGATCAAAGGTGAGCTTGGCACAATCGAATTGCTTGGCAATGACGCATTCACATCCTGGCAGAAAGAAAGCGCACTACGAATCGGGGATCAGGAAGAGCAGTTTGCACCAGTTGATCCCTATCAATTAATGGTTGAAAACTTTGGTGAACACATTATGGGCAAGGACGGCTGGATTGTGCCCATGGAACAATCACTAGCGGTCATGCAGGTGCTCGATCAAATAAGTGCTTTTAATAAATAAAAGCGCGTTAGAGAGTTGGAATAACTATCTCGTTGTACTGCAAAAACCCTGGCTTCATTGGCGGATCAAAGCGACAGATCCTTGTTTCCGCAGATAGGGCAATATTTTCTTTAGCAGCCAAAGCACGTAGCTCTGCTACTTTTTTCTCCATTACATCTTCATTCGCTCTACCTCTAAAAGAGGCCGCAACACAGGTTTCAGCACCCAACTGACGCAACACAACCCGCGGATCACTCGGATCAGGCAACTGCTCAACTGTGCTTCCTGCTGGCATGACAAAGGAAACAAACCATTCATCATCGGCAGACTTATCTGCCTTCTGTGCGCTGATGACAGGGGCAGTCATAGCAATCTTTTCTGATCGTTTATTGCCTTGCGAGATGTATCCAAATAAAGATCTAAAGGCCACACTTCCAGCAGATGAGTAATCAGCTGAGACTTTAACCTCAGCGATCGAGCACGGTAGATACTCACGAAGTTCAAAGCCGTTATAGCTTTTAATAACTCTGAACTCTTGTCGCTGTGTCATATTTTGAACCACTTCCTCGCGCTCCACGCCCCAGTACTACCAAGGGCCCAGATCACCAACAACGGCTGAAAGAACAATCTAATCAATCGTGCGCTATCGCTATTTAAACCAAAGGCATCAACGCCGTTTATATATTGCGAGATGTTTCCCCAAAAAATTGCCACAAAGAAGGCTGCAACTAGCCAACCGATCTGCACGCGATACTTCCACAGCGCAATTAACCCAACACCTAGTGCGATCTCAACCACCCCAGATGCCAACACCACAAAGTCTGCATAATCTGCAAACACTGTTGGCACCTGTGCCTGAAACTCCTGCCGACTAGTTGTTAGATGCCCAATACCGGCATAGGCCAGGGCCAACCCCAAGACCATCTGAGGAAGTTTTCGCAATATGCCCATGGGGTAAGTAAACACCCTATGTGTTCAATATAAATGAAGTGAATTTAACGAATAATTAATCTGGGTGGAATAATTAAGTTTGGTTCGCTAATTTGCTTCAGCGAATTAAATTTACCGATCGAATTACCCTCATCCCCCATCAGAACCTTCAGGGCAAGGGATGCCACCTCCGAGATATTTTGGTCTAGGGAGGAGAAATTAAAGACTTTTGAGGTTGGGCTGTTATCAAATCCAGAGACCGGGATAGTTTTTTTAAGGCTTGCAATCTCCATCTGTGCACCCAGTGCCAAAGTATCACTGGCACAAACAATTGCATCGATTTCTGGATGGCGTGAAAGTAGACGTGCAGTTGAAGCACGCGCGCTAGCTATTGTCTCTTCACCTAATTCAGAGTAATCACGTGGGGACCTCTTTGGCTTGAAGTCCTTCAATTCAGCATAGGCCTGTGACCAACCAAGTAAGCGATCTTCTGCAACGCTCTTAGGCTTAGCAGAACTCTGATTACTAGTTTTCCAACCGAGAAATCCAATTGTGCGGTGTCCGAGTTTCCAGAACATTTTGGTCGCATCTCTAGTTCCACTGGCACCATCAACGTCGATCCATGGATATGAGTTAGCAAACTCAGGGGAACTGCCCCATGGTCTACCAAAACTGAGGAAGGGTACATTTCTGTCGAGCAAGTATTTCAGCCGTGGATCTGCCTCTACGGTCGAGGTTAGAAGAAAACCATCTACCTCACGGGAATCGATGAGTTTTGATAGTTTTTCTACCTCGTTTTCTTTCTCTTCACATGCATAAGTGAAAACTCTAATTCCACGCAATTCAGAGGCTCGAACAAGTTCATAGACAAATTCATCTTGAATATATCCGGAATACAAGCCATCAGATCCCTTGCCTACGGGTGCATTTGAATCTACCCGTACTGCAATTGCTGAGGATCTCTTTGATCGCAATCTACGAGCAGACAGATTAGGTGTGTAGTTGAGTTTCTCAATAGCATTTAAGACCTTCTTTGTTGTCTCTGGCTTTACCCTGTCGGGGAAATTGAGCACATTGGAAACAGTTTGCAAGGAAACACCTGCCTCTTGGGCAACAGAGACAATTGAAGCTCTTTTTGTATGCATTATTTACAGCCTATAACTCTTGTGCGGTTTATTGCTGAGCAATCACTGTCTGCTAGTGAGCCAGGAGTAAGCCGCAACAGTCCAGCCCTGAATGATTTGAGGTGGTTGTGCAATTCGGTTTGTGTCTGCACGAACTCCGCTTTCATCCCTAAATTGTACATCCTGAATGAAACGATTTATAAGATCTTTCTCTGGCCAATCTCCCCGGAAAAACTCTGGGTATCCCCCACATGATTCAATCGCTTTCTTTATTTTACTTTGCACAAGTAATGACTCTTCAGTAAATCCTTGCTTGAGCAACCCACGCGCTGTTAAAACACCATCAACTGGCCAAGCAGAACCTGTGTGATATCCCCCGGGTCTATATGAGACATGAGAGTTTGAAAGTGTTCGCAAACCGCTATCTCCCAGCATTGAGCTATCTGTCATCGCAACTGCGATAGCTTTGCGGTAGATACTGAATTCATCACTAGAAAGAACTCCTGAATCCAAGAGTCGACCTTGATTACTTGCTAGTGATTCGAATTTAACAATCTGCCCATTTAAATCTCTTTCAAGGCCCAACGCAAAACTATCTCCCATCCAAAAATATGCGATTAAAGAGCGCTGCAGGTTATGGGCTAACTGAGTTAACTCACTTGTTGAAAGTGGCCAGCTCTTACTTGGCTTGATCACCTGAATCGCCGTTGCAGCCATGATTGCGTCATAGGTTTCCCCGACAGTTTCCACTGATGCGGTTGAATCTCCACGGGCCAGGACACCATTGGCGTGCATATAGGAATCTCCAGAGTCCTTCCACACCTGATTGGCTATGCCTTTGGGATTAACTCGCTTTGATTCTATAAATCCTGAGGGGGTTTCAAGACGTGCTAACACCCAATTAGTTGCGGCTATAAATCGCTCCCATAGCACCTGGCCACCAATGACGATATCTAGAATCAATGGGTCATCAATAGCGGCTCTATGAATTTGCATCATCCAAATCAAAGTAGCATCAACAGATCCGTAGTAGGGAAACTTCCAATCACCATGCTCGCTCAACTTTTGAGCTACTGGATCATCCATGGTTCGAACCTCATGGGCTATTCGGCCCGGCTCTTCTTCACTTTTCTCATCAAACTTCGTGCCCTGAACAAGTGCTAATGCTTGAATGACATTTAAGCGCAGGTGTGGCTTAACGTTAAAGAGCAGGTCAGAAATAAGTAAGGAGTCTCGACCAAATAAGCAGCTATATAGATTTTGCTCAGGCAAATCCTTATGTTCCTTGAGTGGCACAGCAGCAAAAGGAACTTCAAAACCATTAGCTTGTCCCAGAATCATAGTGATTGCATCACTTATCGCTGGTCTATTGCCAGGGGTAAAGGCCAGGTCATCTTGTTCTAGGATCATTTCATAATTGATTGTCGTCTCGCCGGTTTTTAGATTATCCATGATTATTTTTTGCCTCACTGGTTGTATTAGAAGTGAGCTCATCCAAAGTAATCAGAGTCAGAGCCTGGGTCAGCGTTAGTGCTATCGAGATAAAGACAAAAACTACTGGTGTGAAAATCACTAAAATTACACCAACTAGAACTAACTCGCGCTTGCGTTTTTGAGCATACAACATAAATAACTCAAGAGATGATCTTGGTGATTGTGATGCGACCTTAGTTACAAATATTGGACTATAGATAAGCATCATGCAGATCCATAGGATAAATAAAGTTATTGCAATAGATGTAAGACACAGTGAGATCCAGATCGAGTCAGGTTTCAAATTAAGCACATTACTCAGTGCCACCACAAACAAGCCACCTAAGAAGGAGTTCAGGAGCAGAAGCTTATGAAACTCTGGCATCGTGATTAATAGTCGGGGCTTGACCCGAATGTGAGAAAACTTCACTAGGGAGCAATTTAGGAGAGAGACAACAGAGCAAATGATTGAACAGGCCAAACTTATAAAAATGTTAGGTGCCTGAAAGATGAACATCAAACTAATTGCCCACACAAGTGAGGTTGGAATAGCCCGGATGTTTAGATCCCAGGTCAGGGTCAAAGCCCCGCGAAGAGAGGTTGCAACTCTGTGGCTTTTAGTTGTGTTCATCCCTAGCCCTTTGCCGAGGAAGCTAGTTGGACATTGATGATGTAGCGCTGGCCAAATGTGTAGAGAGCAAGGATTGGAATGGTAGAAAGAACTACAAGTGCCATGATCGGCGGCCAATCCGTGGAGAATTGACCCTTAAACTGCAAAATTCCGAAAGGAAGTGTCCAGTGAGATGGACTCTGCAAGACAATTGATGGCCAGAACAAGTCATTCCAGGTTCCTTGGAAAGTCAAAATTGCAACCGTTGCCAACACTGGCGCAGCGTTTGGCAACATCACCCGAGAAAAGAGTTTGAAAGGACCAGCACCATCAATCTTTGCCGCATCTTCCATCTCTTTAGGCAAGGTAAGAAAATACTGACGCATGAGAAAGACATCGGCAGCACTAATGGCTTTGATGAGAAAAATTGCTAAGTAATTACTGGGTCCTGAATTAATCAGACCCATCTTCACCAACAGCTGATACATCGGAACTAGGCGTAGTTGATCAGGAATCATCATGCAACCAAGGACAACAAAAAAGAGCACATCGCGGCCTGGAAAGCGAAGCCGCGCAAAGGCATACCCTGCTAGCGCAGCAAAGATGAGGTGCAAAATAACAACTACACAGGCGATGAAAAGAGAGTTGGCAAATAGAGTTTGGAAGTTAGGTTGAATCTTGCCAAAAACGGTGGCATAGGCATCGATCGATGGGGCATCAGGTATTAAATTGTTTTGATACACCTCCTCAGATGGTTTAAAGGAGGTACTAAGAGACCACACAAACGGCACAATCGTTAAAACGGAGTAGAAGATAAGCAGTGCGTAGAAGCAGAGTTTGCGCATTTTGCTCATCGATCTTCACCTTTCCAGGCGGCAGATCCAAACAGTGACTTCTGTAGGAGGGTTAGAGTAAAAATGATGACAAAGAGAATTACTCCAATAGCACTGGCATATCCAAATTCAAACTTCCTAAAGCAGGCGTTATAAATATAGAGAACCACAGTCATTAATGAATAATCTGGGCTTCCATCTGCCCCACCTGCCAGAATGGCTTGATCATAGAGTTGCAGAGCACCGATCATTCCGGTGGCAACGACAAAGAGGTGGGCTGGTTTTAAAAGAGGCATTGTTATATACCAAAAAACCTGTCTGCGACTAGCGCCATCAACCATGGCAGCTTCAGCAAATTGCGCATCAACGGTCTGTAAGTTGGCAAGATAAAACAGCATCATGGTTCCGCTAGTAGTCCAGGCATTTAGGCCAATGATGGAATACAAGGCAGTTCTTGAATCCGACAACCAGGCTCCCTGATTGAAGAGATCACTAGTTTCGATGCCAAAGAATTGTAAAACTTTGTTGAAAACACCATCTGGTGCCATCAGAAAAATGAAGAGAGTTGTGATGGCCGCACTACTTGCAATTGAGGGAAAGTAAAATGCAGATCGGAAGAACTTACTTCCCTTGATTTTAGAGTTAACCAATAAGGCAAGATAGAGACCGATAGCGGTTTGAATAGGCACGACTATCGCTGCGTACTTAACTGAGTTTCGGATTGCCTTGAGGAATATTGGATCAGAAAATGCCTTGCGATAGTTATCAAGCCCAACACTCTCTGTTGGGCCCATGATGCCCCAGTTAAAAGTTGAGATGTAGATGGCATAAAAGAAGATTCCCACGCTAAGGAATAAGAAAAGAGCCATCGGAACTGTAAGAAAACCATAGGCAACTAAAGATTCTGATTGCTTTCGACTCAGTCGGAGGGTTTTAGGCCTTGTGAGTTGCATAGCCTCCCCCTCTTTTGTGGTTAATCAATGATGGTGCATGAATGACTAAGAGTAAGAGTTGACCCTGCCCCTTTTGCAGAACCAACTCTTACTCTCGTCTAGAACAAGCTTGATTTAGGCTTTTGAGGGCCTAAATCAAGGCTTTGTCCTTACTTACTATCCCTTTGGCCAAGCAGCATTTGCAGCAGCAATAATTGCCGCTGATGCTTTCTTGACATCAAAGTTCTTGTCTTGAATCTGCTTCTTCGCTTCATTGTTGAATGCACCAACTACATCGCCCCAACCCTTGAATGCAGGTGTTGTAACAGTTGTTGGAAGCTTTGCTACAGATCCATTGATTTCATAGCCAATTGGAGTTGCAACATCTGAACGTGAAGGAATCGCAACACCAAATGAAGTCCACACGGTCATGCCGCGAGCACCAGTCATGTATTCGATGAAGGTCCAAGCTTCCTTTGGATTTGGTGAATCCTTACCAATTGCATATGCAGCTGTGAACGCTAGAGATCCAGCTTGCTTTGCAGTTGGAAGTTGTCCCTTGATGAGTTGCTTGTACACAGCAGGGAATGAATCCTTTAGGAATGGATCTAACCAAGCACCTTCCATTGTGTATGCACACTTTGCTTTACCAAATGCTTCGCCAGCCCAACCAGCTGAAAGCTGTGCAGGAGTCTTGAAAGCACCGGACTTGTAATTACCCATTGCCCACTCAAGTCCAGCCTTAGTACCAGCTGATGAAAGAAGTGACTTGTTTGTATTAGAAGCTAGTCCGCCACCGAATGCAACAAAATATGCACCAAGACGGTTGATGTCAGCATCAACACACATTGGGGTAATTCCCTTAGCCATCAGGGCCTTTGAATGAGTTGCAAACTCAGCAATTGTCTTAGGCAAAGCCTTGATTCCAGCCTTTGCCATAAGTGCCTTGTTACCTTCTAGAACCAATGGATTTGCATCCTTTGGCAAGCCATACAACTTGCCACCATTTTGGAATGGCTTTAAGTAGCTGGCGTTAAAAGGAGTCAAACTAAATTTAGCTGCTGTGATTGAAGGAGTCAGATCAAGCAGAACTCCCTGGGCAGCCCAATCCTGTGCGATTCCCGCATCAAGATAGAAAACATCATTAGGTGTCTTTGAGGCAAAACGAGCTGCCATTTGAGCACCATGGTCGTTATCGACGATTAGTTCCACCTTGATGGTTGGATTACGTGTTTCAAATGTAGCGATCGCATCTTTTAAAGCAGAAGTCTCAGATGGAGAAGAACCCCAAGTAGAAACAGTAATTGTGGTGACAGCATCGGCAGCACTTGCTTGCGGCACGAGTGAAACAGTTACAGCAAGTGCCAGAAGTGACACCCAGATTGGAGCCTTTTTCATTCTTCCCCCTATTTCCTTGATAATTTGAACGTTCAAATAATAGGAAGGCAAAGAGCCAAAGGCAATAGCCCTTGGCTCAGATTCTTATAACGTGTTTATAACGATAAAAGACCCAGGAGGGTGGAGTTAGTTGTTTCTCACATACTCCGCGGCATGAGGAAAGCCATTTGCTTCTAGCTTTTCTGCCAACTCAGCCTTAACAGCCTTTACGACCTTGTGTGTGCCGTCGCAGTTCTTCTCTTCATCTCTGGTGTATGTGCAAGCGCAAGCGCCCATGATTTCTCTCTTTTCTTAAGTAGGGATGGCGAAAGGGTATAGGGCGGAGCCTGTTTATGTCTGATAGCCACAACGCTACTTACTTAATTTACGAACAATCCCCACCACCACGCCAATAACAATCAGCACAAATCCAATTGGCAGTGTCCCCATCATCAACCAGATATATCCCCCAGTGCCACTGCCCTCATCCCACATCGATCCACCCTGGAAGAGGGAGGTAACAAAGGCCAGCAGTAAGGGCGAGAAGGCAAAGAGCAGCCCCACTCGGATAAAGGGAAAGCGCTTCATAGGCTTGCCTCACTCTAGATTTTCAAACACCTCTGACCTTACACTCTTCTGATGCACACAAGCTATGAACAACGCCTTGAGTTCCTGCAGCAATTTAGCGATGGCTTGGAGCTCTTCTCTGAAAAACACCCCCATGCAAAAATCGCACAAGGTGAAGGCTGGAGAATATGTAGTAGTAACTCACAGTTTGCAATGCTCAATAATGCATTGCTCTACTCCTCACGCAAAGAAGCTCTCGCTGAGTTAATCGCAACTATTGAAGCTAACCAAGCCCCTGCTGGTATTCGTTTAGCAGGACCTTCGGTCGTCCACACAACCGCCTTAGCCGAACTCGGATACACAAACCATGGCGGTGGCCCATTTATGCTCTGGAGCGCCGACACTTCACTTGATAACTTCACCCTGCGTGAGGGTTTAACTATTAGACGCCTTGTCCCAACCGATAGCGATGTAATGAATCAGATCTATGCAGATGTGTATTCAATGACCCCTGAAATGATTGCAGATTTCAAACCCTTCCAATTTGCAACTGAACAGGATTACACCTGGGGCCTGTTTAAAGATGGTGAGATGGTTTCTCTAGTAACAGCGGTGATCTATAAAGACACTGTGGGCATCTGGAACATGGGCACGCCAACTATCCATCAGAAAAACGGCTATGGCTCTGAACTACTTAAGTGGGTTATGAAGACCCACACAGAGATGGGTGCCAAGAACTTCTTCTTGCATGCAACTACTGCCGGCAAGTTTCTCTATGACAAGTGCGGGTGGATCACCCTTGATTACCTGCCCTATCTATCAAAGGTAGTTAAGAAGTAAAGCTGAGCGAGCAGAATGACCAGCACTCGGAAAGGTGAAAACATTTCATCAAGACACCCTTAATGCAGGGTAGTTAAACTCTCCCTATGAGGCGTTTTATTGCACTGTGCGTAATGATGTTGTTACTCAGTAGCTGTTCACAAAAGGCGGCATTTGAAGAGTTAGCCGATGGTGCCTGTAGCAGTGAGCAAGCACAGTTAGTCGATGCACATATTTCAGCGCAGATAGATGCCATGGCCAAGAATGATTGGGAGTTGGCATACTCGCTTGCATCACCAAACTTTAGGTCGAATGTCGGAATTGATCAGTTTATTTTCGTTGTCAGTACACAATATGGAATGCTCATTGATAATCAGGGCTATGAGTTCAACTCCTGCACTATCGCCAATAAGAAGATCACTCAGGATGTAGCAGTGAGCAGTAATTCGCAGGTATTTAACCTCTCCTACAGTCTCTCAGTCGATGGCGAGGTGCTGGGAGTTGATTCTTCCTCGGTCACTGTCTCTGAGGATAAGTTAGATATCTAAGCCGCTGGGTGACTTTAAAGAGTGTTGAGCACGCCAAATAATGCGGTGGCACCGGCAGCGATGAAGAAGATGGCAAGTGGGACCCAGCCAAAGATTTGGTAGGCGGTGATCTTGTCCTCGGTTAAGCCAGTTTCGTTTTCTCTGCTCATGACGTGAAGGTTAACAATTTTGGTGGGTAATTTCTCTGTATAAGTGGGGGGGGTGGCTGCATCTTCCGCGCGGGCTGAGCGCACCCACCCCTCAGAATTCCCTCACTCACCGCCTGTGCGGGCTCCAAAAGGTGTGAGCATTTTCAAGTTGCCGACCATATGTGGCTCACTTAGATTTTCCTTACAAATCCACACTAAGGAGAGATTCATGAAGGTTTTGCGTAAAAGCGCACTCGTTGCTGCAGCACTTGCAGCTGCACTGACATTGTCAGCGTGCTCAAATGATTCAGACACAGCAAGTGAAACAATGCCAGAAGAAACAACAGTTGGAACAATTGTTGATGTAGCAGTTGCTGCCGGTAACTTCACAACTTTGGTTGCAGCGGTCACAGCAGCAGATCTAGTTGAGACACTCAGCGGAACAGGTCCATTCACAGTATTTGCACCAACAGATGAGGCTTTTGCAGCACTACCAGCAGGAGTACTAGATGCACTACTTCT
>Ga0209769_1001018_pt1 | contig 11297 bp, 14 predicted proteins | sample LauGreSuBDMM15DN_2_FD_187569 | JGI IMG/M metagenome (GOLD analysis project Ga0209769, IMG submission 187569) | Freshwater lake microbial communities from Lake Michigan, USA - Su13.BD.MM15.DN (SPAdes) (version 3) | ecosystem: Environmental > Aquatic > Freshwater > Lake | place: Lake Michigan, USA...
TAGAAAGCGGTGGAGAAAGGTTCAAAATATGGGGGTTTCGACCTTCGGCGGCGGATTTGCGCAAGTGTGGCAAAGCAGCCTGAGAGGTTAAAAAGGTTCCACGCACATTGACATCAAACATTAAATCAAAGCGCTTAGCTGGGGTTTGATCTGTGCGGGTCAAGTTAATGGCACTTGCATTGTTGATAAGAATGTCGATGCCACCAAAGGCTTCAGCTGCTTGATTAACGGCGGCTTCTATCTGCAGTTCATCCCGTAAATCGCATTGAATAGCAAGTGCTTTTCCGCCAGCGGCTTCTATCTCTGCAGCTGCTGTGTGAATTGTTCCCGGCAACTTTGGATTGGGTTCAGAAGTCTTGGCAGCAATCGCAACTGATGCCCCATCTCTGGCTGCACGCAATGCGATGGCAAGACCAATTCCACGAGATCCGCCTGTGATGAAGATTCTCTTTCCTGCAAGTGACATTTATTTACCCTTCTTAGACATGAACTTCATGAATGCTTCCATTGCTTCATCTGATTGCAAGGCCATTGCAAAAATTTCAAACTCAGCCTTCATGATCGCAGCAACTGCGTCATGATTCTTGGCCTTTAACAGGGCTTTTGTGTTGATTATTGCCTGAGGTGGTTGCTCAGCAATGTGTTGAGCAATTTTCATAGCATGAGCAAGTGGATCTACATCTTTTGCTGCAACCAATCCCATCTCAATTGCTGAATCTGCATCAAAGCTCTCACCTGTCATAAAGATTCGTGCTGCGCGCTGATAGCCAACTAGCTGCGGAAATAGGAAACTAGATCCTGCTTCAGGCACAAGTCCTAGCGAAGCAAATGGCATTGAAAAATTAGCAGTCGGGCCGGCAATCACTACATCGCAGTGCAACAACATGGTTGTTCCAACCCCAACAGCATTTCCTTTTACGGCAGCAAGTAACGGCTTCGGAAAGTTCAGAATGGCTGCCAAAAATTGCGCAACTTCCGAATCATCTGAGGTTGGCGGATTGTTCATAAAATCCATGATGTCGTTACCGGCGGTGAAATGATCACCTTCAGATGTGAGTACAACCGCTCTAATACCAAAGTCACCCGCTGCATCATTGAGCCCTTTAGCCAAGCCTGCATACATAGACCTCGTTAAGGCGTTCATCTTTTCTGGGCGATTAAAGGAGAGGGTTAGCACTTCTTTATCGTGGCTAATCAAGATTTCAGTCATGGCGGCATCTTATGGGGTGACTCCCGCAAACAAAAAGAGCACAATAAAGACACGCAGAGAGGCGGATATTTACATGGCAAGAGACATCACAATTTCAAGAAGGGAACTATCTCCATTTGAGCAATTGGTTCTGGAGTTAGTCTGCGAAGGAAAATCAAACGGTGCTATTTCTCTTCAGACATCTCATAGCGAAAAGGTAATTGAAAACACCGTAAGTCGCGCCGCTCAGGTGTTTGGAATCAAGTCGGATGCTGAAACAAATCTTCGTGTACTACTAGCTCTGGCATATCGCACCCATCACGGCGACAAAGCTTTTGATAATTTAGATGTGCCGTGCTCGCATCTGGCTCTTGACCCAGATGGAAAAGCGCTCTGCAACCGTCACGTCGATTAGATCACGCTTCTTAAAGAATGCGACCGTTTACCCCTCAACTCTTTGTGAGGGGTTAAAAAAGCGCCCCTAGGTTTATCCCAGGGGCGCTTTCCTTTGCAATCTTTTTTGCTACTAGCGATCTAACTTTCCTGCAATGAAATCTTCAGTCTTCTGATGAGCTGCCTCATCTGTGTACTGAGTTGGTGGTGTCTTCATGAAGTAGCTAGATGGTGAAAGCAATGCTCCACCAATCTTGCGATCAAGACCGATCTTTGCGCAACGAAGCGCATCGATGATGACACCGGCAGAGTTGGGTGAATCCCACACTTCCAACTTGTATTCAAGGCTAAGAGGCACATCGCCAAATGCGCGGCCTTCGAGGCGAACGTAGGCCCACTTGCGATCATCTAGCCATGGAATGTAGTCCGAAGGTCCGATGTGAACATTCTTCTCACCTAGATCATGGTTTAACTGTGAAGTCACAGAGTTAGTCTTTGAGATTTTCTTTGATTCAAGACGATCACGCTCGAGCATGTTCTTGAAGTCCATGTTTCCACCAACGTTTAGCTGGTAGGTGCGATCTAGGTGAACTCCGCGATCTTGGAACAACTTCGCCATGATGCGGTGAGTGATTGTCGCACCAACTTGGCTCTTAATGTCATCTCCAACGATTGGAAGTCCTGCATCAGCAAACTTCTTTTCCCATACTGGGTCAGATGCGATAAATACTGGAAGTGCGTTAACGAATGCACATCCTGCATCAATCGCGCACTGTGCGTAGTACTTAGCAGCTGTTTCAGAACCTACAGGTAGGTAGCAGATCAACACATCGATCGCTTCATCCTTTAGAACCTGCACAACATCGACAGCTGGAGCATCTGACTCCTGGATTGTCTCGCGGTAATACTTACCGAGACCATCATTTGTAACGCCACGTAAAACTGGAACACCAGTTTTAGGAACATCACTAAATTTAATTGTGTTGTTTTCACTTGCCCAAATTGCATCTGCAAGATCTAGTCCGACCTTCTTTGCATCAACATCAAAGGCTGCAACAAACTTGATGCTAGAGATGTGGTATCCCCCAACAACAGCGTGCATAAGACCTGGGATCTCTTGATCTAGGGCTGCATCTTTGTAATATTCAACGCCCTGGACTAATGAGTTAGCGCAGTTTCCAACGCCAACGATTGCAACACGGATGTCGCCTTTACCGGTTGTGATATTCACTCTATTTCCTCTCGGTTTTGATCATGTCTTCCAGCCAAGCAATCTCTCGATCAGCTGTCTCCAGTGAATGACGTCGCCATTCCTCCAGATATTTGTCGATACCAACAGGTGACTTCTCGAGTTCACCACGAAGGATTTCGGCTTTCTCCTTAAGGCGACGATGGCGTCCCTCAAGAATTCTTACTCTGTTATTTGCTGAGGTTGGAGAAAAGAATGCGAAACGAATTTCAAATCCTTCATCCTCCCAAGTCTCAGGTGTTACTGACTCAGTCAACGATTCAAATCTGCGAGCGCCTTTGTCGGTAATCGCATAGACAATGCGAGAGCGGCGCGAGGTTGCCTCAACAACAGTTTCTTCAATGACGCCTGCTTCCACCATTCGGCGAAGCTGCGGATATAGGACAGAAAATGACAAGGCGCGGAATGGACCAAAGATGGTGCCGATGCGCTTTCGAAGTTCGTAGCCATGCAAGGGAGCTTGTGAGAGCAGGCCTAGAAGGGCGAATTCAAGTGACTCTGACCGTGAGCGCATCTAACGCCTCCTTCCCAATTACTCCGTGGAATGTATCCATTCGATATATCGAGCCGTAATCTATTGGGATATACCTGCCCTGCGCAACCCAGACTCGCAGTTAAACTGCCCACATGATCATTCCCACTCGGCTAGCTGAGTACATCGTGGCAGCTATGGTCATTATTTTGGCCCCTGGGCCTAGCGTGCTCTTTGTCATCGCTCGTGCCATCGCCTGGGGTCGCACAACAGCGGTCTTTACCGTTGCCGGCAATGTGACAGGTGCCTTCGTTCTCTCCACCTTTGTTGCCTTCGGATTAGGCCCCATTCTCCAAAGATCAGAGCTTGCCTACATCGCCATCCAATGGGGAGGCGGACTTTATTTGGTCTATTTGGGTATTGATGCAATTAGACATCGCACCGCACATGCAGCCGACATGACAAACCAAGGTGATGTTGCGCCAACTGTTAGACGCTCGATTCGTGATGGCTTCTGGGTTGGTGCTCTCAACCCCAAGGGGCTGGTTTTCTATGCAGCTGTCTTGCCACAGTTCATCGATCGCGAACGTGGACAGGTCACGGGCCAGTTAATTCTTCTTGGGGCAATCTTTTCGATTCTTGCATTTGTTTCAGATGGAACGTGGGGGCTTTTAGCTGGAACTGCGCGCCAATGGTTGGCAACTGACCCGAAACGATTAGAAAAATTGAGAGCCACAGGGGGAACAATCATGATCATATTAGGAATATCTGTTTTGGTCTCTGCAATTGTCAGTGCTTGAGTACACAATTACTTCCATGATCAAACCAGCCAAACCAGCCCGCGAAAATATCTCTCCCTCAGATTTAACATTTGGACTATCCACGTGCAAAAGGTGTTTGTGGATTAAGTACTGGTTCAAAGTAACTATGCCAGGGCAGTTCCCACTAGTTGGCACGATGGCTGCGCTGCAAGAAGAGCACTTCCAAGGGGCAGATATGCCAACAATTGATCCAACGCTACGGCCAGGAAAAGTTACTAAGTGGGGCGAGTGGGTTAAGAGTAAGCCGCTAGTTGTTAACGGCGCAGAAACACGTTGGAGAATTTTGGGTAAGTATGACCTTGTTGCAACAAATGAGGATGGCACTATTGGTTTAATAGATTGCAAAGTCTCAGACAGCCAGCGCGATAGTGGTCAGTTTTATTCACCTCAGCTTGAAGCGTATGCATTTAGCCTTGAAAATCCTGCCGCGGGTAAGGCTCAAAACGTTGCATCAATAGGTTTACTCGTCTGGAAACCAACCACTGCTATTGGAACTTCTGCTAATGATTATGGCTTTGGAGTCTTTCAAAAGTATGTTCCGGTAGAACGCGACCAAGTCAACTTTCTCAAGGTCATTGGTGAATTCATTAATGTTCTGGAAGGTGAACTTCCAGAGGCCGGTCCTGAGTGCCAAACATGTAACTACTTAGTTGCACGAAACGCTTTAGATTAATCCTCTTCCTGGATTACACCGAGCTTGGCTTTTTTCGGCGCATAGATGTCGATGTACTCCTGGCCAGACATTTCATGAATTGCATTCATAATCTGATCCGTTACAACTCGCAAATATTGCAAATCTGTTGAATCACCATCAAAGTACATCGGCTTTCCAAAGCTCATTCCCACTCTTTTTACGTTAGGTATTACTTTTCCAGTTGGTTGAATCTTGTCGGTGTTAGACATTGCAACGGGAATTACTGGCGCGCCAGATTCAATTGCAAGGCGGGCTATTCCTGTTCGACCTTTATATAGGCGTCCATCAGGTGATCTAGTGCCTTCGGGATAGATACCGATGCAATCACCATCTGCCAAGACTTTAAGTCCTGTAATCAACGCGGCTTCACTTCGGCGTCCGCCTGATCGATCAACCGGCACCTGACCTAATGCGATGAAAGTTAGCTTCTTCAACAACCCTTTTGGACCTGGCGAAGTGAAATACTCACTCTTAGCCAAGAATGTGACTTTACGGGGAACAACAAGTGGCATAAAAATTGAATCACTAAAGGACAAGTGGTTAGAGGCGATGATCACTGGCCCCTTACTCGGCACATTGCGAAGTCCCCGCACCTTGGGGCGAAATGCCAGCATGAGGAATGGAGTCAGGAATGCTCGCAAGGCCCCATACGGCAGATCTTTTAACACGGGGACAATTTAGTGGTTATTGACGGCTATGACACTATCTGAGGGTGAGTAACGGTAAAAAAGAGCCTGAAGATTTCGACGAGGAGGAGTTAATCCGCTCTGAGTTCGAATCCATTGTCTCTGGCCTCTCTTTGGATGAATCAGCCCCAACAACCTATCTCGATGATCTTGATCGAATTGATGAAGAAGGTTTTGTTCCACCTAATCCCCCACGACAAACACCACAAGGATTTATTGCATCGGCAAAGCGTGCGATTAATCGCTGGTTAAATCGCGATTATCACGAAGATGATGGCGTGGCACTATGAGTACTTTTAATTGGGGAATCTTGGGGCCAGGTGGGATTGCCCGTGCATTTGCAACAGATCTAAAGACACTTGCTGGACACAGCGTTGCCGCAGTTGGATCTAGAACTCTTAGTAATGCAGAAGAGTTTGTCAGTACTTTTGGTGGAAAAGCTTATGGAAGTTATGAAGAGCTTGTGGCAGATGAGAGTGTTGATGCAATTTATGTGGCAACACCGCATCCAGCGCACAAAGAAAATGTGATTGCAGCACTTAATGCAGGAAAGCCAGTCTTATGTGAAAAACCATTTGCGGTCAATGCACAAGAGGCGCAAGAAATGGTTGCCGCTGCGGCAGCAAATAAAGTTGCGCTCATGGAAGCCATGTGGTCCAGATTCCTGCCGCACTACGCACAGGTGCGTGAAATAGTTGCAAGCGGCATTCTAGGGAAGATCCTGACAGTTCATGCAGATCATGGTCAGCGATTAGCAGATCAAAATATTCCTCGCTTAGTCGATCCTTTACTTGCTGGTGGAGCATTGCTTGATCTTGGAATTTATCCTGTTTCATTTGCACACATGATTCTAGGTAATCCAACCAAGATAACTGCAAGCGGAGTGCTTACTGATAGAGGTGTTGATGGGCAAACATCTATGATTTTTGATTATTCCAGTGGAGCACAAGCAATTTTAAATACCACGATGCTCGAGCAAACTCCATGTCGGGCTGTTGTTGCTGGTGTTAATGGATGGTTGGAAATAGATCGCGTCTTTTATTCTCCAACAAGCATGCGGGTCAGTTTATTTGATGGCACTGTAAAGCAATACCCCAATACCTATGTTGGTCATGGAATACGCGAGCAAGCAGATGAGTTTAAGCAACTCGTACTGTCTGGAAAGCAACAAAGTGAGATATTAAATTGGAAAGACACCGTCGATATTATGAAAACACTTGACACTGTGAGATCTCAGATTGGGTTGCGCTACCCCTTTGAGAATTAAACTCTAGCTAAATCTGCAACACCAACAAGTCCTGCATCATTACCTAATTCAGCTGCAATCAAAGTTGGATATGGGTGTTTGCCCGCAAATGGCATTGTGCGCTCAAGGGATTCACGAGTTGGCTTCAACAAAATTTCCCCGGCATCAATTACACCTCCACCAATAATAAAACAGGAAGGATCCAATAAAACTGACAAGGACGCTATTCCTGCACCAAGCCATTGACCAGTTGTATTAAAGGCTGCAAGTGCGACAGGGTCACCTTCACGGGCGGCATCAGTAATGGCTTGTCCGGTTAATCCAGCGATTGTGCCATCACCGCGAGACAAAAGGTTTCGTGCAATTTCAGGGCTTGCGCTGATTGCTTCTCGTGCATGTCGTAACAGAGCATTTCCAGAAGCATATTGTTCAAAACATCCACGAGCCCCGCAACCACACAAGTGACCATCTGGAACAACACGTAGGTGACCAAACTCTGCAGCTATTCCAAAGGCTCCACGAAACAATTCGCCGTTAAGAACAATTCCTCCACCGATACCAGTGCCAACAGTCAACATCATCATGTGATTTTGATTGCGACCTGCACCAAACTTTGCTTCACCCCAGGCTGCTGCGTTTGCATCATTTTCGATAACAACTGGCAAACCAATTAATGCGGATAGCTCAGCGTCTAGATTGACGCCATTCCAGTCAGCGATGTTGGGTGTTGCCAGCATCGTTTTACGATCTGATGAAACAAATCCTGCAGCAGAAACTCCGATAGCTGTGATTGTGTGCTCAGACATCAGTTCGATCGCTGTGTCAGCAATTGTTTGAGTTAATGCTCTTCCACCTTGGCGAGGAGTATCTTTACGTGCGGTGGCAATAATTTTTCCGTTTTCATCAACGACACCACCCAAAACTTTTGTGCCACCTACATCGATGCCAATCGTGTATGTCACAGAACTATTCCTCTAGATGAGTTTTGAGTTGTGTCAACGCTGCATCAATCGTTGATTTCTCTGCTTTCTGACGCATCATCGGGGGTATTGGCATTGATACTGAAACTTCGAGCTCATATGTCACTTCAGTTGTGTCTGCATCTATGCTCTTAATTGAATAAATTCCATCCATGCTAGTTAAAAGATCTGCCTCATCTAGTGAGAAGCTCAGTTTGTTAGGAGCACCGCTCCAGTCATAATCCAAGGTCAGACGATCTTTCATCATGCCCGCATCGATACTCATCTTCACCTTAGTAATGCGGCCTTGATCATCCTGAGCAACGGCTTCGGCTGACTTAATCTGGGATGACCATTCGGGGTACTTGTCTAAGGCAAAAAGCGCCGCTTGAACGGCCGAGATAGGGGCATCGATAACTATTGTGGACTTGCTGGATTCGCTCATGGCCCAAGGTTACCCTCTTTACCTTTCCTCATCGCTCACGCTAGCGTTGGGCTATGAATGAAATCTCAGTCCCTCCGCTAGTTCCTGCTGCTGCAGCTGGAAACCTCACAGATCTGATCGCTGACCGCGCCTTGTTTGAACCTGAGCGCATCACCATGTCTCGCCCACTGGGCGAAGGCTGGCAACCGGTAACCGCCCGCGAAGTTGATGAAGAAGTTCGCGCAACTGCTAAAGGATTAATCGCAGCCGGAGTCCAAATTGGAGATCGCATCGCAATCATGGCGCGCACACGCTATGAATGGACGATTTTAGATTTTGCCACATGGTATGCAGGCGCCGTTGTCGTGCCAATCTATGACACATCATCTGCAGAGCAGATCGATTGGATTCTCAATGACTCCCATTCTGTTGGCATCATCGTTGAGACACCTGCACTTCGTGATCTTGTGCAAACTGTTTTGCCTTCCCACACCCGTCATGTTTGGACGATGACAGATGATGTCTTAGCGCTTTTGCGTGAGGCTGGTAAGCACATCGGTGATGATGAAATCGATCGTCGCCGTAAGGCGGTTACTCCCTCATCGCTTGCAACTTTGATCTACACATCAGGAACAACTGGAAAGCCAAAGGGAGTGCAATTAACACACGCGAATTTCCTTTCGGAGACTGGAAACGTTGCACAAGGTGCAAGTGAACTTTTCCTCAAGCCTGGTGGATCAACACTTCTATTCCTTCCAGTGGCACACGTGTTTGGACGTATGGTTCAAATTGGCGCAATTGCATCTGGTCTACACATGGCACATTGCAGCGACCCTGCAACGCGATTGCCAATGGATCTAGCTTCATTTAAACCAACATTTGTTTTGGCAGTTCCTCGCATCTTTGAAAAGATTTATAACGGCGCTGAGGCTCGTGCTGAGGCTGCTGGTAAGGGAAAGATTTTCAAAAAGGCTGCCGACGTTGCTATTGCATACTCAGAAGCACTGGATAAGAAGGGTATGTCACCAGTTCTCAAATTTAAGCATGCGATCTTTGACAAGCTCGTCTACAGCAAACTCCGTGCAGGAATGGGCGGAAATGTAGAGGCTGCAATCTCAGGTGGAGCCCCACTTGGAGTACGCCTGGGACACTTCTATCGCGGTGCTGGCGTAACAATTCTTGAAGGTTATGGCTTAACTGAGACCACAGCCGGTGCAACTCTTAACTTATATGGAGCACACCGAGTTGGTTCTGTTGGTAAGCCAATTCCCGGAACCTCAGTCAAGATTGCAGAAGACGGCGAAGTTCTTCTCCGTGGGCCAATCGTTATGCAGGGATACTGGCAAAACGATGCCGCAAACGCCGAGGTGTTTGATGGTGAGCGCTGGTTTAAGACGGGTGATCTTGGAAAGCTAGATGATGACGGTTTCCTATATATCGTTGGACGCAAGAAGGAAATTATTGTGACCGCTGGTGGAAAAAATGTTGCACCAGCAGTTCTAGAAGATCGTTTGCGCTCTCATCCACTAGTCAGCCAGTGCATGGTTGTCGGCGATAACCAGCCATTCATTGCAGCACTTGTAACTATCGACCCAGATGCTCTTAAGGCATGGGTGGTTAACAACAAAAAAGATGGGGCTTCGATCAACGATTTGATCAATGATCCAGATTTGATTGCAGTTGTTCAAACCGCAGTCGATGAAGCAAACAAAGCGGTAAGTAAGGCTGAATCGATTCGCAAATTCACAATTCTTCCTGTGGACTTCACAATCGCAGGAGGCCACTTGACAGCAAAACTCTCCGTGAAGCGCCATGTTGTCGCAAAGGAGTTTGCACAAGAGATTGACGCATTATTTGCTAAATGAGTGATCGGCGGGTAATACTCGCTCAAGAACTTCATGATGGAATCGCCCAGGACCTTGTAGGCCTGGGCTTTTCCATTGACTCATTGATTTCCACAAGTCACGACCAGACCGCAAAAGAATCACTACGCCAATTGCGATTTTCGGTCACTGAACTCATTGATAAAGTTAGGCTAGACATTCATCAACTCCGCAGCGCTACTGACCTAATTTCTACAACCGAGGAGAAAGATTTCTCCTATGAACTCTTGCGCGTGCTCTCAGAAATACTTCGAAATGTCGAGGAGCATGCCCATGCTTCGCACCTGTCTATCCAGATTACAGACAATGGAATTGGAGGCGCCCAAAGCAAAGAGGGCAGCTTTGGCCTTACTGGGATCCGAGAACGAATAGCCAGTATTGGCGGGGATATCCGTATTGACTCAGGCCAACAAGGGACAAAAATTAGCATTGAGCTGCCTTTGGAAAGGTAACAATGAGGGTGTTGATTGTTGATGACCATGCCGTTGTCCGTCATGGGTTGAAATCTGCAATACAGACACATGGATATGAAGTGGTTGCAGTCGCAGGATCAATTAATGAAGCAAAAGCTTTCATGGCGCAAACAAATCCAGATGCGATTATCGTAGATATCAATCTTCCGGATGGATCCGGATTTGATGTGGTGTCATGGGCGCGCAAAGTTTCCCCAACAATTGCAATAGTCGTTTTGACACTCAATGATGGTGAAGATTATGTACGAGGGGCAAAAAGTGCCGGTGCAAATGCTTTCGTCGTAAAAAATGCGCCCATATCTGATCTTCTCGCAGCTCTTGATTTTTCAATCTCTAGTCCAACTTCATTTAGTAGCAAGCATGTCCTTGCCACTGGAATTGACTCTGGGCTCACTGCCCGAGAAATTGATGTACTTCAAGCAATCAGCCACGGTTGTAGTAATGCAGCGATTGCGTCAAACCTCTTTATCTCAGTCTCAACAGTGAAGTCTCATGTCTCATCGATTCTGCGAAAGCTAGATGCAGATAGTCGCGTTCAGGCATTATCTATTGCCCGCGAACGTGGATTACTTGTTTAGTAAATCTTCAAAACTCCTAGACCAGATTTCCCAGCGCCAATTTTCAACAATCCATTGGCGTCCAGCTGCGCCCATCTTTTTTGACAAGTCAACCTTGGTCAGTAGTTCAATGGCAGCATCTGCAATCTCTTTATTATTTGTTCCATCCACAACTAAGCCAGTTTCGTTTTGCACAACAGCATCAGGTGCTCCCCCAGAATTTCCTGCAAGAACAGGCAATCCACATGCAC
>Ga0209769_1001019_pt1 | contig 11287 bp, 9 predicted proteins | sample LauGreSuBDMM15DN_2_FD_187569 | JGI IMG/M metagenome (GOLD analysis project Ga0209769, IMG submission 187569) | Freshwater lake microbial communities from Lake Michigan, USA - Su13.BD.MM15.DN (SPAdes) (version 3) | ecosystem: Environmental > Aquatic > Freshwater > Lake | place: Lake Michigan, USA...
GTTTTTTTAGGGTAAGGGTACCCCCTACGATATTGAAATCTTTTTGTTAAAATTTTAAAGAACATGTTCATCTTACGACGATGAGTGCGAGCAAAGTGCGCAATTTTCTCCAAATTTGTGACGGAGAAAAGCTCTGAATTTCTTTGAAGCAACGTGCTCTCTGCGAGAACTTTTTTATGATCGATGCCCTGGATCCTCATTGCAGCAACTTTGTTGGAACGATGTCCTACAGAGTCCTCTTTTCCAGGGCTCACCAAGAATATGTTTTCTGAAAACAGCCCTTGAAAATACTTTTTGAAACGTCTCATTCCAACAACTCCCTCTTGGGATCGATTCTCATTGCAGCAACTTTGTTGGAACGATGTCCTACAGAGTCCTTTTTTCAAGGGCTTGTTATAAATACTTTTTTCTTACGATGCATTCCAACAAACCCTCTCAGCAACTTTGTTGGGCAAGCAACCAACCTATTATTGCGATTTTTCTTGAAAAGACGCTCCTGAAAATCGCATCCATTGATCCAGCGAAAATGTCGCAAAATCGCGTGGTAACACGGAATCTCCAAAGTCCAGTTGATCGGTTCGATAGGGTCCGCCAAGGGGATGAAATTCTTGTCGAATACGGCGTAGGAAATCGGGCACGGTATGCAGGCCACTTGGATGACTGCCAATACCTGTATAAAATACCAGGTCCATATCCATATCAAAGGGGTGCACAAAGGGGTGCAATGACAAAAAGACAATTTCTGAGTCACGACACTCCGTGGGCAGTGAGTACTGTGACAGATCGATCGACTACACTTTCTGATTCACTTCTTGCCATGAATGTCGAATTGCATACTCCGGCCAAGGCCGAGTCCTTTGCGGGTCTGTTCCAACATATTAAATTGTTTACCGAGCATATCAACATTTTGTTTCAAACCGACAAGATGTTTGTCCAGGGCATGGATAGTTCGCGCGTGTCAATTTTCGAAATTTATTTGCCCGCGACGTGGTTTGACACGTACGAATTGACTGGCGAGGTAGATGTTACCATTGGGATCAATGTCAACATTTTCAGCAAAGTCTTGGCCACACGTGACAAGGCCCAGATTATGCGCTTGAATTTTCCGGGAGGTGGGGACGACAAGTTGTTTGTGGATTTTGTGTGTCCCCCGAATGCCACCGTCAACAAAGCGGGCGTGTATGACAAGAGTTTCGAGGTGCCACTGATGGATATTGAATCGGAAATGATGATGATTCCGTCGTCGGAGTCGCAGGCCGAGTTTTCCGTGCCGGCGGTCAAATTTGCCGTTTTGATGGATCAACTCAAACTCTTTGGCGACACGATCCAATTCGAGTGTTCCGAGACGGCGATTCAATTGACGTCGCACAGCCAAGATTGTGGGAAAATGAAGGTGGACATTCCGATTGACGATTTGACGTCATTTGCCATCAACGAGGGGGAAAGCATGTCTCTCTCCTACAGTTTGACGCATTTGCACAACATTTGTCTATACAGCAAAATTGCGCCGGAAATTACGATTCACATGTCGGACAATTTTCCGATCAAAATGGTCTTTTCGGTAGGCAGCAACGATTCGGGCGCACAAATCGTATTTTACTTGGCCCCCAAATTGTCGGAAGAGTAAGAGACTGGGGGCGTGTAGAGACACAATTTTTACAAAGATTATACTATAATCTCTGGAACAATTTTCCCCGCTTCCATTTGGTCCTCTTCTAGGTCCTGGTGGTCCTGGTCCTCTTCTTGGTCCCCCTCTTCGTGGTCCTCCTCTTGGTCCTCCTCTTCTTGGTCCTCCTCTTGGTCCTCCTCTTCGTGGTCCTCTTTATGCTCGGATTCGTCTACGTTCCATTGTTCCAACATTTGACTCATTTCCTGCAAACGATTGTGAATCTCGCTCATATGTTGATCCAAACGCGTTTCCCACGTATCGACCACGGCGACTTCGGTGCCATCCGCGGAAACGCTGGGCCAGCAGTGGGTATCAATGGCCAAGGCGAATGTCTTGTCAAAGGAAGTTGCATTCGCCTGGAACAGGAATCGACTCTCGGAAAACAAGGCCGGTGCGTCACAGAGAATCGTCATGCCCTGCGCAGCACTTGTTGCCATCATTGCCAGAAGAATAACACGGATGAACAACATGGTAGTGTAACAGGTAGTGTACCCACAGTGTATTTTGTTAAGCGCTACACATTTCACAAATCTCGTCTTCGTCGACATAGCCACCTGGAGACTCTGCGGCTTCGGGTTCAATGGTAAATTGCTGCGCCTGATGCCTCCCGCGGCGACGCAAATAGTAAATGCCCGTCTTGAGTCCCTTGGTCCAGGCATAGAAATGCATCGAGGTGAGCGAAGCGTACGTGGGATCCTCCATCCACAAATTCAGACTCTGGCTCTGGCACACGTACGCCCCCCGATCGGCGGCCATGTCGATGAGTGCGCGCATCGGAATTTCCCACACCGTCTTGTACTTTTCACGCACCTCGGGGGGTATCACCTCAATGTGTTGGACGGAACCGTGGTTGGCAATAATGTTATTCTTCACCTTGTCGTTCCACAGCCCGAGGTCGATCAATTCGCGCATCAGGTACTTGTTGGCCAGGACAAATTCCCCCGCCAAGGTGCGGCGACTGTAAATGTTGCTCGTAATGGGCTCAACGCACTCGTTGTACCCCAAAATCTGGCTGGTTGAGGCCGTGGGCATGGGCGCAATCAACAAGGAATTGCGCAGACCATGTCGCTGGATGCGGGCCTTCAACGCAGCCCAATCGTACCGCGAAAAATGTGGAGGAGTCACGTTCCACAAATCAAACTGCAAGAGACCCTGGCTCGCGGGGGAGCCGGCAAAGGTCTCGTAGGGACCGTGACGTTCGGCCAAGTCGCACGATTTGTTCAAGGCGGCCCAATACATGGTTTCGAAAATCTGGCGATTGAGTTCGCGGGCTTCGTCCGAGGCAAAGGCGTAGCCCATTTGGATAAAGACGTCGGCCAAGCCCTGGACGCCGAGTCCCACGGGACGATGCCGCAGGTTGCTGACGCGCGTCTTGGGGGTGGGATAGTAGTTGCGGTCAATGACGCGATTCAAATTGTCGACCACGATCCCCACCATTTTTTCCAACATGTCAAAGTCGAACCGCACGCGAGGGATGGGCACGGGTTCGTAAAACTTTCGGTCGTGCGTGGCTTCGCCAGCGCGCCACACCGTTTCATGTAGAACAAAGGCCGGCAAGGCCATGCTCGCCAAGTTGCACACGGCCGTCTCTTCGGCATCCGAATACTGCATGATTTCGCTGCACAAGTTGCTCGACTTGATGGTGCCCACATTCTTCTGGTTGGATTTGGCATTGGCTGCGTCCTTGTAGCACAAGTACGGTGTCCCCGTCTCCATTTGCGCATCGAGAATCTGGAACCACAGCTGACGGGCCTTGATCGTCGATCGACCTTTGCCCGCGGCCTCGTACTGGGTATAGAGTGCGACAAAGGCTTCGCCATAGACGTCGGCGAGGCCGGGGCACTCGTCGGGGCACATGAGCGTCCAGTCGGCATCCGTCTTGACGCGTTCCATGAACAAGTCGGGGATCCACAGGGCATAGAACAAGTCGCGCGCCTTGAGTTCCTCGTCGCCGTGGTTCTTGCGCATTTGCAAAAAGACTTCGACGTCGGCATGCCAGGGTTCCAAATAAATGGCAAAACTGCCGTTGCGCTTGCCGCCGCCCTGATCGACATACTTGGCCGTGGCATTGAAGACGCGCAACATGGGCACGAGACCATTGGACGTGCCATTGGTGCCGCGAATGTGCGATCCACGTGCACGCAAATTGTGAATGTGGAGCCCGATGCCTCCCGCCCACTTGCTAATCATGGCACAGTCCATGAGCGTCTTGTAAATGCCGTCGATGCTGTCCGATTCGAGGGCCTGGAGGAAGCAAGAGGACAATTGTGGGTGAGGCGTGCCAGCGTTGAACAACGTGGGCGTGGCGTGGGTGAAATACTTGAGCGACATGCCGTCGTACGTGTCGCGAATGCGGTCCAACACCCCCGGGAGGTATTTTTCGACGTCGTCTTCGACGTCTTTTTCGACGTCGTGGCAATGAATGCCAATGGCCACGCGGAGCCACATGTACTGCGGTCTCTCGACAATGGTCTTGCCCACCCGGAAGAGGTAGGCGCGTTCCAACGTTTTGAATCCGAAATAGTCGATTAAAAAGTCGCGGCTGGAGTCGCACATGGCGTTCAAGACGGGGCCCTGTTCCTCCACGAGTCGCCATAGACTTTGGGAAATCAAGGGGGACGAGGCGCCCTTTTGATCGCGGAATTCCCACAACAAGGTCATGGCTTCACAAAAAGTCGCGGGGGTATTTTTCTGGTGATTGGAGATGAGAATGTGTCCCGCCAAGGTGTTGTAATCCGGATGCGTCGAGGCCATGGAGGCACACTGGTCGGCCGTGACTTCGTCGATTTGGGTCGTGGTAATGCCGTCGTGAAGTTGATCAATGACTTTCATGGCCACGGCCGTGTAATTGACTTGGACGCCAGCTTGAGCTCCGGTGCTCTTGATGCGATTCAAAATCTTGTCAAAGGCCACGACTTCGCGTGAACCATTTCGTTTGACAACGTACATTTCATCGGTAGTGTTGGCCATGGTGCAGTACGTTTGCCGTTTGTTTTGGCTTCACAATAATAATTACAACTGGGCCAATAACATGGGAAAACCCTCCTATTCGCGAAGGGGTCCTCGAATCCTTCTTGCCAATTGTATGTCCTTGGGCATGATGGTAACGCGCTTGGCGTGGATCGTGCAGAGATTCGCGTCCTCGAAGAGTCCGACAATGTGGCTTTCGGCCGCCTCTTGAAGCGCAAGCATGGCCTCTGCCTGCCAGCGAATCGGATTTCGGAAGAATAACGTCTGCACCTCGCGCACCAAACGCGCAAATGGAGCTCGTCGAATGAGCAGGAATGTGCTTCTCTGGTAAAAGCGAATCTCCCGTAGCACTTTTTCTCCTGGACGATACATTCTTCGCTCACTTCTGCTGCTGCTGCTGTTCGCTGCCCTTTTCTCTGCAACCTTGGCCACTCCGTTGTGTGACTTTTCATCTCGTCCCATTTTAGATCTACGACGCCTTTCGATACGTACGCTCCTCTGCGGCAACCAAAGACACGCGGCGACCGTTCTATTAAGACGAAAAATGGAGACGATGTGGCAGGCTACGTCGAGACTCGAGAAAAAAACAAAGCTTACGCTTTTGCGCATCCGTGGTAACTTCGCGTCGTATGGTGACAACACGAAGTCAAACGACGAATGATGGAGCTGTTTTGCGCGCAATGCATCTTGCCAAACAACGTCGTTACACACAAGCCATTCAAGAATTTACAAGAACCGTCGGACATACCCGTCCACTGGATTATTTGATGTTACATACGGCGGCGGCCATTTCTTTACAAGAATTTGACACATGTTTACGCACGTTCATCGCGACAGAATCCCGCTGTGCTTAAGCAAACGCCTCTATCAGCTCGTTCAAACTAAGATCCGATTGAATTGCTTGTACAATGCGATCTTCATCGGCCGTGGCAAAGAGTTGGGCCAAGGCGGCCTTGGAACGTGCGACGGCAGCACCTTCTGCAGAAGAAGACGCGCGTTTGGCAGGAGCACGATGTTCGTATCCGTGGATCCGTTCACACACAATGGTTGCCCACGTAGCTTCAATCTTCGGTTTGGCCTCGGCAAACCAAAGACGGTTCCGGTCCACCAATACGCACGAATACTCTTCCAAATACCAGTAAATCGTTTCATACAATCGCCACCCTTGACCGCGCAATTGTTGTTGCACGCCATCGATCCAAGCCATGACCGTGTCAAGTTCCAAACTCACATCAATGGGCATAATCTCGTACCGATGTTGTTGGCATTTTTTGGCGTCTAAAAATAATAGCATAATCCCCAGATATTCCGGATTGGTGTCCGCGTCGACGGCATACCAAAATGCGTCGGCATCGGGGTATTCTAGAAATCGCGTCTCTAAAAAGTCGCACGTGTCCAAATCGCACACTTCCATCTGGATTTGCATCTGAATCCAATACGCTTCCAAAGGGATTCCCGTAATTTCGCGATTCACAATGTTTTTGATTTCCAGCATGCGCCCAAATCTCGTGGATGTTGGATCAACGTTGATACCATCGGGCGAAGCCGCAAGACAGGTGCACGTCGGATGTGGAAGGCAACCAAATGCCCCCACTTTGGTTTCAAACATGTGTTCATAAATCAAGACGGACAAGGGTTCGTATTTTTGCCCCCAGTGAAGAGGACTGTCAAAATTCGTCGTCGTTTCGGCGGCGAAAGGTTGTTGCGGTGACGTGAGCAAAGGTTTGCACTTTTCATAAATCAAACTGTTGCGCTGTGCCTCGGATGCAAAAATTTTGCCGACTGAACTGGCCGTAATGACATTGTGGCGAAACTGGAACCATGCAGACGTGCGTTGCTCGGGCTGAGGAATCTTGCGCAGAAAATCAATGTGTTCCAGAAGATTGCTTAGACCCTTCTTCGTTTGGTTGTCTGGCGGCACGGTTTCACGCGATCTAGCGGGAAAGACTCCCCACGAATAATACTCCTTGACCAATCGTTCAAACCACGCATAGACAATGTCGTAATGTTCGTCGCCAAAGGCCACATAAAAGGCGTCCATGGTAGCTTCGACAATGCCACTCTCAAAATCAGGGGAAGACATGCGCAGGATATTTTCCTCGACGTATTCGGCAATGAACTGCAAAATGTCACTTTCAATCTGTTCGCGTTCCTCTTCCGAGTCGATCAAATCTTCGACGGCGGTGACAAATGATGAATCATCGTCGTCGTCCTCGGATGCGCACAGAACATCATAAAAGTCTTCCTCGCACACTTGCGTGCTTTGATCGTCCATCGTGTGTGGTGCAAAGAGTAGTGTACCCAGACACAAGTGTGGGTTCAACGCAACCCAGACACAAGGTCTGGGTTGGTCATTGCCACGACACGTCGTGGTTCAACGCAACCAGACCTCACATCGTGGTTGGTCATTGACCACACGTAGCGTGGTTCTGTCGTTGGTGTAAAACTCTTTCGCAAAAGGGTTTAAATGTTGTTCCATCTGTTCGTACAACCATCATGATGTATACGAGTCAAGTGAACAAATCCCCCCACCTGGAGTTGGATGCCATTGATCAACTGTTGGAAACGGAAAAGAATAACAACAAGGCGGAAACGTGGAACAAGTTGAACAAGACTGCCAAAATTCAAAAGTTGCACGGATTTGCGGAAAAGTACGGCCGCGAGGAAGGATTGCCCGTCAAGGAGGTACGTCACTTGAAGACATTTTTCGTCGACTGTTTGGAGAAGAACAAACTGTTGAAAACCAAAGAAGTCGTGTACGATCGCGAAACATGTGAAATTTGCAGCATCCCCGCTTTATCGTTTAATGCCGAAAAGAAGAACTTTACATTGCGAAATCTAGATACAAAGCGTGTATCGACGTTGAAATCGTTGACGCCGAAACGAGTTTTAGAGCCGGGAGAGGAAAACTGAGGCACATTTTGTGGGGGACAGAATAGTTGTGCGTGGGATCGTGATTTGCACCCCTTTGTGCACCTCATCGAAATGATGCATCGTGTGAAGTTGATCCCGACTCCCAACCGTCATAAAGTGACATCGTATAAGCCGGACATGACGGAGGCCCAACTGGCCAATTTTCATCGACCTCAGAGCGCGACTCCGATGGACAGGAATTTGCCGATTACGAAAGTCGAAGTCGATCTGGAGGCAGCGTATGTGGTGGTGGAGTACTCTGAAGATAATCCATTTCTGGTGCTTCACGAGGGTATGGAATCCATATTGGCCTGTATGCAATGTACACGCAAGCGTCATTTAGAGAAATATGACGACGACGACGGGGATGATGAGGACGATGGGTATGGGACGGATTTCGATCAATTCATCGAAAACGGAGGCGGTCACTCGCAGCCGACGCAGAAGGCGGCCCGCATTGGGCAAGAGGGGGAAACGGTGTTTGCTGGATTCAGTTCAACCGGGACCGATGTCGAGCCTGGGTCCGTTCCAATGCCCGTTCACCTTGCCATAAACGCCGGTGAGGCCTCGTGGGACAACCAACAGACTATCTCGGCTCCTGCCGCTCCTCCTCTCAAGGCTTCTGCATCGGCTCAGGGGGGCGTTGTTCAGGCGGATATTCAGACGGATTGGTATCCAAATGAACCGGGACCGTTTTTGGGTCAATTGAAAGAAGATGGACAACAAGCGGCAATGGTCAACTCACTGTTTCGCGCACCCGTATTCATTCACAAATTGACGACTTTTTCAAATTTTCTCTTGATTCGTGATCCTGATGGTTTTTCCATGACGCCCATTCCAGACATTTTGTTGTGCGGACAAACGGAACCACAATCGATTCATGTTCCCGTTCCATTCACCAATGGAGTGATGCGTTCTCAAGAAATGGTCTTGGCTTTGGGCATTTCGCGTCTGTTGGAATCCACCGTCCCTTCTCGTACGTCCGCGCCCACGTCCGCGCCCATGACCATGAAATACATTCGAGAGACGGTATTGTCCCCCTATACCCTCCGGTATCGCAAACGACTTGTATCGAAATGCAACGAATTGATTGAGCGCATTGGATTATGTGAGGACCCCACTTCGAACAAGAAAGACTTGAGGCAATATAGACTCCGGGGCAACTCATTACGGTCACATTTTCGTCGGAAATGGTTGATGGCCAATATTTCCCCCGAGCAGGTTTGTGCCGAAGAAAGTAGTCTGGCGGCAGAATATCGGTTACGTCAAGTGGGAATTACGTCGTATCCTTCTTTGGACCAAATTTCTGCCTGGTTATCTCAAAAGCGGAAATTGCGCCAGTTCATAGAAAAACGCGCCATCACTCTATGCAAAAGGGCAGCATCCGCAGCATCTGCATCCTCCTCCGCAGCAGACAAACCCGCGTCCATTTTGATCAAGTGTTTGGCTCATGAAATCGTTCAACTTGATCAAAGTATCGCAACCGGTCGGTTTATTCTGGATCAACTGCAACGTGCTCCGTGGAACATAACGTCTACCTTTTTTGAGACTCATGTGGAACCTGACAACAAGGGGGTCTTGGCGATTGATTCTGGCGCGAAGGATAAATTCACCTTTGTACGTTTCAAACCTGATCAACAACGCCGTCGCCAAGAAAAGTATGACTTGCGCGCGATGACAAAAGGTTATGCACTCCATGTGTTGAGACACTGTTTGGAAGTACCCGAGTCGGAAATTCAGCATGTGCTGAATAACGCAGATTCAAAACGTCATGTCCGTGCGTCCTTGATTGATAAAGTTTGCAAGGTTGCGACCATTTCTTCCAACGTGTTGTCTTCGTTAGGGGTCATGGATTCCAATCCTTACGCAAAATTTTCGCGAGGAGAAGTATCCGCCGCCGCCGGGACGTCCCATTGTTACATTTCAAAGTGCAATACCATTTGGAAATATCAGCAAAAACGCTTGTCATCGAGCGACGAAAATGACGAAAACAAGGAGAAGGAGAATGCGGTGGTGTTGGAAACCTACGACGAAAAGGTTGAAATCGTCATGCAGCACCTTCAACAAAAGGCAAAGGAGGATACGACGACCTATGAGCTCAAGGAGCTCAAGAAGCTCAAGAAACTCTTGGCGCCGCCTCCGCCCGCAGCAGCAGCAGCAGCAGCCGCAGCAGCTGTCCCCCAACAAGTTGTTCGACGCACCGTGCGCCAAGTCTCGGAAGATGGCACGGAGACGGTTACGTTTCAATTTTTGTTTTGCGAGGACGTCTTGAAGCGCGTCCTGCGACGTCAAAAGCAGCAACTCGCGATCGTTTCTTCGGAAAAAATGATTTAAATTGTATAGACCTAGATATTGTATATAGACCTTAACAGAAGCCAAACAATGTCATATCGTGCAGATCTCTTAAACACTCAAAATGACTTGCTCCTGACCAATCTCTTGGAATTTTTCAAATCCGATCCAGTTCGATTGACCAAGATGATGAATATTATCAACGGCGAATCGCGCATTTCCTTGCGCATCGTTGACTGGTTCGTCACGAATTTTTCTAAAAAGTACTACGTCTGGTACATGATGGCAGATCCCGATCAAAGGTTCAAAGTGTACACGGATTACAAGTTGAAGCTCAAGGCGTACAGCAAACGTCGTTTTGATCCTTTTTGTCGATGGGAGCGCACGATGATTCCGTATGACGACGAAAATTTCGTTGAAACCACCATCGGACAGCTCAATTTTTTCAAGTGGGCCATCGAACATCAAATATTGGATTATATCCAGTCCCATTTCGACGAAATCGAAGAGGACATGAATGAGCGCAATACCACATCACGATCGCGGCGTACGCCGCCTGCGGAGCCGGGGGTAGGCGACGACGTCAAGACGAGGAAAAAGCGCGAGGAATTGTCGGAATCGGCGTGCAAATGCATCAAGAAGGAGACGATTAAAATTGTAGTCAAATTTACTTAGTGGGGGATGTGTTTGTGGTTTGGTTCGTTCTACACCAGACCAAACTCGGGAATGGTATATCGCCCCTCGGCGTCCTTGACCCATGTGGCAATCACATCGGGATTCTGTTGGTTTTCCAACACTTGTTCCGTGCGGTACACGTGCCCCATGTGGTCTAAAAAATACACAATGCCGTGAATCTTTTCGGTAAACAATTCCATTTGTTGGATCGACGAGGCGTCGGGGCTAGGAACTTGACCGTGGGGGACGCCCTTGCAATGTGTCCCGCAAAATTCAGTGCCGTCTTTGCGTCGACGCGTGCACTGCTCACCACTTGCGCGTTTGGCGACGCACCGATTTTGCTCGGGGATGTTTGGTTTCCCATCGCGTTTTTGTTTGAGAATGTCGTCTTTGACTATGACCAATTTCTCATAGTCATAGACAAATGCCGCCAAGTCACTGGCTTTGGTCGTGTCTTGAAATCCTAGATCCAACATTTTGTTCTTGATGGCGTCTTTGAATTCGTGGAGGTATTCGTCAATTTTGGTATTGATGCGTTTGTCCATGATGTGATGACCGAAGTGGTTGCGAGACAGTGGTAAAAAATAATCCGGCAATGACAGCCACCAACAACTTTTGATTGGAAGAGAATATAAAGACACGTCAATGAATAATATTGTTGAATTGATTGAATCCTCACCTGTAACAAAATTATCAGTTACTTACCAAAGTAAGTTGATTAATAAGATTAAATCGACCTTTTCAGATAATGAACAACAATTATTTGTA
>Ga0209769_1001023_pt1 | contig 11249 bp, 11 predicted proteins | sample LauGreSuBDMM15DN_2_FD_187569 | JGI IMG/M metagenome (GOLD analysis project Ga0209769, IMG submission 187569) | Freshwater lake microbial communities from Lake Michigan, USA - Su13.BD.MM15.DN (SPAdes) (version 3) | ecosystem: Environmental > Aquatic > Freshwater > Lake | place: Lake Michigan, USA...
TGCTTTAAATTCAGTTTCAAAAACTGACTGGAAAAGATCTTTGAACTGGCCATCGTATGCCTTCAAGATTGTGTTCTTAGTTGAAAGGTAGACCGGATAGTTGCGAGTCAAGCCATAACGTAATGACGCTCTTGCGAATTCTCGGATTGATTCATCAAGGTTGTACATGCCCATTGCCACACCAGAAGATGGGAAATCAAAAACATTTAATTCCATTGGCGCCCCGCCATCGGCAGGAGTAAAGGTCATAGTTAACGCGCCAGCACCCGGAATTTTTACATCAGTTGCTTTGTACTGATCTCCGTATGCATGGCGGCCAATAATGATTGGCTTTGTCCAACTTGGGACCAGCCGTGGGATGTTACTTATGATGATCGGCTCGCGGAAAATAACACCGCCCAGAATATTGCGGACGGTGCCATTAGGCGATTTCCACATTTTCTTTAAACCAAATTCTTCAACCCGCGCTTCATCAGGTGTGATTGTGGCGCATTTAATTCCAACCCCATGCTTCTTAATGGCATTGGCAGCGTCAATTGTTACTTGATCATCTGTGGCATCGCGATTTTCCATGCCTAGGTCGTAGTAATCAATATTGATATCGAGGTAAGGCAGAATCAACTGCTCTTTAATAAAGGACCAAATGATGCGGGTCATCTCGTCGCCATCAAGGTCAACAACAGTGCCTTGTACTTTAATTTTTGACATAAGTTACAGCCCTGCTACGTCGGCTTGTTTTTCACGGACAGCTTCAGCAGCAACTTTGAGTTCAGCTAATTCACTGGAAGTTAATTCGGTTTCGACAACTTTGCGGACGCCACCTTTACCAATTTGCGCTTCAACGCCAAGGTAAACACCATTGATTCCATACTCGCCATCAACCCAAGCACATACCGGCATTACTGCGCCAGAATCTTCAATAACTGCTTTAGCCATGCGAGCTGCTGCTGCTGAAGGCGCGTAGTAAGCGGAACCAGTTTTTAGCAAGGCAACAACTTCAGCGCCACCATTACGAGTACGAACTACTAGGTCTTCAATTTTTTCAGCAGATAATAAGTCAGCTAGCGCCTTACCGTCCACTGTGCAGCGAGAAGGTACTGGAACCATGGTGTCGCCATGTGAACCCAGAGTCAGTGTCTTTACGCTGGCGACTGGAACTTTTAATTCTTCGGCCACAAAGTTTGTAAAGCGCGCAGTGTCTAACATGCCCGCTTGACCAAGTACTCGCTCTTTTGGAAATCCACTTGCTAGCTGGGTCAGCGCAGTCATCTCATCAAGTGGATTTGAAACTACGATGATGACAGCGTTTGGCGCATGCTTAGCAACATTCTCGGCTACACCGCGAACAATTTTTGCATTTGTTTCAATTAAGTCCATGCGACTCATGCCTGGCTTACGAGGAAGTCCAGCAGTAATTACTACAACGTCTGAACCCGAAATTGCTTCGTAGCCGCCGCCTTCAACTGTTGTTGTTTGACCAACAACTTTGGTTTCAAATCCCTCAATCGCGCGGGACTGATTCATATCAAGTGCCAGACCCTCCGCTTTTCCATCGAGAATGTCGGTTAACACCAAGGTGTCCACGATGTTGTATTCCGCGATCCGAAGCGCAGTTGTTGAGCCATAGAACCCGGCGCCTACAACAGTTACTTTGCCAGCCATAAAAAATCCTTAAAGTGAAAGTATCTTGACGTCAAGACACTTTTATTCTAGTCCAATTATATGTTTTGCCATTCAACTGGTACGCGCTGGCAACTAGATTGGGGTGGAAGTCCTAAAACCTGGAGCGAACATGATTAATTACGACGATTTTGATGCCTTAACTTTTGATTGCTACGGCACTTTAATTGACTGGGAATCTGGAATTTTATCTGGTTTAAAGGTGGCCTTGGGTTCAGGTGTCCAATCCGAATCTGATGCGCAGTTACTGGCGAGATTCGCTCACCACGAGCATGCTGCAGAAGTTCCTTATAAAAATTACCGCGAAGTTCTAGGTCTGACATCGCGCATGCTAGCTGGCGAGCTTGGCTTGGAAATATCGCCAGAACAGGAAGCCGCATTTGGTGCAAGTGTTCTGGATTGGCCGGCTTTCCCAGATTCGCATGACGCGTTAGCGTCTCTGCAGAAGCGTTACAAATTAGTGGTCATTACAAATTGCGATGATGATCTCTTCGCTGCATCTGCTGCTCGACTTGGCATAACTTTTGATGAAGTAATCACTGCGGCGCAAGTTGGGTCCTACAAGCCAAACATAGAAAACTTTCACTTCGCTCATGAAAAAATCCAGCGCACTCTTGGAATCTCAAAAGATCGCATTTTACATGTGGCTCAAAGTCTGTTTCATGACCATGCACCAGCCAAAAGTATTGGCATGACTACGGTTCATATCAAGCGCCGGGGAAATGGCGCTGCCCCACAAGCTAGCGCAACACCCGATGCCGTTTTTGCAGACATGACGTCGTTTGCCGAAAGTGTTACTGAGTTTTAACTTTTTTCTTTCCGCTGGCAAGTACAACGGCGGCGCCTGTCATCGATATGCCAAGTAGTAATTGCCATGTGATGTTTGTAGCTGCAGTTGGGAAAACAGCATCCATCAAGATCGCACCTGATAATTGACCCACCACTGAAGTCAGCGTGAATAAGAAGACACCAAGTGTCTTAGCCATGAAGGCAGCAGTCAAAACGAAAATTACCCCGAATGGTCCACCGAGCCAGATGATTGGATTTTCCCAAGGCATCGGCGGAACGATGATTACTTGTGGTGAGATTTGCTGCTTCACACCAAAAACAATGATCAATACGATAAATCCAACTATGAAGTTCACCATTGCGGCCGCAGCCGGCTGTCCCGTGAAATTTGCAATCTGACCATTTAGTGCGGGCTGTGTTGCTACCAGTGCGCCAGCTGCAAAAGCAATCAAAACAGCACCGAATGCAAACTCACTTTTTGAACCCTGTCCTAATACCGAAACGAAGACGCCGAGAATGCCCAGAATTGCAGCGCCGATTCGAGCCAGGGTCACGGCTTGCTTGCCTGCTGGACCAATACCCATCTTGTCGACTAGCAGAGCAGCTGATGTCTGACCTGCTACCGCTGCAACTGTAAAGATTGCCACGCCAACAACTTGAACTAAACCACTTTGCGTAGCAACAAAAAATGCTCCGGAGAGTCCGCCAAATAACTGCCAACGACGCAATGTGCCGGCTCGAACCAAACTCGGAATCCTAAAAAAGCCTTGCCGAATTGGTCGACTAAATACCATCATCACGGAAAGAATGAGCAAGCCAGTTGCGAAGTTTATTAACGCAGTTACAAGAGGATACTCAGTAAATAAATTCAGCTCACTATTTATTGATGATTGCGCAGTGATGATTACTGATGCAACGAAAGTAATTATGATATGTGAGAATTTGACGCCAGATTTTTTTCCATGTTTTGAAGTCATTAAATTACTTACTCCCCTGTGGCACTACTAGCGCCAATATCAATAACAAAGTTCCAAGTGTTGCTAGTACTGTCAAATCAATGCGCCGCCGACGAATTCTTAGCCAACCCGCTTTCGAATCAGGCAGTCGAAGTCTTAATAGAAATGCCAGCAAAACATTCAGTGACAACAAAATTGCACCGGATCTGAAATCAACAAAGATGACTACCGCTAGCGCGATTAGGATTCCGGAATAGACCATGAGAATGGGCCATTGTTTGCGCGCAAAATTTTTCATAACTTTCCTATCCTGCCAGTTAATTAGGTAGTTATGTGGCAGACCTAGTATCCCTTTCATTAATGAAAGAAATGTCGGGTTCCTGTGAAATACATGGTGACTCCAGCATTACTTGCTGCTTCGATTACTTGCGCATCTCGAGCTGAGCCACCCGGGGAAACGACTGCCTTAATTCCGGCTTCAATTAGAACTTCTAGGCCATCAGCAAATGGGAAGAAAGCATCACTTGCTGCCACACTTCCTAGCGCGCGCTGGGTACCAGCGCGCAAGATTGCTAATCGAGCTGAATCAACTCGATTGACTTGACCCATTCCAATTCCAACAGCTGCTGAATCTTTCGCAAGTAAAATTCCGTTTGATTTAACACAACGTACGGCGCGCCACGCAAATTCCAAATCCGCCAAAGTTTCCGCTGTAGCCACTTGGCCTGCTACTAAAGTCCAACTGGAAACCTTGTCGCCCTCGCTCTGGAAACGATCCTGGGATTGCAATAACAAGCCACCTGAAATGGGTCGCAGTTCGGAATGAACACGATCAGTTGGCGGCGAAACTTTCAAAATTCGAATGTTGACCTTAGCCTGCAAAATTTCTAAAGCCACGGCCTCATAATCAGGTGCTAAAATTACTTCAGTAAATACCTCTGAGATCGCTTCTGCCATTCCCGCAGTTACTATTCGATTTGCTGCAACCACGCCGCCAAATGCTGATACTGGGTCTGTGGCATGCGCCTTTTGGTAAGCCGAAGTGATTTCGGATGCAGTTGCCACTCCGCATGGATTTGCGTGTTTGATAATTGCTACTGCCGGCTGCAAATGGTCGTAAGCCGCCCGATAAGCAGCATCGGCATCAACATAATTGTTGTAAGACATCTCTTTGCCATGCAGCTGCTGTGCTTGGGCAATTCCTGGTTCGCTGAATGTCGAAATATATAGAGCAGCTTCTTGATGCGGATTCTCGCCGTAACGTAAAGTTTGTGCGCGTTCCCAGACTCCCCCAAACCAAGCAGGAAATCCTGTTGCTGCTGGATCTGAATCTGGCAACACCACCGAGCCGAGCCAACTTGCGACAGCAACGTCATACTGCGCAACATGTTGAAAAGCTAAAGTGGCAAGTGCGATTCGATCCTTTTTACTGAAACCTTTACCTTGGATGGCACTTAACACTGCGCCGTATGACATCGGGTCAACTACAACTGCAACATTCGCATGATTCTTTGCACTTGCTCGCACCATAGCTGGGCCACCAATATCAATTTGCTCAATGCACTCTTCGATGCTGGCTCCAGAGGCAACTGTTTGCGCAAATGGATACAGATTAACCACGACAAGTTCAAACGCTTCGATACCTAGTTCACTTAATTGCGCTACGTGATCTGGTTTGCGCATATCGGCAAGTAAGCCACCATGGATTTTCGGGTGCAAAGTTTTAACTCGACCATCAAGTGACTCTGGAAATCCAGTTACATCTTTTACTTGAGTTACCGGAATTCCAAGCTCGGCTATCACTGCCGCTGTACTTCCAGTGGAAACTATTGCTACCCCAGCACTATGTAAGCCGTTAGCTAGCTCTGCTAACCCGGTTTTGTCATAGACACTAATCAGCGCGCGCTTGATGGTGCGATGTTCACTCATTTATGCACCACGTCCCCAAACTCAATTTTTCCACTGGCAATCTCGCGCACCACAGCTATTAGTAATTCCCGCTCAACTACCTTGATGCGCTCATGTAAAAGTGCCTCAGTGTCATCTGGCTCAACCATAACTTGTTGCGAAGTGATTATCTGCCCAGTGTCGATACCTTCATCAACGAAGTGCACTGTGGCGCCAGTTACGGTTACGCCAGCTTCCAGCGCATCTCGCACAGCATGTGCCCCAGGAAATAGTGGCAGTAATGCTGGATGGGTATTTATTATTCGACCCAGGTGATTCTCTAAAACTTTTGGTCCCAAAATTTTCATAAATCCCGCAGATACGATCAGCTCTGGCTGCAATCGACTTAATTCGGTAGCCAGTGTTTGATCCCAAATGGAGCGATCAACACTCATTGGTAACACAGTGACTGGGATCCCCAGAGAAATAGCACGATCACAGGCTCCAACTTGGGCATCACAGATGAGGCCAACGATTTCCACACCTATTTCATTAGCCCGATGTGCAAGTGCTTCAAAAAGTGTGCCGGCTCCAGAAGCTAGAACTACAACGCGAAGAGTGGGCACAGACTCAATTCTATTTCGTGGCCGATTCTCGATGTGTCAGCCAGTGAATTATTGATAAAACTAAGCGCGGTAACACCATGGTCAATAGCGCAGCACTACCGCAGGTTGAAATCGCTGCCAGGGCAACTTGATTTGGCATTGGACCAACAAATTTAAGAAAACTCATGCCAAGTGGTCCACTTGACGCTGCTGCGGCAAGCCAGGAAAGAATTCCGAGGATAACAAGGGAAACAAGCAGCGTAAATACTTCTCGCCAGCGAAATACAAATGACATGGCTATTGCAAGTGAGTCGCCTTGGGCAACCCACCGCTCCCGCGGAATTAGGAAGTAAATTGCAACTCCGATTAACAACGGAATCACAATTAAGTAACCAGCGTACGGTGGCGTTTCACTTGGCAAAATAGATAGCAAGGGAAATGCTGGCAATGCGCCAGGGCTAGCTAGCTGCGAAGTTACTACTCCGCCGCCGCCTATTGCGATGCCGGGACCTAGTACGTAAGACAAAGCCCAGACGCTAACAGTTGGCATGTATCCGACGCCAAGCAATGTCATGAAGAATCCATCAATCGCCCCAGGGGCCATTAATGAAGTAACTGCGCGAATTTCCATCCAGTGCAGTGCTAACGAAATTGAAGTGAGCAACGATCCAAAAGTGAGAAGTAGACCAAAGGCAATAAGAGCTGGGCGAATACCATCCACAATAATTTTTGGCAATGCATCAATAAGAATGGTTCGAGAAGGCGCATATGTGTTGATACAAACTAATGTCACAACCAGTACCAAAACAAAAGCATGTACGGCGCTTGAAATGACTGGGGTCTTCAAGTCAGGAGTGTTGGAAATTAAGCTCAGACCAATAGCTAATGCTGCGTAAATGGTGCTCAGCGAAACCGCCACTCGAATAAAATCAATTGCGTTTTTAGGTTGCGCGCTTTTCAGAGCCCATTGCGTAGCTTTCCAAACAATCAAAATTGGTATGGCTAAAAATCCCCAAGGTAGGACTCCGATTGTTACTGTGCCTATGACTACTGGAGTTAAATGTAAAACCTGCCAGGCTATCCCCGCTGCTCGCATCACAGTAAAAGTGGACTCAGTACCTTGGGCGCCAACTAACCAAACTGCCATGACAAAACCAAGTGTTGTTACGTAACCAATGACTACTGCCGCGGCGGCGGCGATGGAAGCAGAGATTAATGGCGGATAGTGATTTATATATTCTTCCGGAACCGGACGCCGCCATTGGCGCCGTGGCACACCCCTTGGTTTTTTGCCCGGTAATACATTAGCCACATTTAAAATCGTCCCAGTTTGGACTTAATAAGAGGCGAACCGACACGGCACTAGCGGCTGGCTAAAACTTCACGAACTAAGCGTGCTGCTTCACTCGGAGTTTTACCCACTCGGACACCTGCTGCTTCAAGAGCATCTTTTTTGGCTGCCGCAGTTCCCGAGGAACCCGAAACTATTGCGCCAGCGTGACCCATAGTTTTTCCTTCGGGCGCAGTAAATCCTGCAACATAACCGATGACTGGCTTGGTTACATGATCTTTAATAAATGCTGCTGCGCGCTCTTCGGCGTCGCCACCAATTTCACCAATCATCACGATTACATCAGTATCTGGATCCGCTTCGAAAGCAGCTAAGCAATCGATATGCGTTGTTCCAATAATTGGATCACCGCCGATTCCAACGCAACTTGAAAAGCCAAGATCGCGAAGTTCGAACATCATTTGGTAAGTCAAAGTTCCAGACTTGCTTACTAATCCAATGCGACCTTTTTGCGTTATGTCACCTGGAATAATTCCAGCGTTGGAAAGTCCGGGACTAATTAGCCCAGGGCAGTTTGGACCAACCAATCTGGTTTTTCCAGAATTTTGCGCGTATTGGAAAAATACTGCTGTGTCATGCACGGCAATACCTTCGGTGATAATCACGCAAAGTGGTATTTGGGCATCAATAGCTTCAATTACGGCAGCCTTAGCAAATTTTGGTGGCACAAAAACTACTGAAACATCGGCGCCCGTTGCAGCCATTGCTTCGCCAACACTGTTAAAAATTGGGATGCCATCAACTTCCTGGCCACCTTTACCGGGTGTAACACCAGCAACAACATTCGTGCCGCTTGCCACCATTCGACGGGTGTGCTTTGTGCCTTCGGATCCGGTCATTCCTTGAACCAAGATTTTACTATTTGCAGTTATAAAAATTGCCATCAGAATTCCTACTTACCAGCAGCTAGTTGGGCGACACGGCGAGCTGCATCATCCATGGTTTCAACACGTTCAATTAGCGCAATTCCTGATTCATCAAGAATGCGTCGGCCTTCAATTGCATTGTTTCCATCGATGCGACAAACAATCGGCTTGGTTATCGGTTCGCCTCGTTCTGCAAGCATGGCAACTGCCTGCACAATTCCATTAGCAACAGCGTCGCAAGCAGTTATGCCACCAAATACATTTACAAATACCGCTTTTACATCAGGGTCACCTAAAACAATGTCTAAGCCGTTAGCCATAACTTGCGCGCTTGCGCCGCCGCCGATATCCAAGAAGTTAGCTGGCTTAACACCACCGAATTCTTCTCCGGCATACGCCACAACATCAAGAGTGGACATGACAAGCCCAGCACCATTTCCAATGATGCCAACTTCGCCCTGAAGCTTTACGTAATTCAAATCAAATTCTTTGGCGCGCAATTCAATGGCATCTGTTTGTGAGTTATCAATTAACGCCAAGTGTGATTCATGGCGATACTGCGCATTGTCATCGAGAGAAACTTTGCCATCTAAAGCCAGTACTCGACCATCCGCAATCTTGGCCAGGGGATTTACTTCAACTAATGTTGCGTCTTCCTCAACCAAAACTTTCCAGAGGTTGCAAAGCATTTCGATTACTTGCTCACGAACCTGCGCTGGAAACTTTGCGGCATCGACAATTTCAGTTGCCTTTGCAACAGTGCACCCTTGGATTGCATCAACGCGAATCATGGCAAGTGCCTCGGGATTGTTTACAGCAACTTCTTCAATCTCTACTCCGCCCTCAACACTTGCCATTGCAAGGAAGGTGCGATTAGTTCGATCAAGTAAAAATGAAACGTAATACTCTGCAGTAATTTCTGCAGCTTCAGCCACCAAGACTTTGTGAACTATGTGGCCCTTAATGTCTAATCCAAGAATGTCTTGCGCGCGATCGCGCGCTTCACTTGGGTTATTCGCTAGCTTTACGCCACCGGCTTTGCCGCGACCGCCCGTTTTTACTTGCGCTTTGACAACCACCATCGTTCCAATTTCAGTTGCTGCGTCTTGGGCTTGCTCGGGAGTGAAACAAACTTTTCCCGGTATTACGGCTACGCCATGATCTGCGAATAATTCCTTGGCTTGGTATTCATAAAGGTCCACAGTTAATGCGCCACTTCCCGATTAGTTTGTAACCCAATCTTACCGAACGCTAGTTACTCCAACGTTGGCGCTAACCCATTCCACAACATCACTAATTGGGGTACCAGGTGTGAACACATGCGCAACACCAGAAGAGTGCAGCTGCGTAACATCATCAGTTGGAATCACGCCACCACCGAATACCACGATGTCCGATGCGCCCTTAGCGGCTAATAAATCGATTACTGCTGGAAATAGCGTCAGGTGTGCGCCAGAAAGAATCGACATACCTATTGCATCCGCGTCTTCCTGGATTGCAGTCTGCACAATTTGCTCTGGAGTCTGATGGAGCCCGGTATAAATAACTTCAAATCCAGCATCCCGAAGCGCTCTAGCTATGACTTTTGCACCGCGATCGTGCCCATCTAGGCCTGGTTTAGCTATAACTATGCGAATTGGCGCCACTCCTTATTAATACGGCAAAATCGCAGATTTTCCAATTTGCCCCAGCTGGAAGAGCAGAAATCGAGATCATGCAAAATTGCTGATTTGGGCATGGGGAGAACCCTGTAATTGGCGGTTTAATTTCCCTTGATCACGAAAATCCGATAGAAAAGACTTATAGATTAAGCATTTTTGCTTACGATAGGGTTTACACATGAGCACAGCACCCCGCGGTCGGCATCGCGCTGCGCGTCATGCTGCGCCTAAAAAGAAGGTAGTTTCCGGAAAACAAATCGGAACTGCTTTTGGGTTAGCTGGAATTAGTTCAGTGGTTCTTACCTCGGGCTCAACCGTTGGCGGGATAGTCCAAGCTGGCGACTTGAGTGTGGTTGAAAATCCGCCAGCCAAACTAGTCTCCGCTGGACCAGTAGTAACGCAGACCAAAGCAATAAGCACCGTTACCCGCGCGCAGGCTGCAAGCCGCTCGGAGGATCGTAAAACTTTAGCTGAAACCGAAGTACTGGCCCAAGCTTCAGCCGCTAACAACCCAGTTGCAGATGTCACGGCCGTTATCGATGCCACTCCTACTGTGTCAAGCACAGAGCGTAAATCTCTACAAGCTTTAGCTTCCACAACTGAACAACTTGATTCATTGATTACCCAGGCGCAAGATCAAAAGATTCAACAGGCGCAACTCCTAATTTCAGAGCAACAAGCTATTGAGAATGCCAAACTTCAAGCGGAAGCAGAAGTGCAAGCGGCGCTTAGGGAGGCCGAACGAATTCGTCAAATTGGAGTCATAGTTGTGCCGATGGAAGGCAACTACCAATTGAGCGCGCGCTATGGCCAACGAGGTAACATCTGGGCAACTGGCTGGCACACTGGTTTGGATTTCCGGGCACAAAGTGGAGCCACAGTTGTGGCTGCCGCCAACGGAACAATCATTAGTGCTGGATGGGGCGGCTCTTACGGCTACCGGATCGAAATCGATCACGGCAATGGTTACGTGACGAGTTATAACCACCTTTCCAAAATCGACTTAACTTCTGGTGAGGTAACTGCTGGTCAAGAAATTGGCAAGTCTGGGTCCACAGGAAATACCACTGGTCCCCATTTGCACTTTGAAGTAATGAAAGATGGCTTTTTCGAAAACCCAACGGATTGGCTATGGGGCCGTTAGTCTAAAGTTTTTCAACCGGCGCATACCGAAGTAGTAGTCGCTTTTCGCCAGCACTTTTGAAATCAATAGTGGCTTCAGCTTTTTCATTTTCCCCAACTACTGAAACAACTGTTCCCATTCCAAATTTGTCGTGTAATACGCGGTCGCCAACTAATAAAACCATCACAGGTGCGTCTCGCTTTTGTGGCTTTGAGTAACCCGATCCAGAAAGTCCAATTGGTCCTGGTTCTTCACCCTGGCGGTCAACTAGTTCGGCTGGAATTTCAGATAAGAATCTAGATTCAGGATTGTAATTTGGCTGCCCCCACGT
>Ga0209769_1001029_pt1 | contig 11214 bp, 8 predicted proteins | sample LauGreSuBDMM15DN_2_FD_187569 | JGI IMG/M metagenome (GOLD analysis project Ga0209769, IMG submission 187569) | Freshwater lake microbial communities from Lake Michigan, USA - Su13.BD.MM15.DN (SPAdes) (version 3) | ecosystem: Environmental > Aquatic > Freshwater > Lake | place: Lake Michigan, USA...
TCACATCGGCATCATCCCCGAATAACTGATGATTAATGACGGGTGGATCCGATGGTTTGGCCGAGCTAATTGTAACGGACCCACGCGAAAGCGGCCGGCAAAGGCCGACCGCCAGCGCCATTTGCGGTCTTGATATTCGCTTCGCCTTACCATCGACAATTTCATGGGCAGATGGCGAAAGGATAATCTGGATATCTGGCGCTGCAAGACCGTCTTCAGTGCAGACAAAAGCTTGCGCATGGCCTATCGGGGTGCTCAGCGGTCCCTTTCGGTTGACTAAATAGTTGAGCGCATGGAGAGGCGAACGGATCAACCCCTGATCGCTGGTCAGCGTCGGGACCGTTGTTTCAAAACTGACCGTCGCGCCTGAATGCTCCATCAGATTGGCCCCGACCGCTGCACTGTCGACTATCGGCGTGATGCCGTGTTGGCGGAGCATCTCGGCGGGGCCAATGCCGGACAGCATTAGCAGTTTGGGGGATGCGATAGCGCCCGCACTCAGGATAACACCGCGCACAGCCCGCGCCACAAGGGTTTCTCCTGCAAGACTGTAGCGAACGCCGCTTGCGCGATCGTTTTCGACTTCGATCCTTTCGACAAGCGCCCCAGTTCGAATGGCGAGGTTGGCCCGATTGCGAGCAGGATCGAGATAGGCGGCCGCCGTGCTATGGCGCGCGCCTCGTCGCTGTGACGCCTGACAAATACCTGCGCCTTCACGCTTTTCTCCGTTGAGGTCGTCGGACCGACCATGGCCCAGTTCGTCAAACGCAGCAATGAATGGTTCGACCAACGGGTGTGGCGACCGAGGTTGTTCAACCGCCAGTGGGCCGTCTCCTCCGCGCTGATCATTGGCGCCGGTGTCGCTGGTTTCAAGGCGTCGGAAATATGGCAGGACGTCGTCATGGCTCCAGCCACGATTTCCAAGCTGCGCCCAGAGATCATAGTCAAAAGCATGGCCGCGCACGAACATCATGCCGTTGAGCGAGCTACTGCCCCCCAACATCTTGCCGGCCGGCCACATGTCGACACGTCCGCCACGCGAAAAGTCTGGCTTGGCGAAGTAATGCCAATTCATGTCCGGCCGTGGGAAGGAGAACATCATGAAAGCGGGAACGCTGATGAATGGGTGGTGATGGTCGCGCCCTGCTTCCAGCAACAAGATGCGGCACTTCGGATCTTCTGACAGGCGAGCGGCAATCACCGCCCCTGACGATCCCGCGCCGACGATAATGAAATCCCACTCTTCGCTATTTGCTCGTGACATATCCATCCAAGCTTGCGCCCTTTCACTTTTGCCGATGCATCCCTGATTTACGCATAAGCCGATCGCACGCACACCGATTATTCGATACCAGTCAAATCGCTTTGCAATTGCTCCCATCAACCATTTTCAGCAAAGACAGTGGTAGCGCGAAGTCGCAGAAAAGAATAACCCATAGGTTTGATGTATCCAAATAGTAGGAAGGAGGTCGCAGCAGCTTGGGCAATCCCTACACGATTGAACCGAAACTGCGGCTGTGGTCCGGGCGACCGGATGCCCTTTCTCGCGACTATGACCCTGATCAAGTTCAACCTTGGCGCCCCGAAGACGGTTTGCGACTTAAGCCAGCGGCATGGGCGGCTGAGGGTTTTCGGGAAATTACCGATATCGAAGACGGCTTTACCGTAGTCATAGGGGACATCACGCACCTAGAAGACGCGTTGCAGTGTCGCACTAGCCAGAATGCGCTGAATTTCCATTTTCGGCTTTCGGGCAGCAGTAGCATCGAAGTTGAAGGTGAGGAACCGATGACCGTCCATCAGCAGACGCTGGTGCTATTGTTAAGCCCGGACGGTATAGCCAAGACTGAACGATTTTTCTCCGGCGAACATGAGCAGTCGGTGACGATTTGTTGCCAACCCGAATTCATTCTCAAACGATTTGACGATACCAGCGAAAAAATGCCCAAAATCCTGAAGGCCTGCTTTGAGGGGGAAGCTGAACAGCCTATCTTCGCCAGCACATCGCTCAGCGTTCAAATGGCTTCGGCTGTCAAGGCGCTTGTGGAAAACGAATTCGAGCAGGATTTTCGCCGCGTATTTGTCGAATCGAAAGCACTCGAGTTGCTTCTATTGTCGCTCGTCGCGCTAAGCCAATGTGAAGAGCGTCAGGAACGTGGGTTTGTCCGGCTTGGCCAGCGCGATGCAGAGCGGGTCGCCGTTGTTCGCAAATCGCTCGATGAAAATTTTCTTGATCCGCCCTCCATAAACCGGCTCGCGCGCGAAGCTGGCGTCAATGAAGCCAAGCTGATGCATTTGTTCAAGCAACAGATAGGTGAAACAATTTTCAACTATTTGCAACGACTGAAAATGGAGCATGCAAAGCATCTGCTTGAGAAAACAGAGGAATCGATAACAGAAATAGCCTTCGAGGTCGGCTATGAATATTCGAGCAATTTCACGACCGCTTTCCGTCGCCATTTCGGCGTAACGCCAAAAACCGCAAGGCAGGCTGTGGGGAAATAGGGAACAACCGAATTGCATAGCGTTTTACCGCAACGCCATAAGCGAGCAGCTTGGGCTTCGCCTATGCAGAATTTTCGAGGTAATTACAAAATGGGGCCGTCAGTGCAAGAAATGTTTAACGCAATCCTGATTGAAGACGTCGACGGCAAGCCGAAAGCCGGATTGACCCGGATGTCGACCGAACAGTTGCCTGCAGAGGCCGTGCTCGTTCGTGTTTCGCATTCCGCACTCAATTATAAGGACGGCCTTGCAGTATCAGCAAGGGGCCGGATCGCACGCAGTCTGCCGATGGTTGCAGGTATCGATCTGGCTGGAACGGTTGAGGAATCATCTTGCCCGGCATGGAAGAAAGGCGATCGCGTTTTGGTAAACGGTTTTGGCTTGTCTGAGAGATATTGGGGCGGATACAGTCAATTTGCGCGTATGAAGTCGGAATGGCTGGTTCGCATTCCCGACGAACTGACAGCTGAAGAGGTCATGGCCATCGGCACTGCCGGATATACCTCCATGTTGTGCGTGCTCGCTATTGAAGACCATGGAATTAAGCCTGGCGATGGCCCGGTTCTGGTGACGGGTGCTTCTGGCGGCGTTGGATCCGTTGCTGTCATGCTGCTTTCGGCACTTGGCTATGAAGTCGTTGCAGCCAGTGGGCGGGCAGAAGACAATGAAAAGTTCCTCTCGGATTTGGGAGCATCCAGACTGATTGGCCGTAACGAACTCGCTCGCGCAGCTAAACCGCTTGAGGCAGAAACCTGGGCTGCGGTAGTGGACAGCGTTGGTAGCGAAGTGTTAGCAACGGCAATTGCACAAACCCGCTATGAAGGCATTGTTGCAGCATGCGGTCTCGCTGGAGGGACAGGTCTTGCGTCTACTGTCATGCCATTCATTCTAAGAGGTGTTACATTGCGCGGTATTGATTCAGTGATGGCTTCGCAGGCGCGGCGACAAAGGGCATGGAACAGGCTAGCCGAGCTTGTTGACAAATCCCAGCTTGCCAGCATCTATTCGGTTGAAGCAATGAGCGAAGTTCCACGCCTGGCGCATGAAATCATTGATGGAAAAATCCGAGGGCGCGTTGTTATCGACGTAAATGCCTGACCGAGCCGTATTCGGAGTAGAAAGCATGGTAGACGAAACCATTGACGGGATTATCAGCGGCAATCGTCATGCATCCTTGGCCGAGTTGCGACGCCGCACGGCCAAGGCGGCGAGCGCACTTCACGAAGTGGGTGTCTGGCAAGGCGATAGGGTAGCGCTGCTTTTGCGTAACGACATCGCCTTTTTCGAGGCAACGATGGCAGCTTCAGTGCTGGGAGCCGTAACCGTGCCGCTCAACTGGCACATGACGGCTGATGAAATCGACTATATCCTCGAAGATTGTGAAGCAAAGTTAGTTATCGCCCACGCCGATCTCGTCGATGAGGCGTTGATAGCCATCTGCGCCGGGCGAGAGCTGGTCGTCGTGGAAACCCCGCCGGAAGTATCTGGGCAATATGATCCCATGCGCCCCACTCGACTGTCTAATGCGCTTCCAATATGGAACGAATGGGTCGAGGGTCATGAGCCATGGAGCCGCCCCAGCATGCAGGTCACTGGCCCCATGTTTTACACATCTGGGACTACGGGGCGACCGAAAGGTGTGAAGCGTCTTCCAATCTCGCCAGACGCCGTGAAAGCGGTAATGCAACGTGCCAAGGTTTCATTTGGCATTGGCGGCGAAGGCGTTCGATCGGTGATGACCGGCCCGCTCTATCACAGCGCTCCCAACGCTTACGCGATGCAAGTATTGGGCGAAGGCGGATTGCTGTTACTCCAGGCCAAGTTCAATCCTCTCGAGCTCCTCGAAATGATCGAACGCTACCGAATTACAAATTTGCACATGGTGCCGACCATGTTCGTCCGCCTCTTGGCGCTCGATGAAGCTGAGAAAAAACGCTTCGACCTCTCCAGCCTAAAGCATGTCGTTCATGGCGCTGCGGCTTGCCCCGCAGATGTGAAGCGCGCGATGATCGAATGGTGGGGGCCCGTTGTTCACGAATATTATGCAATGACAGAAACGGGCTTTATTGCCATTTCGAACAGTGAGGACTGGTTGCGCTACCCCGGAAGTGTCGGGCGGGCAGCTCAGGGCGTAATCATCCAGACACGGCGAGAAGATGGCACTCAGTGCGAGCCCGGCGAGCCCGGCGAAATTTTCGTGCATTCAGAAACCACCGGGCACGTTGCCTACCTGCACGCTGAGGAAAAGACCGCCGAACTCCGCCATGGTGATTTTATCGCGACCGGCGACATAGGTTATCTCAATGAGGATGCCTTCCTGTTTATTTCCGACCGCAAAACGGACATGGTCATTTCCGGCGGAGTAAACATCTATCCAGCCGAGGTTGAACAGGCGCTCATTGGTATGGATGGGATCAGCGATTGCGCTGTATTTGGCGTGCCACACCCCGAATTTGGCGAGCAACTGGTCGCCGCCATCCAGCCTGCCGCCGGAGTAACGCTGTCGCAAGAGAATGTGCAGGCTTTTCTGAAAGGCCGGATTTCGTCCTACAAGGTCCCGCGCATCGTGCGGGTTTGCGATCATTTCCCGCGCGAAGATTCTGGCAAGGTCAAAAAACACAAACTGCGTCAGTCGCTATTCGGCGAAATAGCCGCCTGAATGCCCGCTCTTAGAAAGGTTGCCATTGTCGGGGCGGCAGCAAAGCCGCCGGGCAGATGGGCTCCCATCGAACATGATGGTGATGCTCTGTTTGAACTTGATGTGCTTGGACCGCTCGTCATTCAGGCCCTAGCGGAAGCTGGACTGGACCGCAGTGCTGTCGATACGGCGGCCTTCGTCACGCCCAGCCCGTCGACGCGGCAGCTTGGCTTTTCGACCTATATGGCCGCGAGGCTGGGGCTGCGCTGCAAGGGGTCGGTTTCCGAGGTCAGCGCGCTGGGTGTTTCTGGCGGCCTTGCCTTTGATCAGGCGCTGGCCGATATTGCACTAGGTCGTGCCGATGCAGCGCTCGTGCTGGGTATTTCCTATCAGACCAACGCCCCTTTGCCGCTAATCATGGATAACAGCGTGCGCGCTGTGGGTGACGTCGATTTTCAATCGCCCTTTGGCCTTACACCCATCAGCTGGTACGCCTTTGATGCAGCGCGATATATGCATGAAACCGGCGTGACACGCGAACAGATCGCTCAGGTCGCAGTCAAGAGCCGTTCCCATGCGATTACGAACGAACTGGCCCAATTTCGCAAGCCCCTGACGCTTGAAGAGGTGCTCGCCCAGCGCATGATAGTATCTCCGCTCGGGCTTTTCGAAGTGCCGTCAGTCGCCGACGGTGCAATCTGCCTAGTCCTCACCAGCGAAGATGCCGCGCGCGCCAGTGGTAAGCCGTATGTGACTATCACAGGTCGCGGCTATTACCATGAGGGCTATCACCAGATCGGCGGCAGGCCGCATGACATGACGGCCTTTCCCGCAGCAACATTAGCGGCGAGGGCTGCGCTCGATGATGCAGGTTTGAGCTTGGGCGATATCAACCTTGCCGAACTTTATGCGCCCTGCACAATCACCGAAGTACTCGTCAGTGAGGCGATCGGGTTTTGTGAACAGGGCAAGGGCGCGCTGGATGTGGTGACTGGCGCGACATCTGTCGGTGGACGGATACCGATTAATACCTCGGGTGGCTGCCTTTCAAGGGGGCACCCCCCATCGCTGACCGCGCTCTACGGCATGCTTGAACTGCGCCAGCAGTTGCTTGGTCGGTGCGGTGAGCGGCAGGTAAAGGACGCGCGGCTGGCTATGCATTGCTGCGAGCTTGGGAATTACAATGCGGCGCTGATCCATGTGCTGGAGGGGCCGCAATGACGCTTCCGATCATCTATATCGACGCAGAACTTCCTTCCATGCCGCGAAGCAGTCGGACCACGCAGCCATTCTGGCAAGCGCTCGCCGAAGGCCGTTTCCTGCTTCAGCAATGCAAGGGTTGCGGATCGCTGCGTTTCCCGCCGGGAGCAATTTGCCAAAGCTGCCCGGAAGGCGAAGCAAAATGGATCGAAGTTTGTGGCAAAGGTACCCTCTATGCGCTGACCACTGTTCATGTCGGACCACCGCCGTTGATGCGCGATGGCCCCTATACCCGGGCCATTGTGGATTTGAACGAAGGCGTTCGCCTGATTGCCGAATGGCACGGCGATCCGGAGACTCCTTTCGATGCAGCCGTCGAGCTTATCGTTTCGCGCTACAACAATGGCTGCCTGTTCGGCGCCCGCTCAGTTCCGTCCAAGTGAGCTCGCGTAGGACGAAACCGGTGCCAGGTCTTTTTCCATAACGGCCTTCGCGGATTGGGCCATCTGCTGTCCGGCTAAATCGGACGGATCATAACCCCGTGCACCAGACTGATAAGCCTTCAGGCTGGACAGAATATACCAGTCAGCCTGTCCCGCCAGTCGGGGTGCTCCAAGATCGGCATTGCCCATGCCGTCTGCACCGTGGCATGCGGCGCAACTTTCATAAGCCTGTCTACCGCGTTGCAATTGGCCGCTTGATGGGGGGATCGTTGAAAACGCTGCTGGTGCAGAAAGCTTGGCATAATGGGCAGCAGCTGCTTTGCGTTCTTCAGGGCCAAGCGACTGAGCAATAACGTGCATCTGTGAACCAAAAGTGTCGCCGGGATGCGTGCCGCGCGAGCCTTTGGCAAAGTGTGTTAGTTGTCCTTCCATAAAGGTAGGGTCTAAGCCGGCAAGGCGGGGTGCTGACCTCGCTTCAAGTCCTTCACCCTTGCTACCATGGCAAGCGGCACAGCTTGCAATCAAGGTCTTTGCCTGACGCTCTGGCATACCGACGGACGCAGCGAACGCTATTCCCGTGACAGCTGCGAATAAACCGAACGAAGCTATCCATTTCGATTTCTGCCTCATTTACATCTCCCCACGCAGCATCATTCAGTAATCAAAGCCTGAAATTCGAACAAACTCAACTATGCATCGATTTTGCATAACATATGCAGGATATCCAATAAGCATGTTGAGCAGGGTCCGATTAGAACTTCAATCGGAGCAGCATACAAACGAATGGGGAGGTTGTTATGTCAAAAATTTGGAAGAGCACGCTTTTGGTCAGTGGTGCGTGGATTACGCTCGCCGCAGCCCCTGCCTCTGCGCAGGATACGGCATTAAAAGCTGGCGACGATTCTGTAGCTAATAAAGGTGAAATCATCGTGACGGCACAACGCCGCGAACAATCGGTACAGGACATTCCCTTTACCGTAAACGCAGTGAGTGGCGACGATCTCGCAACAGCCTCGGTAACCGACGTTTTTGCCCTGCAGAACCAAGTTCCCGGGCTGGACATTCGCACGACAAACCCTCCATCCGCTGGCGGTGCATTTTCAATCCGTGGTTTGGGCACGGGCGTTTTCAATTTGGGCTTTGAGCCTTCGGTTGGTACCGTGATTGACGGGATCTATCGTTCGCGTTCAGGTCTTGTCGCGGGTAGCGACTTTCTTGACCTCGAGCGCATCGAAGTTCTCAAAGGGCCGCAGGGAACGCTTTTTGGCAAGAATACATCTGCAGGCCTGATTCATTTCATTACCGCAAAGCCAAAGATCGGGGACATGGAAGCCACCGTTCGAGGCGAATATGGCAACCACAAACGCATGAGTTTGCAAGGCATGGTCAACCTGCCCATCGGCGATAGTGCTGCCTTCCGGCTTGCGGCGGGTTTTGTCGACGATGACGGCTATATCCGCGATGCCGTTACCGGAGCGGGCTATGGCGAAAAGCATCGCTGGAATGTCCGGGGCCAGTTCCTGATTGAACCGAGCGAAGCTCTGAGCATTAGAATCATTGGCGACTATGCCAAAGCAGATGAACTTTCGATCACTGCAGTCCCATTCAAAGTCGATGCGGCGGATTTCGTGACCAATCGTACGGTTGCGCGTGCGGCCGGTTCCGACTTCTTTGCAGACGGCTCAGATAACCTTCGACGTGCCGCAATCAACACACCGCCGCTGCTAAACGCAGAGGACTGGGGTATTTCAGGCGAAGTCAATTATGACTTTGGTGGCGCAACGCTCACCTCGCTAACCTCTTACCGCAAGTTTACCGACACGTTCCAGGGTGACAATGACTTCGTCGGCACTGACATATTGAACACCAACCAGGGCGAGAGCATCAAAACCTTTACTCAGGAACTACGCCTTGGAGTGGATGTTGGCGAAGCAGTCGACTTGATTGTCGGCGGCTTTTACAGCAGCGAAACCATCCGTCGCTTGAACCAGTTCGTTTGGGGCAGCCAGATTGTTGGTAAAGGCCCAGGTTTCTTTTTCCCCTGGACACCCGGCATCGCTTTTACCGATAATATGGGCCAAAATGGCGACAGCTATGGCATCTTTGCACATGGTATCGCAGAAGTAGGCGCTCTGACAATAACAGGCGGTATTCGTTATTCGGGCGATAATAAGGACGGCTTTGGAACGTTCACTTATCCTCAACCATTCCCGCTTCCAATGGTATACAACTACGGTGCGGGAACTACTGTCCCAGCCAAAGTGCGCGACAACGGCATCAGCGGAACCGCCAGCCTTTCCTACGCGGTGACGGATGACGTAAATCTCTACGGTACCTATAGTCGTGGTTATAAGGGTGGTGGCGTCAGCCTCATCCGCGACGCCGGTGGTATTCTGGTCGGTCCACAATTCGGCCCTGCTCCGCCTCCGGGCTGTGGCGCGGGTCCTTTCCCGGGTACGTTCAGCTGCACGCCATCCGACCCGACTTTTGAGAAGGAAACAGTCAACCATTTCGAAGTCGGGATGAAAGGACAGTTCCTTGATCGTCGCGCGACATTGAACGTTGCCTTGTTTAGTACGAAGGCAAAGAATTTGCAGACGCAAAGCCTGCTGCCTTCGGGTTCGTTCAGCGTGGTCAATATCGGTTCGGCCAAATCGCGGGGTTTGGACATGGATCTGACCTTGCGCCCGACAGACGGTTTGGAACTCAACGGAGGCGTAGTCTATGCCAAGGTCACCGACCAGAATGGCAATGACCTCGACCATGCACCGCGTTTCAGTGGCGGCGTCGGTGCGACCTATGAATGGGATTTCGGCAGCTCGGGGCTCAGTGCATTCATGCATGGCGACCTTGGCTTCAAGAGCAAATATTTCACCACAAACGACCTAAGCCAGTCGCAAAAGCCTTATGAAATCGCAAATGCGCGCCTCGGCATCCGCGGGCCCGATGACAAGTGGGAAGTCTCAGCATGGTGCCGCAACTGCTTCGACACGAAGTATCGCACGATTGACTTCGGCATTCCGCTCGATGGTGCGGCATTCAATTTCGACGGGGCCTCGGTGTTGAGCTACATCGGCGAAGCACGCTTCTATGGGATAACGCTGCAGTATAAATACTGAATTGAGCGATAATTAGGTTCGTTGAAAGGCCCCCCGAACTTAGTTCTGGGGGCCTTTTTATGGCCTGAAAATTTGGCGGTCGTCGCTGCCACACCGCCTAGGAAAAGAGGTGTTACCGCCACAGATTGTCCCCCATCTCCGACCTAGGAGGCGCGGAGTGAAACAATGAAGATGATCTCGCCAGCCGGACGACGCGGAAAGGAAAATATTGCAGGATGATCGCAAAGGGACTGAACAGATTGAGTTCGATCGCATCTCTGAACCCGGCAATTGATTGGTAGAACGTTGCCGCCGGCATGCTGGTTATGGCCTTGTTATACAGGACATCAACCAGCTTGTCGAAATGCCGGTGACAGGATGGATCGCTAAGTCAGTTGCTGTTTGGTGCAGGCAGATCGTTGCCCATGTCTGCGGCAATCTTCCAGCTGTCGTCGGCCTGTTTTTTCCACACAAAGAATACCTTGCCTTCGCCGCTATGGCCAGGCATCGGCAGCCCGCTTGAACGCATGATGAGGCTACTGCGATAGGTTCCCCAGCTATAGGCGAGGTCACCTTCTTGACGGATGCCTGTCAGTTTCACAGACATGGCTGTAACATCGAGGTTTTGTGCGACAAATCTGCCAAACCCGCGGAGCCCTTCTTTGCCCTCCATCGCCGGCATGCGATTGTGCAGGCCTATGGCATCCTTATCAAAGATTTCGAGCCATTGCTCGACCTTGCCCGCCTTAAATGGTGCTATGTAATTGGTGTCGATTGCATGTTGAGCCTTCGCCAATGTCCATTCTTCGGACTGCGTGACGGCGATGTTGTGTTGCACATTATCTGTTTGGGCATGCACGGCGCAGCCAGAAAGTGCCGCAGCGGCTAAGATAGATATCGTTCTCATGTGGCACCCCTTGGACACTATTCTAGCATTGTTGTTGTTGTTGTCGTTATGCTCGGCCACCTGTTACTTATTAGGAAGTGCATAAGACAGCCCAAAGAGTGAATAGGACATAGTGGACCACCATCCGCTAATTGATAGCATCGGGACTTGCGTGCAGAGGATTAACGATGACTGACAACCGCTTCCTTTTTAACAGGCGAGATATGATGGCCGGGGTCTCCGGCCTGGGTGCACTCAGCTTGTTACCGCTGTCTGCTTGCGGATCACGCACATTGCCACCTCTCGCACTTGACGGGCGCGTGATTACAACAGAAGCGCAGGATTACGAAGCCTGGCGCTCCGGTCTGGTCTGGCAATCGCGAAAGCCAGTGCGGTACCCGGCAATGATCGTCCGCCCCAACAGCGCCGAAGCCGTGCAGCAGG
>Ga0209769_1001041_pt1 | contig 11145 bp, 15 predicted proteins | sample LauGreSuBDMM15DN_2_FD_187569 | JGI IMG/M metagenome (GOLD analysis project Ga0209769, IMG submission 187569) | Freshwater lake microbial communities from Lake Michigan, USA - Su13.BD.MM15.DN (SPAdes) (version 3) | ecosystem: Environmental > Aquatic > Freshwater > Lake | place: Lake Michigan, USA...
TTCTATGATAGAGGCTACGTGAGCAACCCCTCCACTTAATGAACGCATTATAACCCTATAACTTTGTTGCTTAAAGGGTAGTTATACAATCTTCTTCAGGTCTTGTAAAATTGCGTCGGGTGGTAAGGTGGTGAAGGTACATTATGTCCAATAGGTCTCCTAGATCGTGCGCGCTGATGCACGAATGCGCTTGGTTCGCACATCAACCAGACTTGGCTTTAAAGGTAGGCCCTGTCGAGGCCTCTATATTGCAGTTCGTCCATGGATGGCTAGAGTCCAACAATCACTCAGTGGGGAAGACCCACGAGGGTAAGAAGTGGATTTACAATTCCTACAAGGCCTGGGCTGCGGCACTTAAGATCTATTCCGAGACAACAGTCTACAGAGCCATTCGAAATCTCGAAAAGTTAGGATTCCTTTTATCAGAAATGCTTCACTCTTTTAAGGGAAATCGCACCAAATGGTACACCATTAACTATGACAAGCTTAATGCCTTCTTATCCTCGTTCAAACCGCAGAAATCCTCAAAAAGAGGCCCTCGAAACTTGACGAGATGGTCTCGTCAAAATGACGAGATGTTATTAACACAGATAACCTCAGTGAATACAGGTTTAAACGGCGCGAGCGCGCGTAAAACCCTTCAACCTGTGGTTGAGGAGGCAAAACAGCCAGTGGAAGCTGAAACAGCCAGTGTAGTTTTGGAAGCTTTACCAGAAACCAAGATTGTTAGGCTTTCAGGTGAGCAGCCAGTCAAGCCTCAAACAGCCGTACGGATTGGAGATGTTCTTCCAAAGGTTGAGTTGACTGTCGAATCAGACCCCATAACCGAACCCCCATCAGCACCTCCTATCGTGGATGAAAAACCCATAACCGTTGGGGAATTCGTTGACAAGGCTTACGAGATTGTTCAGGAAATCATCGGCTCGAAGCTGGACCATCCCTTGTCGATCAACATGGAAATATTTACCAGAACCATCAAAAAGCGGATGGGAACGCACTTTGGCTTGGGAGCTTTGGGGCTTGATCTTTTTCGAGATTACTGCAAAACCTTTGCCGATACACCCTTCCTGATGGGAAAGAAAGCCATGTCGAGAGGGAATAGCTTTGTGTCGGGCATTGGAACGATCTTGTCGGAAAAAATGATCGAAAGGTTCTGGGACAAGAGCAAGTTTTGGCAGACATGGCCGCCTAAGGAACCAACGCCGGAAGAACTTCAAGCGGCGGAGGACGCACGTCAGTTGGAAGCCTCAGAGCGACAAGCCTTAAGCCTTGAGGAAGCCTTGACAACGGCTCAGGATTCGGTGGACAAAGAGGTCAAACAAAAGCTTTACCAAACGCTGGGGGCTATGACTTACAAGGCCTGGATTGTGGCTACGGGGTTTGTGGCAAGGGGGTTTGAGAACGGAGAGATAATCTTTGATATCAACACAGCGTTTGCCAGGGATTATTTGTGGACGCACCACGAACAACAGCTACGAAGCGCGTTTGAAGGGATTTGACCATGTTGAAAAACAAAAAGTTGAAAAGAAAGCAAGTGTTGAAGGAGATGCAAAAAATTCTCATTGAATCGATGCTGGTAAACTTAAAAACAGTTAATCCTCACGAGTTTCAGGGTTTTCTTGATGAGCTGTACCTCGAAGCTCCTCCTGGTGCTACTGGTGTAGAATTGCCTTCTGGATTTCTATTTTTTGAGCTTTTGGGAAAAGAGGGTTTTCGTTGGGGGCCAAGTGCTTAACCAATTCACCAGCGGGCAGTTTTGTTACTGGATTAACAAAATGGACATTTCGTTTGAAGAGGCGGCTGAGTTGTTGAAGGTTAGCATTTCAACCATCGAAAATTACGCCTGGGGTGTTGTTGATATTCCCCCTAAAAAGGCGACAGAGTGCCGGGTTTTTTTGAGATTAAAGGCCGAGCGGCTCAGAAATGGTGACATTCTCTGATAAATTTATTCCAAAACCACTTACGCCATTGTTTAAAATCTACAAAAAGAGTAAGGAAATTATAGGGGTAAAGGCCCATATTTAACGATAACGATAACGATAACGATAACGATAAGGAGAAGAGTTTGACCTACGTACAACTTGACGACGCGTTTTTAAAGTTTGTGAATTTTTATGTTAAAGAAATGGATTTTAAACGAAATTGTGATGTTTTTAAGAAACGGGACGAGATTAGGGAGTTGATAAAATTAAACGAATCAGACCCTTTGAATCCTTTGAAGGCTGATCAAATATATTGGAGTCCCGAAGACGCCCTTGATTATAAAAATGAATTTATTTCGGATGCTGAGGCCCTATTAAAAAACCGAGAGATTGTTAATTGTGAACGTCTTTTGGCGGCACCTCGTGAGTTTAGACACTTTCTACTATTGTTTGATTTAGAGATATCATTCCCTAAAAACGGACAACACCAAACAACTTCTAATAAAATATGTTCAACGCTTAAGTGCTTTTCTGAACTGGTGGAAAACAGGTTTGAATCGTACAGGGGAATGCCTCTTTACCTTGAGACCGATGCCTTTAAACAATCTATGGTGTCTTTTTTTAGTTATCCCTCGTCGTCGGCAATAACATTTTTTTGTTTGAATTAATTGGAAAGGAAGGTGTTAAGGAAATTTTTGAAAAGTTTCCCGATGAAAATGCTTACACTGAAAGGGGATTAGTTTCTGAACATCTAAGCGAAAAATATGAGTTATCCAGAAGTGTCCTTCGAGAAGCTTTGAGTTTCCTAAAGATTTTAAAGAAACCAGACTTGACTGCTGTTCTATAATTTTTATCCAATAACAACGAACCGGAAGCTTGGTTAATACCTCTTCTGGTTTTTTTATGTCTAGAGTTGGGTTGCCAATGTAGCATTACCATTACGCAAAAAACACACCTCGTATGGGTGAAAACCCTGTAACCCGCTGTTTGCCTGCTGCGCCGTTTTTGGCGCAAACATCGTTTTTTTGGAACATTCGCCGTAAAAACAGAAATTCTACATTTTTTGTCATCTAAAAATGATTCAAAAATCTCTGCAACCCACAGCCTGCCTTATGCGCCAAAAACGGCGCAAGAGTCGTAAAAAACAGAAATTCTGCCTTTTTTTGTCATCTAAAAATGAGTAAAAAAACCCTGCAACCCACAGCCTGCCTTATGCGCCAAAAACGGCGCAAGCATTGTCCTTGATCACAAAAAAATCCCGGTTGCCGCCCCTTAAAAACTATGAAAATGTTCGGCCCATGAGCGCTGGAAATGACTTTTAGTGCAGGAACACAGGAGAGCTTTTGATGAGTATTTTACTGATCGATATGGTTTGGAAAAAAAGACAAAGCCTGAGATTGACCCCAACCGAAGCGTCCATACTGGTTAAGATCGCTGCCCATGTACCAAACAGAAAAATAGAAGTTAGTATAAGTATAGCAGAGATATCTGTTGCGACTGGTTATTGTGAAAGAACCGTATATAGAACAATACAGTCCCTTGTAAACAAACAACTTATATTCAAGATTGTAAATAAGTTCGTTATTAAGGCAGAGAGATTCAAAGAAAGCTCTCAACCAAATACCTATAAAATTAATGTGCCTTATATGAGTAAAAAAGAAGAGGAACTTTATTATGCGTAATATTAAGTCAAATTTTGTTTGTGTTTCTGAAGAAGAAAAGAAATTGCTAATTGCTATTGCCGCGCACGACTTGGATGGAGACTACGATTATATTCAGGTTTGCCTGCCTAAGCTGATGCTCCGTCTCGGGAGGAGTCGTTCCTTCCTCAAAATAATTCTAAGGGACTCTTGTATTAGAAAAGGCATTCTTGAGATGGTTTTTGTTGGAACTGGAGGCAAAGCATCCATCTACAAACTCAACGTTGATGTTGAGCATTTAAAGAAAACCCCCGCGGGATTGTGTTTTGTAATTAAAAAACCTCAACCTAAAAAGGAGGGCAGGCTTGAACGTTTGAAGCAGACCCCAGCAGGATTGTCTTTTTCAACGTTTGTTGATGATGAACCCAAAAAGGTAGATGCAGAACCAAAGAAGGCCACAGGATTCATTTCTAGGGTGGTTGGGTATGTTTGCCGGCTAAAAAAGAAAAGGGCCACCCTCTATGCTTTAAAGAGCTTTGACGAGTCCGCTTTCGAAGGCCTTGACCCGATGGAAGGTGGTGCCTGTGGGTTTTGGCAAAGATTAGTGTCTTCTAACCAGGGAGACAAACGATGAGCATACAATTAATGAAGGCTGTTTGGGGATCAAAGTCTTGTTTTTTTACCAGCACAGAAACAAGTATTTTGGTGAAGTTGGCTGACTTTGCTGCTGACGATGGTTCGTCTATCTACCCTAGCGTAAAGAGAATATCGGCAGAAACAAGATTTTCTGACCGGTGCATCAAATACACCATATCTTCTCTTATACAGAAGGGAGTTCTTGAGCTTGTAAAATCATTTAATGCAAGAAGACCTAATGTCTATCAAATCAACGTCTCTTTTTTGAATAAATTGAACGAGGAAAATGATTTTATTGACGATCATGACACAGATTGTGCCGAACCCAACCCCGCATCTGGTGCAAATTGTGATGTTTCTAGGGATGCATCTGGTGCATTGAGTAGTGCATCTGGTGAAAATTGTGATGTTTCTAGGGGTGCATCTGGTGCATTGAGTAGTGCATCTGGTGCATTGAGTAGTGCATCTGGTGCATTGAGTAGTGCATCTGGTGCATTGAGTAGTGCATCTGGTGCATCTAGGGGTGCACCTCATACCACTTATTTGGAACGACGTGCACCCCATTCATCAATAGAACCATAAATAACCATCATTGAACCATCACTCTCTTGCCAGAACGGGGGTAATTTCGATGATCCGGAAGTTCAAGATGTGGGGTCTTCAAAAATTGATCTTGAGTCGGAAACACAAAACGACCGGTCACCTGATTATTCACATCCGATCTCTGTCGCTATCGCTCCGAGTGTGTGTTTAGAAAAAATTAATTTTGAGGAAGAAATACAAAATACGCCTCCAGGGGGTGTTGATCCTGTCATCGGTCAAAAATCATCAGAGGGTTGGTTGGATGAAGATTTTGATTTTGATCCTTGGGGGGATTCTGATCCTGATCCTTTTGATGATCCATCTGGTGGTTCTTCAAAGCCGGATCCTGTGCCAGAGGATTTGTTGGATGAGGTTTCTTGGGAGAATTCTGATGGTTCTCCGGAGTCGATGGCTTTTGATAAATTTTGTCGCAATCTGTTATCGAAAGTCTCGGAAGTTGATAAGATTAGGGCCTCCAGGGGTGATTCTATGCACGCTCAGGCTCCCCTTGAAGATCCTTCAGAAACAGGCACCACAAAAACATGCCATTTTTCTGCCTCTGAGACCTTACCCCTACAAGAAAAGATGATCATAAAACCTCTGTAGCATGCCTTAAAGCTCCAGCAATCGATACGTCTGCATCGAATATAATCTTGCGAGTTTCAGAAAAAGACACTTACTCGAAAGAACCTCCAAAACCATTAGCCAAGATCCTGGAGGATAATTTTGCTCAGTGGTATGCCGCTTACCCAAAGAAAGTGGATAAGAAAAAAGCATTTTCAGCGTTTACCAAAGCCATGAAAAGAATCACTCATGCGGAGCTTATGAGGCTGACCAACTCTTATGCCCATTCTGTTCAGGGAAAGGACCCGCAATACTTTCCTAACCCTACCACATGGTTGAATGGGGAGCGATGGGCAGATGTTAGTTTGGAAAGCTGTGGTGGAAGTTCATCGTCTGGGTTGGCCCCATCGACTAATTCTCCTGCCGCGGACTCGAGGTTACAAGATTTTGTAAATAAGCATCCCAACATTCATCCGGCGTGGCCCTTTTTAGCCAGCAAGGTGATTGATCAAGGCGACACAATTTTGATTTTGGCACCCAATGCCTTCACCTTGGATAGTATGACCGTCGGTGGGAATGAGGGGTATTTGGAGGTGTACTTTGGAAAGCGGGTCGAGATATCCAAAGATACTCCACCGCGCCCCCAAAGACCACAAAACAACGAAAGTCAAAACATTGCTGCGGATTACGCCGTACAAGAAAGACCTGCCCAAGAAGCCGCCCCTAACACCTTATGCCAGGATATTGAGGTACCGTCTCAGGCTGCCAATTTCCCTTATAAATCGATTGGTGTTGTTCTGCAAGGGGTAATGCAAGGAGGTAGAAAATGAAGACAATAACTACGTATTGGATGGTTAAAGCAATATTGAATACTCAGTGGATTTCGATAAAAGACTTGTTTTAAAATATATTGTAATAAAAAGGAAATATTAGATGGAAACCTTTTCAAAAGGACAAAGGCTGTGTATATCTCATTCACTCGATTTTTGGTTAAGGGGTGGTGGAGATTTCCACATCGAGTGTGGCGACTGCATGGAACATTTTTTACCAGAACTCATGATTAATGATACTTGCTTTGTAATACTTAATAATAATGTTTCTTTTAGAGTAAATGGTATTTATAATATTGTAGTTTATAGTAATTCAAATATATTAATATCATTTTTTATTTCTAAGGGCCATAGTCCTGATACAATCTACTGTAATCGTGGAGGCCATTATTTGGGGCCCTTCATATCTGTTCCTTATGAATTCAAAGAAGATAAATATGATCCAGATTTAATAGCTGTTCCCTTATCGTCAATTGCTTGTGTTTACAAGGCATGCGGGACGTCCGGGGACAGAAGCCGATTTCCTTTAGACAGCAGACCCAGGAAGCTATGAATTTATAAAGGATTCACGTTCCCACGTTCCCAGACGCTCCCAAAACCCATGGGAACGTAAATTTTGTCTTAAGAGCCGCTCAAATGCTTGGTTTGTCAAAAAAAATCACGTTTACGTTCCCGTGGGAACTGGGAACCAACTTCACTAATTTAACAATAAAAAGAAAGAGGATTACCATGAGCACAGTAGGGGAAAAAATCAGAAAGTTAAGGGTTAGCAAGGGCTTGTCTCTAGAAGACCTGGCTCACCTCAGCAGCACGTGCAAAAGCTATATTTGGGAATTAGAAAACAGACCAAACAAAAAGATTGATATTGAAAAAATAAAAGCTGTGGCTGAGGCACTTGGTGTATCATGGCAGCTTTTCATTGTTGGGTTTGAAAAGCCAAATAAAAGAGACCAAAAAGTCATTGAGAACATAATGAAATCTCTTGGTCAATCAACCCCCCCCTAAACCGTAGCCATAATCTTGGAAGGCCTTATTTTCTGGGCGTCACAGAGGCAAAATGGGAAGAGATTATTAACAAGCAGGTCGAATTAGCTTTGAGGGGTGACTTCTCTGCGGTCAAGCTTCTTTTAACAATGACAGGGCTAGGAGAAAAAACATGAGTGATAAACAACACCTTAAAAAAAGTGGTGGCGGAAAACTATCCCGTTCCGAAACGGTGACCGTAAGGTTTGATGCCGAACTTAGGTATATGCTAGAGCTAGCGGCAAGAAAGCATAGACGAACGTTATCTAGCTATATTGAGTGGGCTGTTGAGGAAAGTTTGTCTGAGGCTCAGATTACAGAAGACTACAGCGACGAGGTGTGCCACTGCCGATATAAGGAAACTTTTATGGGATAAAAATATGAACGAATTAAAAGGCTAAGGAAAACATAATAATTGCGTATGTAAATATGGCGAACATAAGTAATGCTCCAGCATACAAACCGAATATCTTAATGTTAGTTATGGTGCGTTGACGATGTATTTCATCGCGAAAAGCTGCTTGTATAGGACCATATTTATCCATCACCCGGTCCTCACCAAACGTCGCCCCTTTTGGATAATATTCTTCAAGACTCGGTCTGAATTTGTTTATCACGTCTCAACTCGTTAAATAATAGTTCAAATACATAGCACACAATGTAACGATAACTATCGATGAGCAAATGTAGATAGTAGCTTTAGGTGTAGGTGTCATAAATGTTCCTTAAAATTAGATAGTTTAAATCATAATTCGTGTTTAAAGTATTGCTAATACTATACAAGATATCTTGTTTGTTGTATATTAAGATAAACTTTAGAAATGTTTAAGGGGCTTTTAATGGGCTCTTTTAGGATTTAATCAAGACTATGGCTATATCATCAACATCTTTTAAGGCTGGTCATGCAATAGGAAAACGGTCGAGAAGACGCGTTGCTTATGATTCTATTTTTGCAGAGGCTCTTGAGACCGATGGAGCCTTATTTGTTCAAAAGATAAGGGAACATAGGGACAGTGAGGATTCCTCTATATCACTGAAAGCGTGTGATGTCTTTTTCAAATATGCCCGCCCTCCTGAAGTTGATGATTTAACATCACCCCCAGATACTTCCCAGTTCCGCGATCTTGGATTAACCCTGGAAGAAGGATTGAGGTTGAAAAAGGAATTGCAAGAAAACCAAGCTTTTTTGATTGGTACCCTTTCCGATAAAATCATACGAGACAGAGGCAGACCTCATGTTGGATGAATCTGCATTGGATGCTTTCATCGAAGAGGAACAAACCCTGAGTCGTCTGTCATTCGACTTCTACAGGCCTCACCCTAAACACCTTGAGTTTCATAATCTGGGATTGAATGCCAAAGAGCGATTGTTCTTAGCGGCTAACCGTATTGGTAAGACCATGGCGTGTAGCTTGGAGGTGTGTATGCATCTGACAGGCACTTATCCTGACTGGTGGACTGGGTATCGATATACGAGACCTATTAATGCTTGGGTTGCTGGTGTATCGGGTAAAGAGGTGTTTGAGATCTTAGAACGTCGGTACTTTGAAGGTGTTGCTGAAGAAGAACCCTGGATCCATCAATCATTGGTGGCTTATCGGAATCGTTCTGACCATCGGTATCAAATCCAACATGTATCAGGTGGTTTCTCTGATTTGAGGTTTAAGACTTATGAGCAGAAACGAGAAGCCTGGCAAGGAGCTAAATTGGATGTTTGCCATCTGGATGAAGAACCTCCTTTAGAAATCTACACCGAAGCCAGTTTACGCCTCATGAGCACATCGCCTGATCATTATGGGATGATGTTGGTATCGGCCACATGTTTGTACATGTCCCCCTTTGTCCAAGCCTTTACCGAAGAAGTTGTTGAGACTGACGGTGAGAAGAAACAGATTCAACGCACAGAAGGATCCATTCAAAACCATCGGGTATTTGTGATGGCTGGCTGGGATGATGCGCCCCATTTACCCCATGATGAGAAAGAGCGGTTTAAAGCGAGCATTCCGCCTCATGAAGTGGAAGCCAGATCGAAAGGTGTTCCGTCTATTGGGTCAGGTATGGTTTATCCTGTGAGTGAAAGCCTGATCACCTGTGAGCCCTTTGACTTACCCGATAGCTATTACTTTGTTGGTGGTATGGACTTTGGATGGAAAGACCCGACTGCCTTATTGCTGGCAGCCATTGATCGGGACAACGATATTATTTACATCTTCCATGAATATGCGATGTCTGAGAAAACCCCTGAACAACACGTGTTTCATCTTCACAACACCAAAGCCAAGGATTATCTGAACTGGATACCGATTGTTCATGATCCGGCTGGTGGCGCTTCTTCACAAAAGGATGGCAAGAGCTTGGTGACACTGTATCGGGAATCTGGGTTTACGAGATTGCACAAAGCCAACAATTCTAGGGAAGCTGGTGTGCAGAAAACCTTACAGCGGATGCAGAATGGTAAGCTGAAGATCTTTAAGACCTGTGCCAAGCTGTTAACAGAATTGCGTATGTATGCCCGTGATGAAGAAGGCATGATCAAGGATGGCAATGACCACTTGTTGGATGCTTTGAGGTATTTGGTGATGAGTGGGGCACCATTAGCCACCTCAAAACCCCATGTGATTGATCGTGTCAAAGATTTTTATAAGGTTCGTGTGGGTCGTCGACGTCCTGCGCCGAGTTGGTAAATAAGGTCCTTGGTTACCTGTAGATCAATATGGAACCAACCGTTAAGAGGGCTCCAATTGTTCCAACTGTGCTTGAGATCATGAGTGGCATGTCACGAATCATAAATCCATAGACCATCCAGCTGCTAACCGACAGAAGACCACACATAAAGCCGAACAGAGGAATGCCCTCAGAGCTTTGGTTTTGGATAATTGCAAAAAACTGTGAATAAAAAACAAATTGTCCGCATGTTCCAACAACAAACATGTATTTTTTGTACCACGTTGGCATCGCTCACCTTTTTTCTTTAGTTTTAGTATTTGATTGGATAAAGTCGGCTTGGAGTCCAATCATAGATTTTTAATCATTTCTTAACTCAGTACACACAAGATTGGGGCGGTTGGGCTCCACTAAATCTTTATCCCCATATCCTACCAAAATCCACCCAGAAAGATTTTGATTGCTTAAAGGGCAAAACTTCTGTTAATCAGAACCTAATTGCACAGTATCCTTATAGGAGAGTCGCGTTGGCCTTTTTGAAGTCCCTAAATCGAGAACAAAAAGAGGCCGTTGGTCTGTTACAGGTCGGCACCTTTCTTGAGTATTTCGATTTTATGCTGTATGTCCACATGGCAGTTGTTCTTGACGAGATCTTCTTCCCTCAAACAGACCCTCATACAACCTCCTTGCTAACGGCTTTTGCTTTTTGTTCTACATGGGTTTTTCGTCCATTTGGAGCTCTTTTGTTTGGCTGGATTGGTGACAATATAGGTCGTAAAACAACAGTCATTATGACAACCGCCATGATGGCCGTCTCCTGTATGATCATGGCAAATCTCCCTACGTATGCACAAATAGGGGTTAGTGCGGCATGGATAGTAACAGTGTGTCGTATAGTTCAGGGTCTTTCATCTATGGGAGAAAAAGTAGGAGCGGAAATTTATATTTCCGAAATAACATCTCCTCCTGCCTCTTATGCTGCTGTTTCTTTTATAGGTGCTGCTGCTGCTGTTGGTGCGGTGGCTGCTGTTGGTGTGGCTGTTTTAACCACTCACTTTGGATTTAACTGGAGAGTGGCCTTTTGGATAGGGGCTGGTATTGCTGTTGTGGGGTCTGTAGCCCGAACAAGATTGAGGGAAACTCCAGAATTTGTGGATATGAGACGTAAATTCAAATTGTTAATTGAAAAATATGAAAAGACAAATTCGAAAAAAGAAAAAGAAATTCGAAAAACTGTATCTGATCTTCGTATGAAAAAAATTCCACGAGCCACTTTATTAGGAT
>Ga0209769_1001043_pt1 | contig 11139 bp, 13 predicted proteins | sample LauGreSuBDMM15DN_2_FD_187569 | JGI IMG/M metagenome (GOLD analysis project Ga0209769, IMG submission 187569) | Freshwater lake microbial communities from Lake Michigan, USA - Su13.BD.MM15.DN (SPAdes) (version 3) | ecosystem: Environmental > Aquatic > Freshwater > Lake | place: Lake Michigan, USA...
TACCGGATCGGCAGCTGGAAAAGAAACTATCCGCCTTCTGCCACCCTTGTCGGTTGAATGGTCTCAGTTAAATTCGTTTGTGCTGGCATTAAAAGAGGTGCTAGCAAGCTAAATTCCCTAAAATTTCACTTCCATGGAGCACTTTATCAAGTTTGAATCTAGAGAACAAGGTCAGGAATTGATAGATCTGGCATCAGCATACAAAGCAAACTCGATCCTACATGCTGAAAAAGGTAAGGGAAAACGAGTGGGTTGTATTTTTTTGAATCCCTCCCTCCGCACTCGCGTTTCTACCCAAATCGCGGCTCAGCAACTGGGTATGGAAGCCATCGTGCTGAATATGGACAAGGAAGGTTGGGCCTTAGAATTGCAAGAAGGAGCAATCATGAACAAGGGCACGGTTGAACATATCAAAGATGCTGCTGGGGTCTTGGGCTCCTATTTTGATATTTTAGCACTTCGTGCATTTCCCTCTCTAACACAAAAAGAAGAGGATGTCACTGACTCCGTATTGCACCAATTCATTAAATACTGCAAAATACCGGTCATAAGTTTAGAATCTGCCATCCGCCATCCACTCCAGAGTTTGGCCGATCAACTGACCATCCAAGAATTCGCTACAAGCAAAAAAAATCCTAAAGTGGTGCTTACCTGGGCACCTCATATCAAGGCTATTCCACATGCTGTGGCAAATAGCTTTGCAGAATGGACATTAGGTATGGGACATGATCTCACCATCTGCCATCCAGAAGGATACGAGTTAGATCCCGAATTTACACAAGGAGCTACCCTTACCAATAATCAAAGTGAAGCATTACAAGGAGCTGATTTTGTGTATGTTAAAAACTGGTCAGCATTCAATGATTATGGGAAAATTTTGTGTACGGATGAACGATGGATGCTTACAGAAGCTCACCTGAAGCATGCTCAAGATGCCAAAGTCATGCACTGCCTTCCAGTACGAAGAAATATAGAGTTATCGGATGAGATCCTTGATGGCCCACGGTCTTTGGTTCAGCAGCAAGCGTTCAATCGAGTATTTGCTGCGCAAGCTGTCCTCAGCAAACTTTTGGAGTAATTTTATTAATTTGAGGGGCCTATGAAAATCTCTATCATCAAAATCGGAGGAAATGTCATTGACTATCCAGAAAAACTGGATGAGTTTTTGAGTATTTTTGCCAAAGTACCAGGTTATAAAATCTTGGTACATGGTGGTGGGGTTATGGCTTCTCGATTTGGAGAAAGCATGGGTATTATGCCTGAAATGGTGGATGGACGTCGAATTACAGATAAGGATACTCTTGACATCGTTACCATGGTCTATGCAGGATTGATTAGTAAATCCCTGGTAGGCAAGTTACAGGCTCTGAAAGTGAATGCATTGGGAATGAGTGGTGCAGATGGAAATCTAATTCGATCAGTTAAACGACCATTTATAGGGATAGACTATGGTTATGTTGGAGACATCAAAGAAATAAATTCAGTTCTCCTTCAACAGCTTCTTCAACTAGGAATTCTACCCGTAGTCAATGCCATTACCCACGACAAAAAAGGGCAGCTACTCAATACGAATGCGGATTCAATTGCTTCTGCTTTGGCAACAAGCCTAGCATTACAGCATCATGTAGATTTGTATTTCTGTTTCAATAAACCAGGTGTATTGGTGGATGAAAAAAACGAGCAATCCATTATCCCGCTGATCAACGAAGATATTTACAAGGAGCTACGCAAAGAAAATGTGATTCATTCGGGTATGATTCCAAAATTAGATAATGCCTTTGAAGCCTTAAAACAGGGTGTACAGCGCGTTTGGATAGGTAAAGCTGAAAACTTGCTTATGGCTGTAAAGGGGAAAAAAGCGGGTACCATTATCGAAAGACAACGTTACGAATTGTATTGATGGAGGAACTGAAAGCTGAAGCGATCGCTTTACTAAAGGAGTTGATTGCTATTCCCTCTTTTTCGAAGGATGAAGGAGGAACAGCGGATATAATAGGCAATTTTTTAAGAAATAAAGACCTAGTTCCCCATCGTCTAGGAAATAATGTCTGGGCTTTTGCATCCACCTATAATCCAGACTTACCTACTATTTGGTTGAATTCACACCACGACACCATAAAACCCAATTCTGGGTATACTAAGGATCCTTTTTCAGCTTTAGAACAAGAGGGAAAACTCTTTGGGCTAGGTTCCAATGATGCGGGTGGACCTTTGGTTGCTCTAATTGCAACTTTCTGTAATTTTTTGGGAAAGGACTTACCCTTCAACTTGTTGCTTATAGCCTCTGCCGAAGAAGAGATTTCAGGTCCCCAAGGGATCTCAAGCCTAATTTCGATCCTTCCACCCGCTGAACTCGTGCTAGTAGGTGAGCCAACTCAAATGAAACTGGCAGTAGCAGAAAAGGGCCTTTTAGTATTAGAGGGAACTGTTAAAGGGAAAGCAGGACATGCTGCCAGAGAAGAAGGAATCAATGCGATTTATTTGGCATTAACCGATTTGGAGAAGGTGAAAAATTTCCAATTCCAAAAAATATCTCCTTTTCTAGGTCCTACCAAAGTTTCTTGTACAGTTATTCATGCAGGAGAACCGCACAACATGGTTCCTGAGTTGTGTCGTTACGTATTAGATGTTCGGATAAACGAATTGTATACACATGAGGAGGTTTTGGAAGAGTTGAAATCAGTTCTAACAGCTGATTTAGTTCCAAGATCTATGCGATTAAGGTCCTCCAATTTGCCTGAAGGGCATCTTTTGCAGCAAGTGGCAACAAGCATGGGATTAGAAAAGTTTGGAAGCCCTACCCTATCAGATCAGGCATTAATCCCTTTCCCCTCGGCAAAAATTGGCCCTGGAGATTCGGCCCGCTCCCATACCGCTGATGAATTTATCTTTGTTCACGAAGTTGAAGAAAGCATCTCAATCTACATTTCAATTCTTGAAAATTACGCAAGCCTTTACCTTCAAACGAAGCATACGCAATGAAACTTTGGCAAAAAACCACAACCAATAAAAAGGAAGTAGAGCAATTTACGGTTGGAAGAGACCCTGAATTTGATATTCTTTTGGCTCCATATGACGTGTTGGGGTCTATGGCACACGCTGCAATGCTTGAAAGTATCGATTTATTGACTGGTGAAGAAAATTTACTCCTGCAAAAAGGTCTGAAGGAAATTTACGAGGAAATAAAGCAGGGTAAGTTTGTCATTGAGGCCGGCGTAGAAGATGTGCATTCGCAAGTAGAGCTACTATTGACCCAGCGCTATGGAGCAGTGGGAAAAAAGCTTCATAGTGGTAGAAGCAGAAATGACCAGGTTCTTGTTGACTTAAAATTGTTTTATCGAGATGCGATCCGTGAGCTGGTCGATGAGGCGAGTATCTTGGCCGAGCAACTAATTCAATTGGCTGAGTCGCACAAAGAAGACTTGATGCCTGGCTACACCCACACCCAGCTAGCGATGCCTTCCTCCTTTGGATTATGGTTTGCCTCTTTTGCAGAAGGGCTTAGCGAAGACTTAAGTTTACTTCAAGTAGCTTTTGAGTTGAGCAATAAAAATCCTTTAGGATCTGCCGCTGGATATGGTTCTAGCTTTCCATTAGACCGAACGATGACCACCCGATTATTGGGCTTTGCGGATATGCACCACAATGTCATAAATGCTCAAAATAGTAGAGGAAAAACCGAGCGAACACTTGCTTTTGCTCTGGCGGGGATGGCAGGCACCCTAAATAAACTTTCAACCGATGTCATACTTTTTTGCAATCCCCATTTTGGTTTCATTTCTTTCCCGGACGAATTAACCACGGGAAGTAGTATCATGCCACACAAAAAGAATCCTGATGTATTTGAATTGATTCGTGCCAAGACAAATCAAATTCAAAGTTTACCTGGAACGGTGGGATTCTTACTTACAAACCTTACTTCTGGATACCACCGAGACATGCAACTGTTGAAAGAAGAAATTTTTCCAGCGTTAGACTCCATGCGGTCTTGTCTTCAAATGAGCAATTTTATGCTGAAATCAATTCAGGCGAGGAAAAATATTTTGGAGGATCCATTTTACATCCATCTATTTTCTGTCGAGGCCGTAAATGAGTTGGTGCTAAAAGGCGTTCCCTTCCGGGATGCGTACAAGCAGGTTGGGGAGGATATTGAAGCGAAGCGTTTTGTGCCCAATCAAGAAAAAGTAAGCCATAGCCACGAAGGAAGCATTGGAAACCTTTCTTTAGCAGAAATCAAAGTAAAACTTCAGAAAAGCCGTTTAAAATTTGATTTCGAAACACAACATAAAGCCATTACAGAGCTTTTAGGGTAGTATTTTTTTAGCAAAGAGATTTATAGTTTTCGTTTAGCATGAACTAGTATGGTAGAAGGAGTTTTCAATTCATCAGCCCCCTTACATTTAGAATCAGGAAAGATTTTGGAGGAGTTCTCATTGGCCTACACAACCTATGGGAATCTTAATTCAGATGGATCCAATGTTATTTGGGTGATTCATGCCCTTACTGGTGATTCAAATGCAGCGGAGTGGTGGAGTGGAATTGTAGGTGAAAAGGCGATTTACAACTTTTCAAACCATTTTATTATTTGTGCCAATTTGATAGGAAGCTGCTATGGTTCAACCAATCCGCTTTCGGAGAACCCAAAAACTGGGTCATCCTATTTTTATGATTTTCCCTTGATCACCACACGGGACTTGGCCTTAAGCTTAGAAATGCTTCGAAAACATTTGAAAATAGCTTCTATTCACACGATCATTGGAGGCTCCTTGGGTGGGCAAGTGGCCTTGGAATGGGCCTACCTCTTAGGTGATAAATTGCAACATGCAGTGACAGTAGCTTCAACAGCGAAAACCTCCCCATGGGTAATTGGATTTAATGAAGCCCAACGAATGGCAATAGCATCAGATAGCACCTGGGGTAAACCTCAAAATGATGCTGGAAGCAAGGGCCTAGAAGCAGCTCGAGCCATGGCGATGCTTAGCTACAGAAATCCACAGGATCTGAATGCAAAACAGAAAGAGTCAACTGAAAAATTAGATGGATTTTTAGCTGCTTCCTACCTCCGCTACCAGGGTTCCAAATTAACAAAAAGATTTAATGCGTTCTCTTACTGGACATTGACTAAGGCCATGGATAGCCACGACATGGGTAGAGGCCGAGGAGGGCTGGAAAAGGCATTAAAATCAATCTCAGCAAAAGTATTGGCAGTAGGAGTTAACACTGATCTTTTATTTCTCAGGCAAGAATCCCAGTACCTAAGCAGCATCTTGAATAATGGAAGCTATGCAGAACTAGTATCCACTGCAGGACATGATGCTTTTCTCATCGAGTTTGAACAACTGAGCAAACTGATTGAAGGTTTTTACCAAATACATAATACGCACTAACTGGACCAATTACCGCTTTACCTTAGTCCATTCTACTGTTCGCCCAATCAAAGAAAATCCGATGTAACCCTTGACTTCCAAAATTTGTGAAGACTTTAATTGAACTTGGCAAGAGTAGGTTTTTCCTGTTTTTGGATCATAGATTGTTCCATCTTCCCACATGCCAGAGGAATAAGTTAAGCCTTCCAGCAGATTTAACCCCATTAATGGTCTTGATTTTAACTTGGGGTTTGGATTTTCTTTGTCCACAGATGGCTTTCCCCCAGGGTTTGGATCTTTCAACCAAACGATCTTTCCAATAAATTCAGATCCCTTTTTTAAAATTTCAACTTGCGCAGTTTTCTCAGTATTGTACCAAATGCCAAGGATGGCATTTTCAGATTGTGCTTTCACTAAAAAGGAAGCAAAAAAGAAAATAAGGAAAAGACCTGATTTGAGCGTGTTATTTTTCATTTGGTTTAGTTTTGTACACTACTAAATGGAAATGAATTTGTTTTTGTTCCCAGATTAAAAAAAATATTTCCTATGGCTTCTGTATCCTTTGAATTTGGTGGATTAGAGTTAGCACTCCTACCTGAGAAAGCTGTTTGGATTAAGCAACTGAGCGTTTTATTAATTGCTGATCTCCATTTTGGAAAAGCGGCTCACTTTCGTAAATCGGGAATTCCGATTCCTGAAAAAGTACATGACCAGGATTATATTCAACTGAATAGCTTACTATCAAGGCATTCTCCAAAGCAGGTCTACTTTTTAGGTGATTTGTTTCATAGCAGTTGGAATGACCAATGGGAAACCTTACTTCTTTTTTTTGGACAGTTTCCAAACTCAACCTTTCATTTGGTTGTAGGCAATCATGATATTTTGCCTGCAGAAAAATACAAAGATCCTAAGCTACAAGTACATCCAAATCCAATAGCCTTAGGATCCTTGCTTCTCTCTCATGAACCCTGCCCTCCTCCTGAGGGATTTCTAAATATCTGCGGACACATTCATCCAGGAATTGTGCTCAAGGGAAAGGCAAAGCAAAGAGTTCGAATCCCTTGTTTTTACTTTTCGGATGATATCCTTGTATTGCCAAGCTTTGGGAACTTTACAGGTTTCGCCTTAGTCGAACTTAAAAAAAATGATTTTATATGGGGGATCGCAGAAGGTAGCGTGATTCCAATCCTTTCTCCCCCTGTTATTGGGTAAATAGCATAAGCTTTTCTATTTTTGAATAGAATTTGATATTTCATGGCAAATCCAGCAAGAACAAAAAAACAACTCGGGTATTTTAAGTTCGGCAGCGTCCTATTTAGCACGACTTTATCACTTTTTATCGTTGGACTTTTTGGAATTATTTTAATTCAGGCGAGCTCACTCACCAAAATGATTCGAGAGAATATTGAAATTCAGATCTTCCTAGATAAGGAGCTAAGCCAAAAGCAACTCGATGACTTACGAAAAAATTTAGCTCAACGGCCTTTTGTGCTCAATACAGAGGATAGCCTCCATCTGCGATTTGTATCAAATAAGGAAGCCGCAGAAACTTTCATTAAAAATACAGGAGAAGATTTCACAAAATTTTTAGAGGATAATCCACTCCGAGACAGCTATGTGTTTTCGGTTTCGGAAGAATTTCAAAGCTCCGAGCAGCTCACCTTGATCGCAAAAGACTTGGAGGCCATGCCTGGAGTATTTGAGGTTTCCTACATGACTGACTTAGTGGATTCAATCAATAAAAATCTTTTTAAAGTTTCGTTGATTATGGGAGGATTTATTCTAATCCTCATAGTAACGGTGATCATGCTCATCAATAATACGATCAGACTAGCACTTTTCTCTCAGCGATTTTTAATTCGATCCATGCAATTGGTAGGTGCTACGAGAGGTTTTATCCGCAAGCCTTTTATTGTACGTGCCTTCTTTTTTGGGATACTAGCAGGAATTTTGGCATCTGGAATTCTTTATGCGCTGCTGGAATATACCAAAGGAAATATTGAGGGATTTGCTGCATTGCAAAATACAGAAATGATGCTTCTCCTATTTGCTGGTTTGATAGTTACCGGTGGTTTTTTATCTGGAATCAGTACCTTGCGATCGGTGAACAAATACTTAAACATGTCTTTGGACGAACTTTATTAACTCATGAGCAATACTTCATTCCCTTTTTCTAAGAAAAATTACCTGCTCCTATTCCTAGGTTTGGGTTTGATTGTTTTTGGCTTTGTCATCATGGGCTTGGATGCTACACCCCATGGCAATGGATTTATGGGGCTTACTTTAGGGCCTATCATGGTCCTATCTGGTTTTATACTTGAGTTTTACGCCATTTTTGCAAAATCTCCAAAGTCTTAATTTCCAAATTCTCAGCTAAGGCAATTCTTTACCCATGCAGCAAGAAGCTTACGGAGAAGTTTTTTTAATCAACAAACCCTTGGAATGGACTTCCTTTGATGTGGTTAAAAAAGTTAGAAATGCCTTACGAATAAAAAAGGTTGGCCATGCTGGCACCCTTGATCCTTTGGCCACTGGACTCCTGATCGTTTGTGCAGGCAAAATGACCAAGCAAATTGAGGGATTCATGGGACAGGAAAAAGAGTATACTGGAACATTTGTTCTCGGTGCTACAACAGAATCCTTCGACCTCGAAAAACCTGTAATCCCTGTTGCTGATCCAACTGCCATTACCTTGGAACATGTTCAGACAGCTGTTGAGCAACTCACCGGAACAATCTTGCAAATTCCTCCTATGCATTCCGCAATTAAAGTGGATGGAAAACGGGTATATGCTTCAGCACGATTAGGAATTGAAGTAAAAATGGAGCCAAGGCAGGTAGAGGTACGTGAGTTTGAAATTTCTCGATTTGAGAATGCAGAGGTTCACTTTCGTATAAGTTGTTCCAAGGGAACTTACATCCGAAGCTTAGCTAGAGATTTGGGAGAAATACTGGGGGTAGGCGCTTACCTAAAATCCTTATGCAGAACTCGTATTGGCTCCTATTCTTTGAAAGATGCGCATGAGGTTCCTCAGTTAGTGGAAGAAATTAAATCTAGGCACAATGAAAATCTACCAGGGCTTAACTGATTTTCATCCACCAAAAAATCCTGTGGTTACCTCAGGAACCTTTGATGGGCTGCATTTGGGTCATCAAAAAATCTTGAATAGACTTCAAGAACTTGCTAAAAGTAAGGGAGGAGAAACCGTACTCCTCACCTATTGGCCACATCCTAGGTTAGTTTTACATCCCAACAGTAACAGCCTCCGACTCCTGTCTACCTTTTCAGAAAAAGTAAACCTCCTTAGGGAGATGGGTATTGACCATTTAATTATTCTTCCCTTCACAGAGGAGTTTTCTCAAATGAGTTCTGAAGAATTCATCGGAAAGATTTTGATTGACAAAATTCAAACCAAAACATTGGTGATTGGATATGATCATAAATTTGGAAAAAATAGAGAAGGAAGCTTTGAATACCTCCAAGCCCACAGCAATCTTTTTGGATTTGAAATAGAGGAAATATCTAGGCAAGATGTAGATGAACTGGGGGTATCCAGCACCAAAATAAGAAATGCGCTAACCCAAGGCGATATTAAAACTGCAACTAAATACCTAGGAAGACCCTATGAAATCAGCGGTCTGATAGTACTCGGGCAACAAATTGGGCGTTCTATAGGTTTTCCAACAGCAAATATTAAAGTAGAAGACCAGTACAAGCTTCTTCCTAGGGATGGTGCCTATGCGGTGCATGTTCAAGTCAAGGGTATTCGGTATAAGGCCATGTTAAATATTGGAGATCGGCCAACTGTCGAAGGAGATAAAAAGACTATTGAGGCACATTTGATTGATTTTCAAGGAGATTTATATGGGCTCGAGCTTACGATTTACTTCGAAGCATTTTTAAGAGAAGAGAAAAAATTTGATAGTTTGGAAGCCCTCAAAAATCAGTTGATGCTAGACCGAGAACAAGCTATCTTTATTCTATAAAAATAAATGCAATGATTGATAAAACCGTTGAAAATGCCGAGGATGCGGTAAAGGATATTCAAGATGGGGCTACCCTAATGATGGGTGGCTTTGGATTGAGCGGAATACCTGAAAATTGCATTGCTGCCCTTCTCCAAAAAAATATTAAAAACCTAACCATTATTTCTAATAATGCAGGCGTAGATAATTTTGGCATTGGACTTTTCCTCAATCGGCGGATGGTCAAAAAAATGATCTCCAGCTATGTGGGAGAGAATGACGAGTTTGAACGACAGCTATTACAAGGCGAATTGGAGGTGGAACTTCTCCCTCAAGGAACCCTTGCAGAACGAATACGAGCAGGTGGTGCAGGCATACCCGCCTTTTTCACCCCTGCGGGGGTAGGTACTGAGGTTGCGGAAGGCAAGGAAATTCGTGAATTTAACGGAAAGCTATACCTCATGGAACTTGCATTAGAAGCTGATTTTGCTTTGGTCAAGGCCTGGAAAGGAGATACTGCAGGCAATTTAATTTTTAAGGGGACTGCTAGAAACTTTAATCCCTTGATGGCAACTGCAGGAAAAATCACCATTGCAGAGGTGGAAGAACTAGTTCCTGCCGGAAGTCTCGATCCCAATCAGATCCATACGCCAGGGATTTATGTCCAACGGATATTCCAAGGGAATTCTTACGAGAAGCGAATTGAGCAGCGGACGGTTTCGATTTAAATAATGAACCCCCCAACTCCCGCTTAGATCATTAACGCAAACTTTTCTGAACCCATGTTAACCAAAGAACAAATTGCCAAAAGAATTGCTCAAGAAGTTGAGCATAGGCAGTATATAAATCTTGGGATTGGAATTCCAACCCTAGTAGCAAACTATATTCCCTCCCATCTAGAAGTTGTACTTCAATCAGAAAATGGGCTTTTAGGGATTGGCCCTTTTCCTAAGGAATCTGAGGTGGATCCAGATTTAATTAATGCGGGAAAGCAAACCATCACCATGCTACCTGGGTCAGCACTATTTGATTCAGCTCAATCTTTTGCCATGATCCGTGGAGGCCATGTACATTTAACGATTCTAGGTGCTATGGAAGTTTCTGAGCATGGAGATATCGCCAACTGGAAAGTTCCAGGAAAAATGGTAAAAGGCATGGGTGGAGCAATGGATTTAGTGGCTTCAGCCAAAAATATTATTGTGGCTATGCAACATTGTTCTAAGGATGGTCATTCCAAGTTATTGCCCACTTGTTCCCTCCCACTGACAGGCATTCGCTGTGTAAAAAAAATAGTCACTGACTTAGCTGTATTGGAAATTGCTCCGGGAGGGGGTTTTGTTCTAAAGGAACGGGCACCCAATGTTTCAGTAGACGAGATCCAGTCCAAAACTGCAGGAAAACTGATTATTTTGGGCGAAGTTCCTGAAATGCAATTCGATTAAATCAAACCAACTTACAGCCAGAAAACAAATTAGTTCAACCCATGAAAAAATCAGAAATAAAATTTCAAATTGAATTAGATGGAACAAATCTCCCGAAAACAATCCATTGGGATGCTTCTGATAAGGAAGGGGAAGGATTAGAAGCCACCAAAAGCATCAGTTTAAATGTTTGGGACAATTTGAATCATTCCACCCTCCGAATTGATCTGTGGACAGATGAGATGTCTGTGGTAGAGATGAAGAGATTTTACATCGATATTCTAGGAGGAATGGCGCAAACCATTTTAAATAGTACTGGAGATGAGTACATGTCAGAAGAAATCAAAGACCTATGTGACAGATTAGTAAAGCATGTGAATGAGGAAA
>Ga0209769_1001049_pt1 | contig 11124 bp, 19 predicted proteins | sample LauGreSuBDMM15DN_2_FD_187569 | JGI IMG/M metagenome (GOLD analysis project Ga0209769, IMG submission 187569) | Freshwater lake microbial communities from Lake Michigan, USA - Su13.BD.MM15.DN (SPAdes) (version 3) | ecosystem: Environmental > Aquatic > Freshwater > Lake | place: Lake Michigan, USA...
GTTCAGCACTGCACACCCCTTAGTTGGTGGTGGAACCAACAGCAATCGTCCCACAACTGGCGCTGATTTGAACGAGACTTCCTTGGAAGCCGCCGTTATTCAGATCGCCGCTTGGGTGGATGAAAAAGGTCTGTTGATCGCTGCTAAACCTCGTAAGCTGATCGTACCTCCTTCTTTGATGTTCGTTGCTACTCGTTTGTTGGAAACCAGCCTCCGTGTTGGTACTGCTGATAACGACATCAACGCATTAAAGAACAACGGTTCAATCCCTGAAGGCTATTGCGTTAATCACTACCTGACCGACACAAACGGTTGGTATTTGACTACTGACGTGCCTAACGGCTTGAAGCATTTCGAGCGTACTGCACTGACTAACTCAATGGACGGTGATTTCGACACCGGAAATGTGCGTTACAAAGCCCGCGAGCGTTATAGCTTCGGTTGGAGTGACCCACTCGGAATGTTCGGCTCACCCGGTTCGTCCTAAGCAAACCCGCATAGAACCTAGGTTCTGTGCTACAGAGAGGCCCCTTCGGGGGCCTTTTTTATTGCGCGTTTGACAAGCTAAGTTTCTGTGGTACATTACCTGTTACTAAGTCACAGGAGATACTATGGACATCACAAACCTACCCAAGACCCGCAGCGAAGCAAAAGAAACCGGCAGTAAGTACTACTTCACTGGACAACCGTGCAAACACGGGCATATAGCAGCCCGTAAAACAAAAGGCTCTTGCGTAGAGTGCTTGAAGGTAGAGTGGCAAGAAGGGGCTGTATCCCGCGCAGACTACTTCGCCGACTACAACCGACGAGAAAAAGTCAAAGAACGTAAGAACGAGTGGTATCAAGAAAACCGCGAAATGGTTATCAATAATGCTGCTACGCGCCCAGCACACGTATTGCGCGAATACCGTAATGCGTGGAAAGCAAACAACAAAACACAAGTACTGGCTGACAACAAAGTTCGGCGGCGTAAACACAGAGAAGCTACACCACCGTGGTTAACACGAAAACAAAAGTCCGAGATACGCCAGCTTTACCAAATTGCCATAACCATGACCCAGACCACTGGGGAGCAGTACGTGGTTGACCATATCGTACCGCTACGCTCCCACGAAGTTTGCGGCTTGCACGTACCGTGGAACCTGCGGGTAATCACCCAAGAAGAAAATTTAAAGAAGTCCAACAAACTTCTTGCACCCCCTACAGTAAAGTGATATATTTCAGCCAATCCGGGCTTTCCGGTGCATTAGACAGTCCCGGCTGACGACATACAGACTAATGCGCCTAACTTGTATGTAAGGAATTATCATGGCTAATACCACATTCTCCGGCCCAGTACGCGCTGGAACAATCCAAAACACAACCGGTACAACCGTAGGAACCAACATTGCCAATGTAGGCCAAGTTGTAATGGCGCAATCCGCAGCTATTACGCAAACCTCAGCGGTTACCACGATTGTCATCCCTGCAAACAGCCAAATCCTCGAAATTAACGTATGGGTTACTGAGGCTTGGGATAACGCAGCAACTACCTTTGGTGTAGGTACAACTGTTTTGGCTACCAAGTTTACCGCCGCTGGCGCAGTTGATGGAGCAGCCGTTGGCGTATTAACAGTTACTTCAGGCACAGACTTAACACGCACAAATGCGTTTATTGATGTGGGCAGCACCGATGTCAAGATTGCTGTTACATCAACAAACACAGGTTCAGGTACAGGTGTTATTACTGTCCGGTACTTGCAAGCCTTGAATCTGACTGCTTAATTGATCTTGGGGGCTTCGGCCCCCGCATTACAGGAGATTAATTATGATGCAAACCGACGTTAAATCGCAACACGGTGGAGTTTCTGGCTTGATGGTTCCGTACCGTACTCGCCTTAAAGGAGCGGTTGTTTTTCCGTTTTCTGGTGCTACTGAGTACACTGTTTTGGTGGACGATCAAAGCATAAGTGGAACTTACGCAAGGGCCACCACAACAGCGACAATTACAGCAACTAATCACGGCTTGAAGGCGGGCGATTGGGTTTATTTGGACTGGGATTTGGCGGATAACCCGTACCAAGTTCAAACAGCGTCCACTGCAAATACGTTTACTGTTACTGTCGCCAATTCTGGCGCAGCCAGCGGAAATGTGACTGTGTGGAATGATGTGCTGCTGCAACTAGACGCATCAAATCAAACTGGGTACAGCGTACCAATTCCCGGAGAAGGCATCCTTGCTCATAACGGCATACGACTTTTCTTAGGCGCTAACACGCATATCACGGTGTTCTATGGCTAAGAAAAACCCATCCCTTGCAGTAGGTCGCGGTGAGAAGCTGCCGGTCTCTAAGGGGGCTGGGCTGACTGCCAAAGGCCGTGCTAAGTACAATGCAGCTACAGGGTCGAACCTCAAAGCGCCACAGCCAGAAGGCGGGCCACGCAAGAAGTCATTCTGCGCCCGTATGTCTGGTATGCCCGGTCCAATGAAGGACGAAAAAGGCAAGCCTACCCGTAAGGCTGCTTCACTAGCTAGATGGAAGTGCTGATATGGCTGAATTTAAATCAGTTATGGATAAATACCCGGCTTACGGGTCTGCTGCTTGGAAACGTAAAATGGAGCGGGAGCAGGCTATTAAGCCAGATACTACTCTAGAAGAGTTAGCAATTGGTCCGGGTAGCGTTGCAGTTTCAGCAATCCGCAAAGGACTAGCCAACGCCGCACGAAAACGGGGTCAATGGGTCACAACCCCTGAAATAGGTTCTAAGGTCCCTTATGAAGGTTTTAAACCCGTTGGGCGGTACGAGTCGCCATCTAAAATCCGCCGAGATCAAGAAATTGAATCGGGTAAAGTATCAATGTCTGAAGCCTTTAGAGATAGCACCATAGATGCTACACGAAGAGGGTATGGTGAAATGGGGGCGGACATAGTTAAAAGAGTAACGCAGGACAATGAAGATACGTACAAACGTGGCGGCAAAGTTTCTGGAGCTTCCAGCCGTGCAGATGGTATAGCTCAACGCGGTAAAACCCGTGGAAAGATGCGCTGATATGAACGCCGAAATACAAACCGCAAGAGAACTCGCCACACACGCGGCGGACATTGTCCATCTCCAAGAAGACATGGACAAGATGGCTAAAGACATGGCGGAGATAAAAGCTACGCTTAATAGCATCAACACTACACTTGCAGAGGCCAAGGGCGGCTGGAAAGTGCTCATGATGTTTGGTGGTGCAGGTGGCTTGGTAGGCGCAATGCTGACCCAGATCATCCACGCAATCCCCGGGGGCAAGTGATGCCCGCATTCAGTAACGCCGACAAAGGCATAAATTTTTAAAAGGTGGTGATATGGCTTCTAAAATGAACCCCGGCTTCATGGCAATGATGGCCAAGAAAAAAGACGGCGACAAAGGCAGCGCACTAGCAAAACACGCAGCTAAACCTGCTTCCAAAGCTCACGCTGGCCTCAAAGCTGGCGGCATGGCCAAAATGGCTAAAGGCGGCGGTATCGAGACCAAGGGTAAAACCAAAGGTAAACAGATCGTAATGAAGAAAGGTGGGAAGTGCTAATGGCTACTAATCCAATCGTCAGTAAACAAGAGCTAGAAGACTCTGGCTTTACAACCTTACGCGACTACCTCAACGACAAGCGTGGGCTGACCCGCAAGGGCCCTATGTCAGTCTCACGTCCAAGCCCAGTTACAAGGGACTCTGAAGCGCGTAACAGCCGTGGACGACCAGCGGAAAAAAATTATGCGGACAAGTCGGACATCATCGAATCTGGAACCGACGTAGCTATGGCGAATCGTGACCCTGAAGCTACCGCTAAATTTCTACGTTTGGGTGAAGCTGGTAACGGGCGTGGTTCGTACTACAAGTCGGATGGCCGAGCCGTAATCCAAAAGCAAAACGAAGATGCCAATCAAATGCAACGTGAAGCGCGTCGTGGTATGAAAGCCGGCGGTTCAGTATCGTCAGCTTCCAAACGTGCCGACGGTATTGCTACCAAAGGCAAAACTCGTGGAAAGATTTGCTAAATGAAATACCCCGACGCCACCCCAGTGGACGAGCCTGTAGCTAAGCCAAAACAGGCGGCTAGCGCACCTAAGCAGGCAAAAGCCAAGACGTACCCTGATTCAGTCCCCGTGGATGAGCCAGTCGTAAAAAAGGCCAAGGGCGGGTCCATCCGTGGCGGCGGTATCGAGTCCCGTGGCAAGACCAAGGGTAAGATGGTCGCTATGTGCAGCGGTGGTATGACTAAGGGCAAGAAGTGATTGCCAGTCGCGGCATGGGGGCCATAAACCCCTCCAAGATGCCTAAAGGTGTGAAGAAGGCCCGCCGGGACGACACTGACTTCACACAATACGCTGAAGGTGGTACGGTCAATGCTGCGGGTAAACAGTTTGTAGCACAGCCAAAAGCAATTGCAAAGAAAACAGCGGGATTTAGATAATGGCAACCTCCGGCACCTCCTCGTTTAACCTAGACCTCACAGAAATTGTTGAGGAGGCGTTTGAGCGCGCGGGTTCTGAGTTGCGTTCGGGATATGACCTGCGTACTGCGCGTCGCTCACTGAACTTGATGTTTGCGGATTGGGCGAATCGTGGCATCAACATGTGGACGTTTGAGCAATGCACGATTAATTTGGTGCCCGGACAAGCCACTTACGCCCTTCCTGTAGATACCGTAGACCTCTTAGAGCACGTCATCCGTACGGGCGCGGGCAATGTATCTACACAGGCTGACCTAACCATTTCGCGTATTAGCGTATCCACCTACGCCACGATCCCAAACAAACTTTCCCAAGCCCGACCCATCCAAGTATGGTTCCAACGACTTGCTGGAGAACGCTCTGCAATAGGAACCACCCTTGCAAGCACCATAACGGCCACAGACACGACGATAACGCTCGCGTCAACAGTTGGCCTAGGCACAGCGGGTTTTGTTCTTATTGATGGCGAAACTATAAATTACGGGTCAGTCTCAGGGAATCAGCTTTTGTACTGCTCACGCGGGCAGGCAAACACTACGGCTGCTGCCCATACCGCAGGAGCATCCGTATACCCACAAAACTTGCCATCGGTGACCGTATGGCCAGTGCCTGATACCAGCACTGAGTACCAATTTGTGTACTGGCGCATGCGCCGTATTGACGATGCGGGCGGCGGTGTAAATACCATGGACGTACCGTTCCGTTTTTTACCCTGTATGGTGGCCGGCTTGGCATACCAGTTGGCCATGAAGATACCCAATGGCGCAGACCGCTTGCCTATTTTGAAGGCCCAATACGACGAGGCATGGCAGCTTGCTGCTGACGAGGACCGGGAAACCGCTCCCATACGATTTGTGCCCCGCCAAATGTTTATTGGTAGCACTTAATGGGTAATCGGTACGCGTCCGGCAAAAAGGCGATTGCGGAGTGCGATCGCTGCGGGCAACAGTTCTTGCTGAAGAAGTTAAAGACTGAGATAATCAAGCAACGGAAATACGAATTGTTAGTATGTCCTGAGTGTTGGGACCCGGATCAGCCACAGTTAATGTTGGGTACGTTCCCGGTAGATGACCCACAGGCATTGCGCAACCCACGTAGGGATACGACATACGTGGTATCTGGAGTAAATTCAGATGGTAGTTTGTCCGGTGGATCGCGGGATATCCAGTGGGGTTGGGGCCCGGTAGGCGGGGCTTCATTTTTTGATGTTGCGTTGACGCCAAATAATTTGGTTGCAATCGCGGGTGTTGGTACAGTATCGGTTTCATAGGAGTTAATCATGGCATTTACAAAATCCGCAGACGGTATTGCTTCAAAAGGCAAAACCAAAGGCAAGAATCTTGGTGATAGTGGTCCTTCCGTTGGCATCCAACATGGTGGCAAAGGCAGCAAGGGCGGCAAGACCAATGAAGAAATGCTGAAGCTAGGCCGTGGTCTGGCTAAAGTAGCTAACCAAAAGCGAGGCTAATCATGGCAACATTTAGCAAAAAATTGATGGGCAAGGAAGTGGGCGATGCTAGCGTTTACGCTGCTCCACACAATATGTCCGGCAAAGCGGTGGCTATTTCTGGAAACCCCGGCAAAGAGCCAAACCGTAGCAAGTTGGACGCCTATGATATAAGCGTTGGAAACATCAGTAAGTCCGCTGGTAACGAGCCTGTCAAAACTTCTGGAATTAAAATCCGTGGTACTGGCGCGGCTACCAAAGGTGTAATGGCCCGGGGACCGATGGCATAAGTATGAACTACGCTGCTCTTGTTACTGCAATTGCCGATTACACGGAGAACACGTTTCCACCTACGGATATAAATACGTTCATAACGCAGGCGGAGCAGCGCATATACAACACCGTTCAGTTCCCATCGTTGCGCAAAAACGTAACAGGTCTTCTAACATCCGGTAATAGGTACTTATCGTGCCCCACTGATTTCCTGTCCTCATACTCTATTGCAATAATCGAAGGGTACGCTACTCCCAACGAGACGTATCACTACATGCTGAACAAGGATGTCAACTTCCTCCGGGAGGCATATCCAAACCCTACAGATATAGGGTTACCTAAATACTACGCATTGTTCGGGCCCACCACAACCGCAGGAATTCCTCCGACGCTCACCAACGAGTTGTCGTTTATTTTGGCTCCCACACCTGATGCCGCGTACTACGCAGAGCTTCACTATTACTACTACCCAGAGTCCATTACTACTGCGCTAACCACTTGGTTAGGGGACAACTTTGACACCGTATTGCTCTACGGCGCGCTGGTGGAGGCGTACACCTACATGAAGGGTGAGGCCGATATGGTCGCCTTATATACTGCACGTTACCAAGAAGCGCTCGCACTTGCTAAACGTCTGGGTGATGGTCTTGAGAAGCAGGATAGCTACCGCAGTGGAACTTACCGAGTACCTGTACGATGATTGTCCAAACACAGACCACTTCGTTCAAAGCAGAGTTGTACCAAGGGGTTCATAACCTGTTGACCGATACGATTAATATTGCCCTTTACACGGCAAGCGCTAACCTTGACGAGACTACCACGATATATACCACCCTCAATGAGGTTGTAGCGTCCGGATATGCAGCAGGCGGAGCCACCCTGACTGGGGTAACACTTGGTACTTCTGGGTATACCGCTTACGTCAACTTTGCCAATGTGTCGTGGACTGCTTCGTTGACATCCCGATGTGCCCTAATTTACAATGCCAGCAAGGGGAATAAAGCCGTTGCGGTGTTAGATTTTGGGTCGGATAAGACCACAAATGGGTCCTTCACGATTACAATGCCCGTCAATACACCCACTTCTGCGCTGATCCGCAGTTCAAACTAGGAGTTTCGCATGTCCAATGAAGTAGCAAAATCTACAGATTCCGTAAGCGCCGGTATGGTCGCAGGAGCACAGTCTGTACAACAAGCCAGTGGTGGCGGTGTATTTACCATTCAGTGCTTCGACAAAGACGGAAACTTGAAATGGGAAGACTCCAAGCACAACCTAGTTGTAAATACAGGTTTGCAAGATATGAACACCCAGTACTTCAAAGGCTCTAGCTACACCGCCGCGTTGTACATGGGCTTGATTACTGGCCCCGGCTCTGGTACAACTTATTCTGCACTGGACACACTGGTGTCCCACGCCGGATGGACTGAGTTTACAAACTACACAGCCTCACGAAAACAAGTCGTGTTTGGAACTGCTACTACGGCAAACCCATCCGTAATTGCAAGCACTGCGTCTCCCGCAGCGTTTACTATTTCTGGCGCTGGTGGTACTGTAGCTGGCGCGTTCTTATGCACCGTAGCTAGCGGCACATCAGGAACTTTATTCTCTGAGGCAGACTTCCAGTCTCCCGGAGATCGTGTAGTTGTAGCTGGAGATACACTGAATGTGGTGTACACGTTCAGCCTGACCGCTTCTTAATAAAGTGAGTCTGAGTGTTTGGCTCCAGCCCATTTGCTAGTGCTCCATTTGCGTCTGGTGCTGGCGAGATAACTAACTACGTCAGCAGCGTAGAAGAGAATGCGGCTGTAGCAGATACCTTTACCGCGCTGGTTACTTGGCTGGGGGCTTACGCAGACGCTACGTCAGTAGCCGACTCAATTGCAGTAGCAGCGTCTGTGTTTAACGCGATAGAGGCCGAGGCAGGGGCAGTAATAGAGCAGGTGAGCGCCCAAGCAGATTTTGCGCCTTTCTACAACGAAGCTGCATCTGGACTTGATACACCTACTGTGTCCGCCTCGGACTTTAGCGCGGCTGCAGTTGAGGGCATAAGCGGGGTAGACACACCCTCCGCTATTGCAACGCTCGCATCCAACATACAAGAAGCTGCCGCAGCCCTCGACAACATGCACGGCTTGGCTCCTTGGGAAATCATAGATGATACGCAAACTGCTACATGGCAGGTAATTAAGGCTAGAACATAGGGGATTTATATGGCGCTCGTAGTAAAAGACAGGGTAAAAGTAAGTACTTCCACCACAGGAACGGGCACTATTTCGCTCGGCACTGCTGCTACGGGGTTCCAAAGTTTTAGCGTTATCGGTACAGGTAATACCACGTACTACGCAATCTCCTCTGCTACCAGCACAGAGTGGGAAGTCGGTATTGGTACCTTTACTTTATCGGGTAACACCCTATCCCGAGATACTGTACTGTCATCCAGTAATGGCGACTCGCTAGTTAATTTCTCTGCTGGTGCAAAAGACGTAATCTGTACATACCCATCTGAGCGGGCTATCTACTTGGATTCCGCAGGTTCGTATCCGGTACAGAACACATTTAACGCGCTCACCGCAGCTACAGCTACATTGACGGCGGGCACCATTACCACTGCGCCTGCCACAGGTAACGATCTGGTAAACAAGACTTACGTTGACACAGTAGCTGCGGACGGTGTTCACTACCACGCGCCTGTATTTGTTGAGTCTCCTGACTCTGCAGGTAACCTAAATGCTACTTACAACCAACCCGGCGGTGCTGGTGTGGGTGTCGGGGCTACGCTTACTAACGCCGGTACCCAAGTTGCCCTTACCCTAGACGGTATCTTGATGACTACTGGCAAGCGGGTACTGATATATGCACAGACAAACGGGGTACAGAACGGTGTGTACACGGTAACTACCGTAGGTAGTGGATCGACAAACTGGGTGCTAACTCGTGCTACAGACGCGGATACATACGCTCCTTCGAGCCCTAATTCACTTGGGGCAGGGGATGCGTTCTTTATCACCAATGGAGATACCGCTGCTGGTGAGACCTACGTATGTAACACTGCAGGTGTAATTGTTTTTGGCACCACCCCAATTACTTTTGTCCAGATTTCTTCCTCGCAGGTATACACCGCTGGTACTGGAATAAACTTTAGCCCAGCCACCACAATCAATATCTCGAACACTGCTGTAACCGCAGGTTCTTACGGTATTGCAAACTCAGTACCCACGATTGCTGTAAACGCCCAAGGGCAGATTACATCGGCATCCAACACGGCTATTGCCATTACATCTGCTGCAGTTTCTGGTTTGGCGGCTTCAGCTACAACAGATACAACCAACGCATCGAACATCACTTCTGGAACCCTTCCTGTAGGTCGGCTGTCTGGCAGCTACACAGGCATTACTGGGGTTGATACGCTGACTGTGGGAACTTGGAACGCAAGCACAATAGGCGCTCCATACGGGGGAACTGGTTTCGCTTCCTACGCGGTAGGCGATCTTCTGTTTGCCGACACCACAACCTCGCTGGCTAAACTTGCCGACGTAGCTGTTGGTAATGCGTTAATTTCTGGCGGTGTTGCTTCCGCCCCTAGCTGGGGCAAGATCGGTCTAGCTACCCATGTAAGCGGGACACTCCCAGTTGCCAACGGCGGTACAGGTGCAACTTCATCTACAGGTACAGGCGCGGTGGTATTGGATACCAGCCCTACCCTAGTAACTCCAGCGCTGGGTACACCCGCTTCTGGTGATTTCAGCACAGGCACATTCACATGGCCTACGTTTAACCAAAACACTTCTGGCACTGCGGCAGGGCTATCCGCTACGCTTGCCGCTACTTCAGGCGGTACAGGGCAGTCCTCGGCGTTTGTAGCTGGCGGTGCTGTGTACGGAGCTTCTACAAGCGCATTGGGTGTTACCGCTGCTGGCACTGCAGGGCAAGTACTAACTTCCGCTGGAACGAGTGCCCCTACTTGGTCAAACACCATAACAAGCCCTACATTAGTAACTCCAGCGCTAGGCACACCTACCTCTGGTGATTTCAGCACAGGCACATTTACATGGCCTACCTTTAACCAAAACACTTCCGGCACTGCGGCAGGGCTTTCAACTACGCTCGCAATTGCCTCGGGCGGTACAGGCGCTACAACTTTGGCTGGGGCTTCGATTGCTACTTACACGGGCACAGAGACCCTAACCAACAAGACCCTGACCAACCCAACGGTAACTGATTACACCGAAACTTCGGTAGTAGTTGGCACAGTAACTAGCGCGTACACCATTTCGTTGTCAAGCGGAACCGTGTTGACTGCTACATTAACGGCATCCACCGCATGTACCTTCACTATGCCGACAAACGTGGCTGGCAAGTCTTTTGTGTTGCTGCTTAAACAGGCGGCGTCTACAGGCGGCGGTACAGCTATATTTACAGACGTTAAGTGGGCACTTGCGGGGGCTCCAACAATCACAGCCGCTGCTGGTAAGATGGACATACTGACATTCGTTGCTGACGGTACGAATTGGTACGGTTCCTACGTGCAAGGATACACCCCATAATGTTTGCCGCCGTCAATTTCTTCCTTGCGGGAAATGCGCGTCTTCTGTCTACGATTACGATAAGCGCTGACACCCTAAACTACACGCTCGATACTTCCAAGGTATCCGGGTATGTGGCGGGAATTACAGACGTAACTTTGGTAATCAACAGTGCGGTTTATGTAGGTTCGTCATCTACAGGGTCTTATGCCCTTACGATTGACACCTCTTGGAATGTGTTTGACACGGTAACGGTCATAAACAATGGCTACGTAGTTGGCTGTGGTGGTGGTGGCGGTATCGGTGGCGAGTACTCCGCTACAGTAGGAGCGGGCGCAGGAGGTGCAGTTTACGCGCAGCGGCCCGTTACGTTTACGAACAATGGTACCGTCGGAGGTGGTGGCGGTG
>Ga0209769_1001051_pt1 | contig 11120 bp, 10 predicted proteins | sample LauGreSuBDMM15DN_2_FD_187569 | JGI IMG/M metagenome (GOLD analysis project Ga0209769, IMG submission 187569) | Freshwater lake microbial communities from Lake Michigan, USA - Su13.BD.MM15.DN (SPAdes) (version 3) | ecosystem: Environmental > Aquatic > Freshwater > Lake | place: Lake Michigan, USA...
TATCACAGGAGTAAATCATGGCAGGAAAATTAACCGATGACAAAGAGATGAGTGCTTCCCGGTTGCCGGGGCTCATGGGCTACAGCAAGTACAGCACACCAAACGATGAGCTGCAGTTCAGCATCAATGCCATCGATGGCAAAGAACGGCCAGACATTGGCAACGAGGCCATGGGCTGGGGCAATACGCTTGAGCCAGTCGTGCTCATAGAGTCTGCCAAACGCCTTAAAGTGGCCGAATTTGACACGCAAATTGGTCAGGCATACAAACACCCAGACATTGCGCTTGCGTGCTCTCTGGATGGCGTGGGCTACGGCACTGGCCAAGAGATCTATTCGGACCCAGACAAGGGCATCTTTGTGGTTGGCCAAGACTCTATCGTGTTGGACGGTCCCGGAGTGCTTGAGGCCAAGGTCACCAAGACCATGCCGGAAGATACCCCTCACCTTGCACGCGGCCCCATCCAACTGCAGGGTCAGATGCTGGTCACTGGCCACAAGTGGGGCGCTGTCTGCGTGCTGTACCAAGGCATCGAGCTCCGCATCTTCTTGTACGCTCCACACAAAGGCACCCAGTCTGCAATCTATGAGGCTGTCAAAGAGTTTGAGTCCAAGCTGGACAAGTACCGCGAAACCACAGAGATCGACTGGTACCCACCAGCCAGCAGCAAAGAGCTGGACCGGATCTACCCAAACGCGGTGAAGGATGAGGTTGAGCTTAGTGTTGAAACGTCTTATATGGCAGAGAAAATCTTGGCCAGCAAGGCAGTCATCCGAGCTGCAGAGTCCGACATTGAAGAGGCAGAGAAGCAGATCAAAGAAGAGCTTGGCCAAGCAGAGCGTGGCCGGGTTGGCAGCTACGTGATCAGCTGGCCGATGCGTAATTACAAGGCTGCAGCAGAGCGCTTGGTCCCGGCAAAGGATGCCTACTCTGTGCGTCAATCTGTCCTGTCGATCAAAGAGATGTCATGAACTTACCGAATAGACCCGCAATTAAAAGCGCGTATGACCGTGCAGTTGATCGGCTATTAGATATCTGTGCGCCAGACGTACAAGACCACGAGGCTGAAGCGTTTGTTGACGCAATGGCTGATCTTATTTTTACAACAATGAAGACTTATTTAACCGAGGAAGAGAAAAATGCAATTAACCACTAACCGGGGCTTTGCCCCCACCACCCTCACTGAGGCCATGACCTTCAGTGACATGCTGGCCAACAGCAACATGGTGCCCAAGCAGTACCAAGGCAAACCCCAAGACATCCTAGTGTGTGTCCAGTGGGGTATGGAGATGGGGCTGGCACCCATGCAGGCACTGCAGAATATCGCTGTGATCAATGGCAAGCCATCGGTCTACGGTGATGCTGCCATGGCGCTGGTCCAAGCCAGCCCAGTGTGTGAGGATGTCGAGGAGTATTTTGAGCATGAGGGCACACCCAACCCGGTGGCCGTGTGTGTGGCCAAGCGCAAGGGACGCAACCCAGTCACATCTAGGTTCTCAGTTGAGGATGCCAAACGAGCTGGCCTGTGGGGCAAGCAGGGCCCATGGTCAGCGTACCCCAAGCGCATGATGCAGATGCGAGCTCGCGGGTTCGCGCTGCGTGATGCGTTCCCAGACGTGCTTAAGGGTATGATCACCGCAGAAGAGGCCCAAGACTACCCTGAAGAGGCTAAGCCACGGCCAACAAAAGACATCACGCCACGCAATCCACTGGACATGCTGACCAAGCCAGCCCCAGTGGAGATCCCAGCGGTTACCAGTGATCCGGCCATCATTGAGCAGGCATTTGCACAGGACCAAGAACAAATAGATGTAGTACAAATAGGATCTGTGGCTGAAGAGCCACAGGTAATGCCAAACTACAGTGATGCCAATGACTACCCAGCGTTTGAAGATGCCGGGGAATTTAAGCTAATGCTGCCGGGTAAAGAGCAGGCGCATTCTGCCCACGCTACGCTTGAAGAGTGGCAAGATGCGTATGAGTCCATTGCTGACAAGACTGCGCGAGCTGGTAAGCGGCCTGCACGCGAACGCATGACTGCTCTCAAGGAGCTTAAGAATGTCAATGAAGAGACTCTCCAGCGGGTTGATTCTGTCCAGCGGATCAGGCATACAGCTGCGTACTCCAAGCGTATTGCAGCGCTGGGCGCGTCTCAGTAACTAAGCGAGTGTGCTGTTGGCCATCGAGCCAGCAGCACTTGCCACCTCAGTTACCCTACGGCCCCAGCCTTTTCCAAAGGTTGGCCAAGTATTTAAACCCTGCAAGAAGCTCATGCGCTTGAATGAGTAAGCAGACACCAGCTCACCGGGATCTATGGCCAGCACAGCCTTCATGGTGCCGGGTCCAATGGCACCATCAGCGGCCACTCCAACCACCTCCTGCAGCCACTTGGCAGCGCGGCCCGGACCAGAGTTAATGGCCGCGTCAAACACAGCGTAGTCCACGCCAGCTGGCAGCTCATCACCGTTAACCTTGTCCCAGTACTTTGCCTTGTAAAGCGGTGCCACATCAGCTGGCTTGAGCGCACGCATGTCAGACTCGCTGACTGGGTGGTTAACCCAGCTCTCCCACACAGCCTTGGTGCAACCAAGGTTGGTCATGCCGCCGGGATCTGATGGGTGGTTTACAAAGCCACCCTCGTGGTGGAGCACCGCGGCCAGAGCTGATTCAAAGTTTTCTTTCATTTTGTGCCTTTTGACAATAGATCTGTTTTAGCTTGAGAGCTGGCAGACGAACCAAAATAGTAAGCAATGATGCCAGTCCAAGCCGTACCCAAGGAGCCAAGCATCATCAAAATGGCTGGGTTGCTGCTGTCAATTTTGTTAAACAGCATCATCACCATGATGCTGAAAAAGCCAACGGTCACAGCACCAGCCAATAAAGGAGGCACTATTGATTTGGTTGAGGCTTGCATATCCCGCGCTGATTTACGATCTTCAACTTCCAGTTTTTCAAAGTTAAGACCAAGTTCCTGCGCTTGCTTTTGAAGTTCAATTTCAGCAATCTTGACTTGTGCGATCTGCTCTGCTGTTAATTTGTTGTTAGAGATCAAGTCCCCAACTTCAGATGGGTCAACGCCAATAGCTTTGGAAATAGCAGACACAGCCATGCCAGCCAGTGGTCCACCCATTGCAGTTGCAATCGTAGGTGCGATTTGTTTTAACCAGTCCATTAGAATTTTCCTTTCATTGATATAACACCCCAAGCCACTAAGATAAAGATGGCCGCAGCCACCAGTATGCAAAGCCCCATCGTGATGGCTTCGTCAATCTCAGCCTTGCGGTTCTTTGCCGCTTTAGCATCCAGTATCTCCTGCGTCCTGCGCCGCTGCACAATTGAATTACGTTCTTGTAATATCTGATTCCATAATTGACTGTGGCCTTGATTGATAAAGTGCCACTTTAATTCTTCCTCGGCCTTGTTTAACTCATGCAACTGCATGACGGTACTCATGGCCTGACTAGTGTCAGAACTGTATTTCTTCTTTGGGTCTTTGACCGCTTCCTTGGCTACCTTTTCCTTTGCATCAAAGAACTTCATCACATCGCCAGTGATGCCTTGAATATCCTTTCCCAGCTTTATAGCTGCTTGAATGCCCGTTACAGCCGCTCTAGCAGCCGCAAAGGCCGTTATGGGATCAATCACTTTTTAGGCTCCAGCACCCAGCGGCAGACTCTACCGTCCTTATCTAGAAACTCATTTGCTCCATACGTTTCTTTTGGCAGCACGACTCGGCACACCAACACAATCTTTGTCTCGGTGTTAGGCCAAGGTATCTGTGCTGATGCGAGTAAGTCAATCACTTGTCCGCTTTATTGTCTAAACGTTCAAAAATCTTACCAAGCATTATTTTTACATCGCGCAATTCTTCTTTGTAATCGTCTTTGCTTACATAGTCATGCGGCATACTCCTAACATCGGCATCAAGGCGTTCAATTGCTTTGGTTATTGAGTTAAGTGTCCAGCCGCCAAAAAATGCAGCCAAACCTAATGCCGCGTTAAAGAATACTTGGTAGTCCATATTTACACCGTTGGTTCTGCGGGAGTCTCAGGGGCTACTGGAGTCTCAACTACTACTTCAGGCTCCACAACAGGCTCAGTGGCTGCTACGGGTTCCGCAGGGGTTTCCACCACTGCCTCGACAACAGGCTCAACTACGGGCACAACTACCACAGGCTCAGGGATTGGCCCAGGGATTGGGCGCAGGTCGCCTTGCACCCATGCGGTTGTCTCTTGGTTCCATTCGTAAAAGTATTCGTCAACAGGCATAGCAATCGGGGGAACCCATAGCCATGAAGTTGTGTTCAGCACCCAGTTGTCAAATGGCTTGGGCGCATAGAACACATCATTGGTAGCGTCATAGGTAAAGCCTACGCCAGCGTAGTTTCCCCGCAGTGGAGTGCCGCCGTTTGCGTGTACGCCGCCGTGAGTGTTATATGAGGTTTGCACCCAACCATGACCAAAGATGCCAGTGTCAATTACGTCTTGCTCGGCAACAATAACCTGCGTAACAATTCCATTTTCAACTTTTGCAAAGTGTGACATTCTTTTTCCTTAAAGAGTAATTGAACCTGATGAAGTCCATTTATAAACACGGTAGCCACCCGCTACTGTAATTGTGGGTGAACCTGTGGTTGCCGTTGCGGCAGGGTATGTGTCAGCGTAACGAATGATGACAATACCCGAACCGCCAGTACCGCCTGTTGAACTAATAGCACCACCACCTCCACCACCTGTATTTGCAGTTCCAGCAGTACCTGAACCACTATTACTACCAGCACCACCACCACCTGTTCCACCAGCACCAGCAGTTGCGGTATATCCTCCACCACCACCACCTCCTGCGTAGGTGACACTACTGCCACTTATGCTGCTTGTTGTACCTGCGCCACCTGCGCCGGAAGCGGTATCCCCTGTTGAATTAACACCAACCGCACTAGCGCCACCGCCGCCGCCGCCAGTTCCTACTTGATTTGTACCTATTGTGGCAGTTGTTCCACCAGCAAAACCTTCCCCTGATGTTCCTGCTGCGTTGCTTTGTGTGGACGTTGTACCAATTGAGTTTCTCCATGCCGCACCGCCACCGCCTGAACCACCGCTAGATGCACTTGCACCCAATGGAGTGCCACCCGCTGATGAAGCATAAGCACCACCACCGCCAGCGGTAGAAGTAATTGTTCCAAATACTGAATTTGAACCAACAGAACCAACGGCTTCTGAAACACCGCCAGCACCACCCGCACCAACTGTGACCGTGATTGCAGAGCCGGTAATGACCGCAAAACTAGATGCAGTTTTTAATCCACCAGCACCGCCACCGCCACCGCCGCCGCCAATACCACCACCACCGCCTCCAGCGACAACAAGATATTCAACAAGATAAGCAGGAACTAAAGACCCGCTTGATGTAAATGTGTGGATAGTGTTGCCACCGCTTGATGTGACTGTGCCGCCAATAAACTTTTGTGAGCCAGCGTAAGAGATGATGACTACGCCTGAACCACCAGCACCGCCAGCATAAGAAGCATTGTCGCCATTGCCACCACCACCACCTCCACCTGTGTTTGCTGTTCCGGGTGACCCAACAGTATTATGTGGGCCGCCAGCACCGCCTCCTCCATTACCGCCCGCCGCAGGGGTTACAGTGTTATTTGAACCGCCACCACCTCCAGCATAGTAAGTAGATGAACCGCTGATAGACGACGAAACTCCTATTCCGCCAGCACCACCAACAGAACCAGAGCCATTTCCGCCTATTGCTCCAGCACCACCTCCACCGCCAGCACCATAAGCAGTAGCAGTAGAACCTCCAGTACCACCAGCAAAACCTTGCCCTGATGTTCCTGCTCCTCCTGCTCCACCACCAGCGTTATACCCATTACCTCCACCGCCAGAGCCGCCAGTTGAGCCTGCACCAGATACGCCTCCAGAGCCGCCACCTATAGCAGTTGTAGAAACCAAAGAAAAAGAGGAATTTGCCCCATTAGTACTAGCCGCACCGCCAGCACCAACAGTTACAACATAGGTTGAGTAAGGGTCAATAGTTAAAGCAGAGCCAGATAATAAGCCACCACCGCCACCACCACCACCATTGTAAGTTCCCGCAACTCCAGTACCACCACCCGCACCGCCAGCAACCACAAGGTAGTTTGCAGACAAAGGAGTAACAGGGCCAAGAGTGCCCGATGTGGTGAATGTGTGAATGGTGTTGCCGCCTGATGAGGTAACTACACCACCGCTAAATTGCTGTGCGCCAGCATAGGAAATGATTACGATGCCGCTGCCGCCATTGCCACCTGAACCAAATACACCTGGACCGCCACCGCCACCACCACCACCGCCGCCAAGGTTTGCTGTGCCTGCTGTTCCTGCAGATGAACTTATTGCTCCAGCCCCGCCGCCACCTGCACCACCTGACCCCGCACTGCTCCCTGTATAATTCCCACCACCACCGCCGCCAGCGTAAGTTACGCTTGAGCCAGTTATGCTTGATGCAGTACCAGCACCGCCATTGCCAGCAGTAGTAAGACCAGCATTTGTACCAACGGCAGACGCCCCACCACCGCCACCACCCCCATTGCCTCCACTAGTGTCACCTGTCCCGCCGTTATTACCTTGGGATGGAGATGTGGATGGCGTATTGCCAGCACCAATAGTTCCTAAATATGCTGCGCCGCCACCTGAACCACCATTACTGCCAGCACCCGAAGACGTGCTTCTGGCGCCACCACCACCGCCGCCAGTAGATGTAGTTGTGTCAAATACGGAATCTGAACCATTTGCTCCACGAATTCCATTACTTGTTGCGCCAGTGCCACCTGCACCTACGGTAACTGTGTATGAAAGTGTTGGGTTAAGAGAGGCTGTGCCAGTACGGTAACCACCTGCACCTGCTGCTGCACCGCCACCACCACTGGCTAAACCAGCCCCGCCACCAGCCCCGCCAGCAACGACTAGGTAACTAGCACTGACAGCAGAACCCGAAGTCCACCCAAAGGCTGCTAAAGCGGCTGCACCAATTTTTGATAGACGGGGCATTTATAACCTCAAGCGAATTTTGTCTGCGAAGCCAATACTGTAAATGCGGCGCTGCCTGTCTTAACGATTACATAAGTGTAAACATCAATGGCGCTTGCGTTCCCGCTTGTTGGGGCTGTGCCGCCCTGCCACTTAGGTGTAACAGAAGAACCGTCCACCTGAACAGCAGAGTTGTAGTAGGCTGTAGCACCATTTGTCACCAAGAAGGTAGCAGACAAAGACTCACCCGTAGCCATGATGGTGTTCTGTGTTGTGCCGCTAGAACCCCTGAAGTTCACGGTGAAGTTGCCGCTTGCATTGGTGGTGTAGTACAGAACCGATTGGGTTGTTGTATCAAAGTTGATTGTTCCAGTCGCAGCCGTTGCAGAGATAGTCGCAGTTTCAAGAATGTTGGAGGTCTTCAAGTCAGCGTTTGACGAAGTACCCGCAAAGGTTTGTAAGCCGGTAAATGTCTGCGCTGCGTTTGTTACAACAATGTTTGCGTTGTACGCTTGGACGTTTGTACCAATAGCTACACCAAGGTTTGTTCTTACTGTTGACGCAGTAGCAGTCAGTTCAGATAAGTTGTTTGAAGTCAGTAGATACGCAGCACCTGATACATAAGCGGCCACCCAAGCAGACCCAGTGTACAAACGCATCTCAGGCACCACAGTGTTGTAGTACAAAGAGCCAGCAAGCAGGGCATTACCGTCATTGTCTAGCGTTGGATCGCTTGCCTTGGGGCCAAGGTAGCGATCATCAAAGTTATCGTATGCGGACAGCGCTGAGTCGCGTGCAGCTTCAGCCGCGGTCTGTGCTGTGGCTGCGTTGCTGGCGCTTGTGCTCGCTGCAGAGGCAGAGCTGGACGCATTGCTTGCGCTGGTGCTTGCATTGCTGGCCGAGGTAGATGCGTTGCTGGCTGATGTGCTGGCTGCCGAGGCAGATGCTGCTGCGTTGGTGGCCGATGTTGTGGCTGATGCAGCATCAACCAGTAAAGTAAATTTAGCAGCGTCAGCATTTGTTGTAATTGGCAGGGCACCGCTAGAGGTGTGAGCTGTAATTACTTGGAAGATGTTGTTGGTTGTTGTGTCTTTGACAATGTCTCGCACAAAGTACACGGTGCTAGCTGCCCAGTTGCCACGGTTGGTGCCCAAGGTTTCGCCCAGTGCAGGGTTGCCAATTGAATCAAAGCCCAGCGTCTTGTTGGCTCGCAGTGATGCAAGCGGCAAAGTCATGTTGATGGTGGTTGGGTCGGTCTGTGGAGCTGACAGCGCCCTGACCAAGCCCTCGGCATTCTGCTGGGCAAAGATGGTCTGCTGATCAAGCTCATCATTTAGCGTGTTGGCAAAGAAGTCGCCGCCAGTGGTGAAGTCAGTGGCGCGAGCAATGGTCCGGTTGCCAACAATGGCGTATTGGGTTGGCGAGGTTGGTGTCAGCGCCAAGCCCGTGGCCGTGATGGTCACCGAGCCGGTGCCGTTGGCGTTGATCGTCACGGTGTAGTGAGTGGTCAGCGTCAGCAGTACATCGTCTTTGAACACGGCAATGTCAGTGTTAGCTAGGATCTCAAAGGTAAACGCATAGGGGCCAGCGCCACCAGCGCCACTGGGTGCGTAGACTGTTCGACGGGTGACGTTGCTAATTGGGATGGCCATGATTCAATCCTTGCTATTGGTAATTGTACTAATTTAATCGGGTTTGTAAAAAAGACCGCGAGACTTTTTCAGCTCTTTCAGCTCATCAATCTTGGCCTGCAATTGCGGTGATTCTGACTTGAGCTGGCTGGTGGCCATGGCCATGTACTTGGAATGCGTATTTTGGACCGTCTTTTGCTGGTCATCCAGCGATAACAGGTCAAAGCCCGGCATTTGCATGACAGTCAAGATTGCATCCTTTGATGGCATCTCCTTGCCATAGATGGTCAGCAGTCGGTTGTATTGGAATGCGTCCATCTCTACGCCATCAACCTTGCGGTCAGGCATGCCAATGGGCGATCCAAGCCGGACCAGCGCGTCATCTACCTCAGAGAATTTTTGGGGTGTCACGCGGGTTGGTAGCACCATCTCGTAAGCTGATCCTGTACCAGACTTGGTTTCGTCACCCCACAGGTTTAAAGTGTCTGGAAGGTCAGCGTTGAAATACGGCAACCGGGACTTGTATTTGTTGAATGCTTCCACAAAGCCACGCACACCCATGGGCAGATCGGGGCTGGCGCGGGTGTCTTTGTTGGTTGGATCAGACAGGCGCTCAATGCCAGCCAGCAGCGAGCTATAAGCGCCAGCTGGTGAGCCACCAATTAAAAAGCCGCCATATTGCTTGGTTAGACCATCAACAATCTTTTTGCCATCAACTTCACCTTGCTGGTTGGTGCCTATCAGTTTGGCTACATCAGCAATACCCTGCATGTATGGCTGCTCTTTAAGATACTCATATAGGCCGTATGTGGCACCAAGGAATACCTCCTCAATTTTGCTGGCATCGGTCTCATGTTGAGCATATTCAGCATAATCAGTTGCAATAGCAATAAAGGCTGACGCTGGTTCCATCCCACCATAGCTGTAGTAGCTATCACCAAGTTTTATGGAGTACGGTGTTTTCCCATCACGCAATAAAGCATCTCGGTCAGCTTTACGTGCTGGTCCCCGGCCAGTAATCTTTCCTTCTACTGCCAAAGAAGCAAACGTGGCCAGCATGGCAGATCCAAGGGTTACCTTGGCCAAGGCCATGTCGCGATACACACCACCCTTGGCGATCTCCTCACGCCACTGGGATGACAGTGGCGCAAATGGTGTGCGCTCAATGACCTGTAAACCAATGTTGGCTGGAGTTTTAAAGAACGGCACTATCACCTTTAATATTGGAATATTAAACACCTGCTGCAATTGCTTTAAAGCAGGAGGTAAATCAGCGGTAAATGTTCCTTTTTGTGCAAATAATGTGGCTGCCTCATCTAGATCACGCGGTGGATTTTGGAATAGGTTTAAGACTTCAGCCTCAGACTTTGCCATAGCGTCAGCTTCAGGCATACCAGAATCAATGGCCTCTCTGTACACAGACTTACCGCGCCGGGTAATTTGAGTGTTCATTTCCATACGATAAAGCACAGCTTTAAAAAATTCATCTTCAGCCAGAAGTGATCTACCCGGCACTGTGATTGCTGTGCCATAGTAGTCAATGGCTTTGCCAAGCCACTTGTCTTGCTCAATTCCAAAGGCAGCAGAACTTATTGGTGGCAATTGAGAACCGCGCTGCGCCTCGATCTTGCTCATCAAGTCGCTAGGCTGGTTTTTCTTAAACGCAGTGGAGGCTAAATCAAAACCTTCCATCATCCCATTGCGTAAGGACTGGACCATTGTCAGTGCCTCGTCATATGCGATCTTATCGGCAGCACTACCCGGTAGTAATGCATTCCATGAACGCACACCTTGCGGTAAAGTATTGCTATAAAAAGATGCCACCAAGCGTTCAGGTATTTGATAAGCGCCAAATAAAGTGTTTGATGCTATATTTTTTGCATGGCTGACAGGGTTAGATAACAGGCCATTAATAAAAGTTGTAAACCAGACATCCTTAACACTAGACATCATTGACTTTTCAACCATCTTATTCTGAGCTGCTCTGGTTTCAAGTGATAGGTAGGACTTGGCCATGTCAGACAGAGCTGCATCACCGCCATACTCATCAATGACTTGGCGCACGACAGCAGCGTTGCCATCACGCGGGATGCGGAATACGGCCAGCGCTCTGGCGGTCTCGCTTTGGATACCCTTAACGCCACGCTGTATCAGGCCATGGAAGGCGATCTGCTGGCGTAGGACCAATTTATCTACATCAGTGGCGGCACCACTGTTGACCAGCTTAAACAGGCGATCCAACTCGTTGGCGCTGGACTCTAGCACCTCAAGCGCCTTGTAGGTCTCCACCGCGTTGGCCATCATCTTGCCATCATTGCCAATCAAGCGAGACAGGAAGTTCTCAGAGATGCCTTGCTCAGCTGCTTTGTCTTTGATCTCTTGGAATGTGACCGCCTTGGTCTTAATGTTCAAGGCATCGGCCACGCCACCAACTATGGCAGCTGCGTCTTCTGTCTGGTAGCGGCCAAGGTT
>Ga0209769_1001055_pt1 | contig 11088 bp, 10 predicted proteins | sample LauGreSuBDMM15DN_2_FD_187569 | JGI IMG/M metagenome (GOLD analysis project Ga0209769, IMG submission 187569) | Freshwater lake microbial communities from Lake Michigan, USA - Su13.BD.MM15.DN (SPAdes) (version 3) | ecosystem: Environmental > Aquatic > Freshwater > Lake | place: Lake Michigan, USA...
TGGTATTGTTTCCAATGACAGTTAGTGTTTCTTCGCCATCAAATTTCAAATCTTGGGGAATCGCACCGATGGATGCGCCTGGGAAAATCCGACAATTTTTTCCAATACGAGTTCCTTTAAAAATGGTTGCACCCGACATAACGTGGGTACCTTCACCAATTTCTACATCGGCGTGAATGGTGACAAATGGATCAATAATTACGTGATCTGATATTTTTGCAGAGGGGTGAACGTAGGCCAGTGGCTGAATCATTTTTGAAGTCTTAGTTTTACGAATTAAGCGATTTTTACAATTTGAGCCATCATTTCTGATTCACAAACCAATTTTTCTCCTACCCAAGCACGTCCCCGCATCATACATAATCCACGACGTACAGGTTCAATCAACTCAAGTTTCATAATTAATGTATCCCCTGGAACAACTTTATCCTTGAATTTCGTATTGTCGATTTTCAAGAAATATGTCCCATAGTTTTCTGGATCCTCCACCGTACTCAATATCAAAATACCTCCACACTGAGCCATGGCTTCAAGCTGTAAAACCCCCGGCATGATAGGGTCTCCGGGAAAGTGTCCAGCAAAGAAAGGTTGATCAAAAGTGATGTTCTTAATACCCACAATGGTATTTTCTGTTTTCGAAATAATCTTATCAACCAACAAAAAAGGGTGGGCATGAGGTAACATTTTGATGATGTCCTTGGTTGCGTACAACGGTTTTTCGTTGGGGTTGTAATACGGCGCCCCATCTTGTTTTCTGCGCAATTCCTTTTTCATAACTTGTTTTATTTTCTTAGCAAAAGCCACATTACTGGCATGTCCTGGTCTGGCCGCCATGATTTGTCCTTTAATTGGCATTCCAACCAAAGCCAAATCGCCAATCATATCAAGCAGTTTGTGTCGTGCCGGCTCATTTTGAAAACGCAAATCCAAATTGTTCAAGATCCCATTCTGAGTTACCTCAACCGTATTTTTATTAAATACAGAAGCCAATCTATCCAATTCATCCTGTTTAATTTCTCTATCAACTACTACGATTGCGTTGTTAAGGTCCCCACCCTTAATCAGATTGTTTTGAAGTAAATATTCTAACTCGTGCAGGAAGCAAAAAGTCCGACAAGGTGAAATTTCTTTCTTGAATTCGCTCATACTGGTAATTGCCGCATGTTGACTGCCTAAAACGGGAGAATTGTAATCTACCATTACCGTTAAACGATAGTCGTTCACTGGCATCGCGATGATTTCTACTTTATTTTCTTCATCGGTAAAATTGATGTTGTAAGGAATTTCAAAATATTCTCTTTCCGCATCCAATTCTACAATTTCATTGGCTTCGATGAAATCAACAAACGGACGACTGCTGCCATCCATGATTGGCATCTCAGGGCCATCGATGTCGATGAGTACGTTATCAACTTCCATCCCTACCAAAGCGGCTAATACGTGCTCTACGGTAGAAACTGACGCGTTTCCCTTGGTTAATGTTGTGCCGCGGCTGGTATCAGTTACCAAATCGCAATCTGCTTCAATGATGGGTGAGCCTTCTAAATCGACTCTTCTGAATTTATAACCGTGATTTTCCGCCGCAGGGTTTAGTGTTAAAGTTACGTTGGCTCCGGTATGTAAACCAACACCCGAAATGGTGATGGCGGATTTTAATGTTGTTTGTTTTGGATTTAATTGATTCATCTTGGATTTACTATGGTTTTTTAAATGATTCTAATTCTCGTTTTAGTGATTCTAATTCTTGCATCAGGGTACCTAGCTTCCGATTGTTAGCAACGCTCTTTAAAAAAGTTCTCACGTCCGTTGCTGGCGTTCCCGTTAGCTTTTGATTTTCTTCGGTTACATTTCCAGTAATACCCGCTTGTCCGCCAACCGACGTATTTGGTGCGATGGTTAAATGTCCTGCAACACCCACTTGACCGCCAAACTGAGAATAGCCACCAATTTTGGTACTGCCTGAAATTCCTGTTTGGGCCGCAATAACTGTATGCTCACCGACTTCAACATTATGAGCTATCTGAACTAGATTGTCGAGTTTAGTCCCAGTCTTAATAACCGTGCTTCCCATCGTTGCTCTATCAATACTGCAATTGCTTCCAATTTCAACCCAATCTTCCAGGACTACATTGCCCACTTGAGGGATTTTGACATATTTGCCATTCACCGGTGCAAAGCCAAAACCATCGCCGCCAATCACACTACCTGCCTGAACGATACAATGGTTTCCAACGATACAATCAGCGTAAACAACAACGTTGGGGTAGATGATGCAATTGTTGCCAACTTGAACATTTCTGCCAATGTATGCACCAGGATAAATCACCGTGTTATTTCCAATGGATACGTTTTCTTCGATATATGCGGTTGAGCCAATATGCGCATCGTTTCCAACAATGGCCGTTTGGTGAATATGGGTCGATTCAATGCCTGTTCGATGCTTGTTCGGGTCGAAATGTTTACCCAAAATGGTACAAAAAGCGAAATAGGGATTGTCGTGGTGTATTAATACCGCACCAATCGGATGCTGCGGTTTGAAATCCTTTGGGACGATTACCGCGCCACAGTTTGTTTCATAAAGGGCTTGCTCATATTTGGGGTTTGATAAAAAACCCAAGGAGTTTGCATTGCCTTCTTCCAATTTGGCAGCATTGGTAATTGTTACCGAAGATTCATGAAGATTTAATATTCCACCAATCTGAGTCGCTATTTCTTTGGCCGTAAGCATCGTTTCAGCCTGCAAATTAATACCAAACTCATAAATCACCGCCGATTTGCCCACATAAACTCACTTTTCATGGATGAAAAACCCACAATCGTATGGAGATTCAATTTTTCTTTCTATTTTGGCCGATAGATTAATAAGAAATCTATCATGAGTGTAACAGAAGACCAAATGTATTCCGACAAATCACATCCCAAGGGATTGTACGTTTTGTTCGTGACCGAAATGTGGGAGCGTTTTAGCTATTATGGCATGCGCGCCTTGTTTGTATTGTTTATGGCGAAAGCGATGCTGTTCGACAAAGCCTACGCATCTCAAATTTATGGTAGTTATACCGGATTGGTTTATTTAACACCTCTTTTGGGTGGTTATATGGCCGATCGTTATTGGGGAAATCGCAAGTCAATTGTCATTGGTGGAGTATTAATGGCCATTGGACAGTTGTTCATGTTCTTTGCAGGTACTTTTTATCAAGAAATTGAAATTGCCGCGCCGTTAATGTTTACGGGTTTAGGCTTTTTGATCATCGGTAACGGATTCTTCAAACCCAATATTTCTACGATGGTTGGTCAGTTATATCAAGCAGGAGATAAGCGTGTAGATTCAGCCTTTACGATATTCTATATGGGTATCAACTTGGGCGCTTTCATCGCGCCTTTGTTGTGTGGTTATTTGGGCGATACAGGCAATGCTGCTGATTTCCGTTGGGGATTCATGGCTGCATGTATAGGTATGATTGTCAGCTTGATCCTTTTCATCACTTTGAAAAATAAATACCTCGTAACACCAACCGGTGAGCAAATTGGTGATAAACCAAACTCTGCCCGTGAGGTGAAATCAGAAACCGAAGCTGCTGCGCCTGTGAATTATACCGCTATGGGTATTTGGGCTGCTGTTTTTGGTGGGTTGCTCTATCTGTTTCATTTTCAAGCCGAGATGGATTGGATTGGATCATTTATTTTCTCGTTAACCATTGCAGCACCGGGTTATATCATTACCGACCCAACCCTGAGCACTGTTGAACGTCAGCGGATCTGGGTGATTTATATTGCCGCATTCTTTGTGATATTTTTCTGGGCTGCGTTTGAGCAAGCGGGTGCATCTTTAACCTACTTCGCAGAAGAGCAAACCAATCGTGAAGTCTTTGGTACCACAATTCCAACATCGTATTTCCAGAGTATCAACGCGGTAGCAATCGTAATCTTTGCGCCATTGTTTGTTTGGTTATGGGGTTGGATGGGCAAGAGAAACATGGAACCTGCATCGCCCTTTAAACAGGCCATGGGATTGTTCCTTTTGGCTATGGGTTACCTAGTAATTGCATTCGGTGTTAAAGGCATCGATCCTAGCACAAAATTGAGCATGGTTTGGTTGGTGTCGTTGTATACAATTCACACCTTCGGTGAACTGTGTTTGTCGCCTATCGGACTTTCTATGGTGAACAAATTGGCTCCCGTGAAATTGGCTTCTTTGTTGATGGGCGTATGGTTCCTTTCAACTGCGGCTGCCAACAAATTTGCAGGAACTTTAAGTGCTTTATATCCAGAAGAAGTGAAAATGGAAAAGCGTTATTCTGCCAAAGCAGATGCCTCTGTGATGGCAAGCTTCAACAGCAACATGCTTGATACCAATGTATGGAAAGCTGATCCTAAAGGAACTTATTCTTTGGCTACAGCGACGGTAAAAACGGTTAAGGCTGCAGATGCTGAAACGGATTCTATGGTTGCTTTGACCATGAATACTGTTGCCGCTGCTGATAACTCTAAACACGTATGCACAGACTCATGCATGAGCAGTGGGACTTGTCCAATGCACAAACAGGCCGCTGTTATGAAGAATATCTCGGTTTTCCATTTGAAAGTAATCAAATCGAATAATAAATACTTTGATCGTGGTATTTTGTTAAACGATACTACGCTTATCACTCACGATTCGGTAGACGTCGTTACCAACGTCAATGGTGTAAAGACCGCGACTAAGCAGGAGAGATTGCAGACATGGAATTTGAAGCCTGAAAAACCATTTTTTATTCATCATGATTTCAAAATCGTAACGCTTTATGATTTCTTCATGTTGTTCGTATTTATGGCGGGAGCCGCATCAATCGTATTGTTCTTTTTGAGTGGTAAGCTCTTAAAGATGATGAATGGTGTGCGATAAGCCATATGAATAATTTCCTGTAACAAACACTTCGTTTCTTACAAACAAAAAGAGGGAGCCAACGGCTCCCTCTTTTTGTTTCAATTCATAATCAATTTATCTATTGCAAGTGCAAAAGCAAATCAGCAACCACAAATGTGCTGCCCCCAACATAAATCAAATCCTGAGGTCGCGCATCGTCTAGTGCCTTTATATAAGCCGATTTGACATCGCCAAAAGGCCGACCTTCTAATCCTATTTCATTGCCTTCTTTTGACAGTTCATCAGATGCCAAGCCCCTAATTACGCTAGGCTTACAGTAGTAATAAATCGCATCCTTTGGAAGTAACGCCAAGATTTTTTGTCGGTCTTTATCAGAAACCATACCCCAAACCATTCTAATCCTCGGTGGTTGTGCCAGTATATCATCGGCGGAATAGTGATTGGCAATCAGATTGTTTTTCCAATCATCTACCGCCTTTATATATTTTTCACTCAATTGCGACATTGTACTTAGTACGCCATCAGAATTGTGGGCTGTATCGGTTACGGTCCAAGGATTGTTAGAAATGATTTCCCAACGACCTCGTAATCCGGAGAGAGCTACAACATTTTCTAAGGCTTCAAGAATCAAACTGCGCCTCAATGGAAACCATAAGTCCTTTAATGCCTCGATAGCGCAAGCAAATGTCTGAATATTCTCAAGCTGATAACTACCCTTTAAGGCTAAATGTCGGACGAAGCCAACATCCACCGCCAAATCATGATAAATTCTAGCACCATTTTCCGCCGCAACGGCCTTCATCACATCCATCGCTTCATCTCGCATTGGGCCTAGAGCCAAAGGAATTCCACGTTTAATGATCCCCGCCTTCTCTGATGCGATTTTTTCAATGCTATTACCCAAGAGGTCCATGTGATCCCAGCCAATATTGGTAATGACAGATAGGATAGGCTTGATAACATTGGTGCTATCCAACCTCCCACCGAGTCCCACTTCAATCACACCAATGTCGATTTTCTCTGCTCTAAAATGATAAAAAGCCAAAGCAACAGTGATTTCAAAAAATGAGGGTTTGATTCTATCCAGCGTTTCATGGATCTCATTCATGAAATCAATTACCGTTTTCTCTTCGATGCATTTTCCATCGATGCGAATGCGCTCTGTGAAGTCTAATAGGTGAGGAGAGGTGTAGAGCCCGGTTTTGTAGCCGTGTTGCGTTAGCGTGGCTGCCAATAGGCTAGAAACGGAGCCTTTGCCATTGGTCCCAGCGACATGAATCCATTTTTGATCTCGGTGAGGATTGCCGATGGCCTCAAGCAATGCAATCGTATTGTTTAAATCAGCCTTGTAAGCGGCTTTCCCAATGTTATGAAACATGGGTAATTGACTAAACATGTAGTCTAGGGTTTCACTATACGAGGTAAACCTCGGCATTAAAAAGATTTCGTTACGTTTAATGTCACCAATGCACTTTCACCGCAGCCTTCACCGTTCTTGTCGAATTTAGAATCATTCAAAAAATCACGGAATATTCGCATCATATCGTTGTTGTCACCGTTCCATGAAGTTCCTTTCACGTTCCATTCAACGACGCTATATTTTCCAGTACAGTCAATTCGAACCCTGGCGATAATTACTCCAAATGCATCAGTTCTTGGATTGTCGTAATTGGAAGTCATCGCATATTTTTTGAATGTATTGGTAAAATTCTTACCACCCTTATTTCCAGTTACTCGATCACCATAATTACCAGTAACTCCGCCACTAGTGCCTCCTTTGCCTGAGCCAGTGCTACCGCTGCCGTTTTTCCAACCATTCGGATCACCTTCGCCACCCTTACCACCGCGTTTTCCGATTTTGGTCATATCTACTTTGATTTTAGGGTTGTCCGATGCAGGTCGATCTGAACTCGGGGGGTCGATAGGAGGTAAACTCGCTGTTTCTGGATTCGCTTCACTCGTTACTACAGGTCCCGCGCCACCGCTTTGAGGTTGATTGGATTTAGGTCCTTCAGAGGGATCACCGCCCAATTTCGGAGCAGTTGGAGATGGGCCGCCATCGGTGGGACGACCAAAACTAGGATCTTCCACCATTCCGAAGTCCAATATCAAATCACCTTTCTTATTCTCAAATGGGGGATTTGGAATTGAAATGTGCACAAAATAAAGCATCAACAAGATGATTGCAGATGCAACCATAGCTATAGCCCAAGATACAGCACGCTGGCCGTTAGTGGTCCTAAGGTTTTCCTCAATTTGATAATGTGCCATCAGTTATTCCAGTCTAACGCGAAATCGGATACGGTTAATGTGCCAGTAGGTAAAATTTTAATCGTTTCAGCGTAATCACTTGCCAATTTATCAGATTCAAATCTGCCCAAAACCACTTTATACAAACTCGATTTTTTTCCTTTCACTAAACATGCATCAATGCCAAGTCGTTGCCACAGCAAGCATTCCCTTTCGCCCAACGAAGGGGTGAGGTACGCGCCGCCAACAATCACAAATTTGCCTTTTGCCTCTACATTGGCTTTTTTGAATTCCGCAATGCCATCCATTCCCAAAGAGTGTTTCAATTGATGAGAAATAACGTTTGAGTTTGATGATTTATCTTGCCCTTCAGTTTGATCCACAATGATAAAATTATCACTATTTGATTTAATAGGGGTGTTAATTTTGATTTTTTGACTGTCTTGCGGAAGCAAAGTCGCCATGTCATTACCAGTGCTAACCGACCAGATTTGAGCGATACTCAACAATACCCCAGCGCCAATGCTGATGATTGCAAACGATGCAGCCATTCTCCACAAAAGGGGTGTTTTCCTATTGGATTCAGTAAATTCACTATGATGCGGGTCCACAGAAGATTCAACGAGATCAACTGTCGGTGCTTCAATACTTGCCAAAGGCGTGATCTCCAAAGTTCTGGGTTGATTGCTTTCAGAGCGATACACCGGAATGTCCTTCCATTGCCAATCGATGATAGGCAAACCATACGTTTCCTTACTCAAATTCAACGTTGGGCTGGCAAGGAAAAATAAATCACCAATGGCATTTCTATGAAATTTTCCTAAGTCACCTACAGAAATGGCGTGAGTAGAAGTGCAGTTATTAGTAAGGGCATTAAATTCTGTCACCAATAGATTTGATGATTGTCTGAACTGTAAACCACTGATCTCCCGAAGTTCATTGGAAACAAATCCATCGTCCTCTTGGATGTTTGAATTAAAGAAAAGGGTATGAACACTAGGCTTGAGCTGACCAGAAAAAGGATTGGCCATGCCATAGTTTTTGCGAAGTATAAACGCCCCGAAACCTGGAATAACAGCACATTCGTGTTTGTATAAAACACGGGTGATGGCCATTATTACTGCGGGATTCATAATACAATATTACGGCTATTTTTTAAATCTTTCTCAAAACAACGACAGGGAAAGTCCGCCCATCAAGGTTAAACCAAAGTTTTTATAACCATACCACTGCTGATATTCATTATTCAAGAGGTTACTACCTTGAATCCAAATTCTACCTTTACCCGAAAGTCTATAGTCGATTCGTGCGTGAATATCCATATATCCGGGCATTTCCTTGGTTTGAGGCTTACCATCAACAACCACTTGATTTCTGCGTTTGCTAACACCGTCTAGGCCACACTGAATTTCAATTGATTTACCCAAATAATACTGACCTGCTATTCCATAGGTAAGGGAGGGTAGATGCCAAGCGTAATCATTCCTATCTACATTGTAGCTAATCACTTTTGCGTTGGCTGACAATTTCAATTGTTCGCCAATTTTATACTTGACCATGCTTCTAAAGTACACGCTGTTGACATCGGCATAGATAAATTGTAACGAACCCAAACTATCTATCATTGACTTTTTATTGCCCGAAACCATCATTGAATCGGCTCTTGAAACAACCAAGGCCATGTCTGAAGATGAATTGCCACCAAAATCCAAAGCGAACTCCGCGTTTTCAGTGATTTTTCCTTTGATGCCTAAGTATCCGTTGAATTGCTCGTAAGTATTTTTAATGGAAACAGAATCACCGGTAAATGGCATGTAAGAATTCATTCGTCGGAAACTATTCTTCTTTAAGCCACCATCAATTCCGCCATAGATTTTCAAATTTAAGCCTGTTAATGTCTTTTCGATTTCTAGGTATGGGTTGACATAAACCTTGCTTAATGCATTTTGCGTATCAATGGTCTGTGTCCAATTTGTTAAGAGCACTCCAAATTTAACATCCAACTGGGTGGGCTGATGGTTGAATTTTATGTAAGGCAACGCATCGATGAACAACTGTTTGTTTTGACTTAATCCATTGACTTTGTTGGTGTCTGGTTTTTGTTGCATATCTAAATACGTGGTACTCAAATCAGCACCCCAAACAACATTTTTCACTCGATGAGAAAGGTTTAAGTAGCCACTAAAGTCCAATTCCTTTTGACTAAACGATCCGGTGTTGAATGCTTGGGCCGCAATGCCAGTATGAATTGAGGGTCTTTTTCCGCTCGCTATAAGGTCGTAATCCACACCCAAGCCAAAATGATTGCTGATTTTGCCAGTACTTGTAATACTTGGCTTTTCATAGGCCGAATCCTTGGCGAAGAAATTGATTTTGTCAATGTTATAAAAGATCTTGGTTTCCAAGCCGGAATTTTGGAAGTACTTGGCTCCTTGCAATTGAAATTTATTGGTAGAAAACTCACGTATGGAGTTGGCTGGGTTGGCATTTAAATGCAAACCACTAAAGTTGTAACTGTAGTTTGGGTTTGCTTTACTACTTAAGTAAAGTTCTCCAAGGATATGTCCATAATTTCCACCGCCAATTCTTGCGTAATTTGATAAGTAAACGGAGTCGGAACTCTTGTCTTTCAGTTTTTCAGGTTGTACCGGACGAATAATTTTTCGTGTATTCCATGCAAATTCTGGTGTTTCGAACTTGACATTAATCTTGGGGTTTTCTGAGCGGGGAACGATAGGGTCTAATACCAACTTTGAGGATGGGATTAGTTTAGGCTCGAATTTGGTGGTTACCTGACGCGACGAATTGTCGATCCCACGATTTCCTGGTTGGGCAATAATAGACGCACTTGCAAGCGTTGTAAGTCCAATTAGAATGACACTTTTCATGTAATTACAAAATTCAATGAATCATTCGGTAGGATACACACCGTTTTTGAGGGTGTCTAAAAAATATAACGGATTGGACAATGTTGTGCTTTTCATAAAAGTAATTAAGAAAATTTGCAGAAATAGTTGAAGTATTTGTTGGATTTACTTATCTTTGCAGCCCAATTCACGGATTATGTACGCCATTGTTGAAATAGCCGGAAGGCAATACAGGGTAGAAGAGAACAAGCATCTTGTTGTCAATCGTCTACAAGCAGAAGCAGGCTCAACTATTGAGTTTGATAGAGTATTAATGGTCGGTGGCGATAAAATCAAGGTGGGTGCCCCCACGGTTGATGGAGCTACTGTTACTGCCACAGTTAAAGAGCACGGAAAAGGTGACAAAGTATTGGTATTCAAGAAGAAAAGAAGAAAAGGATACCAAAAAATGAACGGATTTCGTCACTATTTGACATTGTTAAAAATCGAAAGCATTAAAGCCTAATATAGAAGAACGTCATGGCACACAAAAAAGGTGCGGGTAGCACGAAAAACGGAAGAGAATCACACAGTAAGCGCTTGGGTGTAAAAATCTATGGTGGTCAGGTTGTGAGAGCAGGTAATATTATTGTTCGTCAGCGTGGTACTAAACACCACCCAGATGTGAACGTAGGGATCGGTAAAGATCATACTTTGTTCGCATTGTCTGATGGAATTGTAGTATTCCGTAAGAGCAGAGAAGGCAGAAGCTTCGTTTCTGTTCAAGGTCAAGCCTAAATTATTTAAAAAATAAATATCAAAAAAAGGGGAAGGTCACTTCCCCTTTTTTATTTTTGTACCACCATGAAAAACCTCACTCCAAAACATCCGGTAGATTCATTCACTTTGATGAATGAGATTGTATTGCCTAACGATACCAATACTTTGGGGAATTTAATGGGAGGTAGGTTGCTACATTGGATGGATATTTGTGCGGCTATCGCCGCCCAAAAACACAGTCACAATATTGTTGTTACAGCCGCAGTTGACAGTGTTTCATTTAAGGAAAGCATTAGACTGGGTGATGTTGTTACGCTGAAAGCCTATGTGTCTAGGGCTTTTAAT
>Ga0209769_1001084_pt1 | contig 10932 bp, 10 predicted proteins | sample LauGreSuBDMM15DN_2_FD_187569 | JGI IMG/M metagenome (GOLD analysis project Ga0209769, IMG submission 187569) | Freshwater lake microbial communities from Lake Michigan, USA - Su13.BD.MM15.DN (SPAdes) (version 3) | ecosystem: Environmental > Aquatic > Freshwater > Lake | place: Lake Michigan, USA...
GGATTCGACTCAATCTTTAACACCGCCACTTTTCGTCTCTTATATAAGAGACGAATGTTGTTTTTGGATCCCCATACCCCTCTGTACTGCCAGCGACGCGTTTACAAGTCCATGTGTTCCATGATCGTGCAACCGGACAAGAGCAAACTGGAAGGCGTCAAACGTCCGAATGGATCGAATCAGAGCAAAACCATGCAATTTAGTCGGTACGTGCAGCACCACTATTCGCGTTCGCAACCCGCCCCGGTCGATTTGTGCCCCCAGGGAAGTCTCCAACACAAAAGTTATGTTGCCCCCGACCGCGTTGAATGCGCCAATCCCATCTTTAGCAAAAACTGGACCTCGAAATCCAATCATTGTTCGTGTATCATTGGTAACGACACGATTTCATCCTAGTTTTTTTTTTCTAATGTCTGTCTATACTCAATGGTCAATCGTCCCGATCGCAAGCCCGATGGCCATTACCACATCAAGGGGAAAAAGTATCCTCAACTGGTGGGATCTCGCCGTCAAGTGTGGAACCAAACGGCGTTTAAAACGGCGGGGGGGCTCACCCGTCGCCAAATCATGATGAACAAAAAGGGCGAACTGGTGTCCGTTCTCAAGAACAAGACGGCCAAGCGCGGCAATCACCTCGGCAAGTACTTGAAGGGCGCCAAGGACAAGGGCAAATTTGAGCTTTCTCACAAGTAAACATTTTGTGTCTATCATATTATAATACATGGTTGAATACATCTATTATAACGGCCTTGGCGCGAACAAATCGGGTAAACATACCGTACAGGAATTTTTAGAAATAATGAATACAAAATTTGGTATAAGCTGTTCTGATTCATTGTTGACCCAATTAGATTATAAACCGTGTGCCGAATACGTAAAACTCAACCGCGAATTTGCCGAATGTAATATGCGTAACGTCGACCGGAAGATTAAGAAACCGTGTAACAAGAGCAAGAATTATGAAAAATTAGGTAATCAGTGTACAAAGTATAGACAAACGAAAAAACGAAGAAAATGCAGCTTGGATGAATATATAAAATTTAGTGATGCAAAACGCGGCGGTCCATGACCAACCACGACGTGGCGTGGGTTGCGTTTAAACATCCGTCGATGAACAATACGGTGAACAATATCCAAACACATCTTCGGCATGACAATGATGGTATACCCAATCCTCGACGACGGCAAAGGTAATGGGCGTTTTGCCCGCAGACGCGCGGTACAGAGTATGCAAGTCCCGTACCAATGGGATATGATTCGGTGGAATGTGACACAACGTTTGCGTTTTGACAACATGGACGTTGTAATACGATTGTTGGACTTGTCCGATCCAGGTGGACACCGCATGTCGACACAAACGCATCGTCTTGCGGTATTTAGGAAAGAGGCGGACATATTCTTGGACATGGTGTTGACCAGCGGATCGAAGACACAAGAATCGAAACAGCAATTTGGCCGGAATCTCGCGAATTAGGCATTGCGCAAAACAAGTCGGATGTTGGAAGACGGTCGATTGTCCGGTGCTCTTGGATCGCAAAATGACGGGGCAATCGGTGGGAAACCAACCATACGTCTTGGACACTTCAAAGGGCATATGTTTCAGGGCAGAAATGTCATGGTAAAGGGACAAATACGTCGAAGTGACAAATGTCGTCTGGCGAAGCACCAAGATGGACAAAATGTCCGTCAAATGCAATTGTACCGGATACTTCATCGACATTTGCAAACAAAATGTGAATTCTGTGGGCAACAAGTCCAACAAGAAAGGTAGACGTTTCTCGTCTTCCAAAACAACCACGGAAAAGACGGAACAAAAGACTTGACGTACCGTTTTACCATCATGGTCTCCTTCCGAAAAGACTTCGGATCCTCCAATTCCACCCAGTTCCGTGACCAATTCCCATCCAGGAATACGCGAATCGTAAAACAATTGCAATTCCATGACATGATCGCGATATTCCATCGCCACAATGTCGTCGCCGAATGGAATCGTCATCTTGGACACGGAATGTTCCCGTTTAAACTGAGACCATGGAATGCGTGGTGGAGGCATAAATGCCAGGACAGTGTTGGAAGAAGAATCCACGATGGCACGACTGTCTCGGTCTTGTTTTAGAAATTGATATCCATGTTTGCGCGGGGAAATAACCGAGTTGGTGGGCGATCCTTCCAACACGACCGAGGTTACAGTATACATTTATTTCATGTGCATGGGTTCAACTGTTTGAACCATTTTTATGTAAACAGAATATAGGTTTAGAGGTCCAAGATACATTCATGCCCAATCGCAGAGAGGATCATCACGAAGAAGAAGAAGAGGAAGAGGAAGACGTCACCCACAAACCTGCTGCTCCTGCTGCTCCTGGTTCTACCACGTTTCAGTGGGGGGATGTCGTTCACGTCTTTTCTTCGCGCCACGAAGCCTTGCACGAACAATTGTTCTTCATTTCTTACATTGATCCTCACAAATTGAAATTGGTGCATACCGTGACGGGATCAGTCGCCGAGTTGAAATTAACCTATGACATTTCCTCTGGTGCGCACATCTTGTTGGACGAATCTGTCGAACGAATCCGGGTCATCAGTCGCAGCAAAGAATCGGGATGTGCCCGACAACTGGGGCTGTTGCCCGACACGTATGTGGATTTGGAGTTTGGGGGGGACATTCCTCAATTTGTGACTGGCAAAATTACGCACTTGCAACAGGATATGATTGAAATTACCACGATTCCAACAAAGACGGTCTTGTACATTGACTTTGCATATCAAGGCATTCCGGAGCATCTTCCTTTGCGCAAAATACGGATCCGGGATGGTCCGCCCAAACAATCGACACAAGAAGACGATGACGATGACGAAGGAGGTGTTTCTCGTCATCCACGCCTCACCTTTTTCAAGGAGGAGGAGGGCGGCAATGCCTCGGTGGATTGGAATCTAGAAGGAGAAATGATCATTGTGGGAAATGATGCCGAAAGTCTCTCCTATCACGTCTTGTTGGAACGGGAATATGTGGAAGCGGATCGATTGATGGTGGAAGAACAGGCCCAGAAAATCATGCCGAAGCCATACTCTTTTGTCCAAGAGGTGATTGAGCAAGAGTCGTACCAACGCGGTGAACGTTTGCGAACCTTGTTACACAAGGCGCCGCCACCATCCATACCTGATTGGTGGATTCCTGTATGGAAACAAGACGCGCAAGAAGACCTCTCGGATCCGCCTTTACGGGATGGCCTTTCCGACAAACACGACATTGTCCGCCAAAACAGTGGTCAAGAGGTGACTTCGTGGATTGTTCTTCCTCCCCATGCTATTGTTCCACCGCGATCCTTGTTGGAAGATGTTGATTCCATGCCCCTGTTTTTGTGGCGACTCTTTTCGAAACACAATCCGCCTACCCTTTTGGATTTCAGCGGCAACGATTTTTTCAAAACGGTCTGGCCGCAAACATCGTCCTTGTATACTCTTCCAACATCCACCAAGCTTTCCGGCCAGCACAAGAAGCTTTCCGAGCCCCCCAAAAAGCTTTCCGAGCTGCCCAAAAAGCTTTCCGAGCCCCCCAAAAAGCTTTCTGACCAGCAGCCGCCCAAGAAAAAGGACACATTGTCTCCCTTGTTGGAGGAACAAGCGTCGGTGTTGGAACAATTCAAAACGGGCTACTTTAAAAACACCGAAGACATGTCTTGGCAGCACATTTTCCAACAAGACTACGCGGCCTACTTGTCCATGTTGGTCCGCCTCTTGACCGTGCCGCACTTGACCTTGTCCCCGGAAATGACCAACACCTTGACGGAACGCATGCACAAGAAACTGGCCGATTACGAAGACATGAATCACGTGTCAAAAATCAAAGCCGGAGATTGTAGCCAACGCGTCTTGACCAAGCGATATACGTCACTCCAGGATGTCCACAAAGATTCGAATCACGGGAAAACGCCGGACCCCATTTACGTCGACGCCGAGTATGACGATACGCCGTACGATTTGCTCAAACCCTTGGAGCAGGAATTTGCCAACATGACCGCCAAACCCTCCGAATTTGAAGAATTTGTCGCCCACAATTTGATTGATCGCCACAATTATGTGCCCAAATTGGCGCAAGAGGTTGCCGAGACGATGGTGTCGCGTAAACGTCGTGTCAAAGAGGGTCACTATGCAATCTTGGAATCGAATGGACCGCCGTTTTACTACCGTCGTACCCACGATGACAAATGGGTTCTCGACAAGACGGTAGATGCCACTACGTTTGTGGATACCCCCACCTTGTTTTGCAACATGGACAAGATTTGTATGCGCGATGCATCCACACCCGTGTGTCAAACCCCGGAAGATGCCCAGCTTCGATTGCGATATTTGGAACAACGCCGGACGTTGCGTGAAATGCAGACACGGCTCACGAAATCGGCCTTTCAAACCGCGAAACAGTTGGAAGAGGAAGCCCATCGATTGCGGCAATCTCTGAAACGGCGCTCCATTTTACAATATGTCGACTTGCATCGATTCGATGAATATCATGTGGCTCTGGGGCAGCGCAATCCAGAAGAAGAAGAACATCCTGTGGAATCGCCACACGTGGCTTTGAGAAATCGCATACTGGGGGACAAGGATCAAGTACGTCGAAATCAGCGCATTTTGGATTTTGTAGTACGACATTGCCGGGAGGCACTGGGCACAGAATCCCCGCATTGGTGGTATTGCAATGAAACGGTGCCTGCGTATCCACTCATTCCTGTACGACTCCATCACTTGGCGCGCACGTGGACGCCTCTCATGTTGTTGGACGAAGCTGTGGTGGAAGAGGGTTGCTATGTGGATCCGGATACTGGATACACACTTTCCACCGCTGAATTTGCCAACAAGAATTTGCCAACAGATGAAGAACCAGACGTGACAGACGACGACAGTAGTAGTGGAGAAAAAGAAAAAGACGGGCTGCGCGACATTGTTCTCGTATTGCGTCAAAATTTGCAGGCTGACAAAAAAAAGAATCTCGACGTAGAAGAGGAACGCGCTCTCTGCATCGCGCGAGAACTCGTGCATGAAATTCACACGGCGGCGCAATACAAACAAATGACTGCACCTCGCGATGGCACACCGTTTTTACCCTATCACATGTACCGCGACCGTGAATATATTTTGCGCACGGCGAGTGCATTGTTGTTTGCCATTCAAACCACAAAGTCCACACGACGTCCGTGGAAACGGGCCTTGGCCACGGGATTTCCTCTGGATCCCGATGAAAAAAATGTCCAAGGGTTGGCAATCCTGTCGACCCTTTTGAACAAGCTCAAATCCAACAAACATCAACCGTGGGACAGTTTGAATCCGTGGAACGAACCGACGATACGACAGGCACTCGTCGTACGGTGTAGAACCTTGTTGATCCAGAAACCCAAATACGAAATGTTGTTACGCATTCAGCGTGATCGTACAGTCTGCCAACGCGAACAATTGACTCCTCCTCCCACGTTGGTCACTTGGCCACCATTGGTACACAGAGTACATGTTGTGCCAACCTTGTTGGAAGACGGGTTTTCGACACACCTGTCGGCGTTGATCGCACAAGCCAATCGCAAACAACACGCTGCATTGGATGCTCTGAATTCCAAGAGTTGGATTCATGCCTATGGTGTACTTGAGGACAAGAAACGGGCCGAGATGTGGATTGAAGCCTGCCGGACCTGGCAACGTCTGTCTCATGATGTCGGAAAACGATGTCGCCTTCAACACGTGGCGATGCACGAGGAGAAGCGTACACCACAAACAACCTCCTCGGTCTCCGTTCGTGACCGCATCGCATGGGCAGCACTCATTTGGTATCATCAACTCGATCAACCTGGACCCATTCCGGACAATATGCGCGCCCTCGGATGGATCAAAGAAAAACCGTCGGACTATGATGGTCAAAAGACGTTGGAAGAAAACAAGAGCGCCTTGTCTGTCAAACTCGATATGAGCAAATTCAATGCCATGATGAAAGTGGTATTCCAACAAAATGTCGTCGCCATTCCCGCAGCCAAACATCTATACAAGACACAAGTCGGTGCGGCACGGGACATGGTGGCATCCATGACGCGTAAAACGGACACCCCTCCGGCCATGGGACTGGCCTTTTGCAAATTGTTGGATGCCCATTTGTTGGTGGGCAAAGACGACGAAGAAACGGCATTTGCCTTGATGGAAGAAATTACCGTCCAACGTATGACCCTGTGGACCATGATACGTCAAAGCTTTGCACACGATCAGGTGCATCGGATCCAGGTCTTGCTACGAGAAGAAACACGCAACATGAATCGGTTCCGAAATTTGTGCAAGGTGTTTCCCCGCTTGTACGCGGACGACATTCCCGAGTTGCTACGGCCGGCTTTTGTGCAAGTCCAACATCGGTTGGCGGATCTGGTCGTATTCTTGGAATTGATGACACCGCACATTCTCGACGACGCAATGGTGGATGCCATTTTCGTCTATTCTTTTTTGATTGTTCTGAAAGAATATTTGCACGTGGCCACGAATTCCTACATGAGCGATTGCATCGCCAATTTCGTTTCCGGGTGGTTGGTGCGTTAGTTCATTCATAATTTCATTCTTACAAACACATGAAATTATTCTTCGGCGGTTGGGTTCTTCTTCTTGTCGTCTGCGGTTTTCTCGTCTTCGCACAAATTGTGTTCGCGTTTTTCTTGAATGTCGACCACTTCGGGTTTTTCCAAGGCATTTACAATGTACGTCGACGTCTTTTTGATTTTTTCCGCGCGTGTCTCGGGAGTCATGATCATGCCTTGAATGAAATTGGCCCAGGAACTTTCCAAATTTTTCAGAGCTGTACCCCACCCTGGTGCGGCGGCATTGTCTTCCACCTCAATGTACTTTTCTATCCCCGTGGAGGCACCACCAGGCCCATAGATGAGACGAATACGGGTTCCCGGGGACGCTCCACCGCGGACTGTTTTCCTCGTTCCGTGGCGTCTCTGCTGTCTTGTATGACGTCTCTTTTTTTCCATTGCTGCTTTACACGGATACAAATTTATCCCTTATAATGTAATGGCAGGGAAATCATACCGCAGAAAACGGCGACAAACCCAGAGGGAGAGAACCCACAAACGCAGACTACTACCCACCCTGCAAGTCGCAAACGACCAGCCCGCGTTACACTGCAGTCCAGTGGCGGAAAAACTGGGCCATTTGCCCGGATCATGTTTAAATTCCAATGTCCTGGAAAAAATTCGCAACGGTTACAATCAAACCCATCGCGATCAAGCCATTTTGGAGCAAAATGCGGAGAACGTGTACTCTCGTCTGAAAAAAGTACTGTCCGACAAATGCGGCGAAAAGGAGGATTGTTGGCTAAATGAAATTCCCAATGAACAAGAACGACGGAATTTAGACAAGACGTTGTTTGTTCCGGATCAACCCAGTGACTGGAAAGAAAAGCCGAACCGTTGGTTGTCCAATTTTGACATTGAGGCAGTGTTGAAACAATACGAGCAGGCCTATCCGGAATTCAAACTGTTGGGACCGACTGTCTTGGATTATGACACCAAGTTGGACGACGGTCAATGCGTCGACGAAGACTTGTGCCATTTCTCGCTCGACCGATGGATCAAGCAGGGAAAGACGAAAATCGCCATTAGTTTCAATCTCAGCAAACACGATGAACCGGGAACACATTGGACCACCATGTTTGTCGATGTCCCCAACAAATTCGTATATTACTACGACAGTGCATTGAATCCCGTGCCGTCGCAAATCGACAAGTTTAAAAAGGTGATCCTGCGGCAAGGAAAAGGATTCAAATTTCACAAGAACAATCACCAACATCAAAAGACCAATACCGAATGTGGCATGTATTCTCTCTTTTTCACCATTGTCATGCTGACGGGTAAAATTTCGTCGTCGACTACCTCGGTGCTCTCTCCGAAAGAGAAAATCCGTCTATTTAGTGAGATGTTGATTCCCGACGGCGTCATGCAACAGCACCGGTCCGTCTACTTCAGCAACTAGTAACCCCCGATTACATTACACCTTTCGTCCCCATTCGGTGCTGCAAAGCCGGGGAAAACATTGATCGCGCTCGCGCTTGAATTTCAACTTTTAAGTATAAAAGACATTCTATAAAACCAAAACGTCAAGCCTTAAAACATTGGTTTTATCCCACGGTTCTGGTTCAACGGATAAGGACACTACGCACTCCTACTTGGATCTCTACGAGAGACTCTTGGCAAAGAAGAGAGACACTGCATCGCATGTTCTTGAGGTTGGAATCGGCGATTTCGGTCACAAGAATGGCGGAAGCATCAAACTGTGGAGAGATTATTTCACGAAAGCCACAGTCTACGCTTTGGACATTGTGCCGATTGACCGGGTCATGGACGAGTTGTTACACGACACGAGAGTGGTATTATACACGTCGAGTGATGCATACGATGCCGACTTTTTCGCTCGCGAGTTTTTAGGCAAAAACATCAAGTGCGATTTCATGCTCGACGATGGCCCTCACACCCTGGACTCGATGAAACGTTTTGTTCAGCTGTACTCGCAAATCATGAAAGACGATGGAATTTTAGTGATTGAGGACGTGCAAGACATGACGTGGTTGGACATTCTCAAGGAAGAAGTTCCGGAACATTTGAAACAGTTTGTGAAGTGCTATGATTTGCGGTCCAACAAGAACCGATACGATGATATTGTCTTTACTATCGACCGCTCGTACGCCGGATCTGAATAGCACTTGACGGTGCGCACGATTTCGACGCATGCTATTGTCGGAGAATCGCACGTATCATGGGCTAACGATTGTTGTACAAAGGTGTTAAAAAATCCTTTCTCCGGATTAACTATACATGGACGCGTCTCAAATTCGGTTGAAAATTCAAGAGTATTTGGATCAGGGCCATACCGCGACCAAACAGGGAGACGATGCATTGTTGTCGCAACCGAACCTTTCCTTCGAGAGTACCGGACTGTTGGGCATGGGAAAGAAAAAGGTGAAGATTACGTATGACAAACCGATTCTTTTGAAAGAAAAGTGCGTCTATCGCAGTTTAAACGGGGACGTGTTTGAAATTGTCAAACTCGACTTTGTTGGCAATGATTTAGATGCAATGACGGTCAAAATCGTCAGTGCACATGATGAAATGCAAGATTTGGTGTATCCTCGTTCGGGCCTTGATTTCAATTCCATGAGGCGTGAAGATTTAAAACATTATTTAGGTACAATCCTTTTTTTGGAGTCCGTCATACTCTTGTACTACCGTTTAGATGACAAAAAGCTCAAAACGGTCTCCGGAATAAGTCGTGTGTTGGATGCCGTCGGATGGTCCTCGGGGGATCCGAGTGTCATGACCAGTGGAATTCGCGACTCGTGTCCGCAGGATTTACAACATGCTCGCGATGAATTGGCGGCCTTGAAGGCGAGTATTCTCACGGGCAATGTCAACAAACTGGATCTTGTTCCATTGTCCACGACGGCGTATCCGGACCGCGTGAAAATTGAAGCCAATGTCGGCGGCAAACGGGTCGAATTATATATTCGTAACAATGACACGATTGAAACGCAAGTTCCCTTCGTTAGCGGTGCTCATCTGTATGACATGGCTGATGCAGGGCTCGGCGTTGCAGGTCCAGCCGTGAATTTGCAAACCATTCAGTGCAAAGTGATTCACATCGATCATCTAACGAAACCCAAGGCGAAAGTGTTGTTGGAAATCAAGGGCACAACGCGTCGGTTTAAAGTGCCGGTGGACCCTACCTTGTATTTTTGGAAACACATTAGCCTGTTGGACAAATACTTTGGGAAATTTAAGAGCAATTTACAGAAACAAATGACACGAAAAGGTGGTTATACTTCCAAGACGACGTCGTTTTCGCCTAAAAAAAATGTCAAGAAGACGTCGAAAAAACACAAGTAAGTGTTCGGACTCAACGTTCACTGCAATTTCTGACAAACGCATCCAAGGTGCCACGATTTCTGTCAAGACGTCGCACGTTTGACTTCTCTTCGTGAGCCAAGGAATACCCATTCATGGAGGCGGGAAAGAGTTCGTCTTCTTCGTCTGGATTGTCTTCTTGTATTTCCAAGAAGCGAATCACCGCCTGGGCATACGTCTGAAACGAGTCGAGCACATCTTGGCTAAACGTGGTAGACTTGGGCTCGCGAATCAATCGTTGGGTAATGTCCAACACGGGAGTGCGAAATTTGCGCAGGTTGTCGACAAACTGTTGAAATTCGGCATGCTTGATGCTGTCCGTCTTGGCCAAGTACTTGGCATAATGCGTCTTGTTCAACAAGAGTTCCATGGTCATGCGATCCATGTCATTCATGGGTGGGTTGTCTTCCATTATGCATAGTGCTCGGTTATTTTTTCCCCTGAAATCACCGCGACCGACCTCGGTGCAAAAATAGTTGTGTTTACACTGTTGCACATTCAAAAAAAGCACACCTTTGCACACACCGTTGGGCTAGATAGATGAACGCGGAGCAGGTTCTCCATCAATACGACGTTGCAGCGCAAAACCTACGCACGACGGATTTGGCCCTCTCCTTCTTTCATGACGCCAAAGAGTTTTACGTTTTGAACAAGGAGGAGTTGGAAGAACAGATGCGGACATGGCGCAAACTCTCGAAAGAGGGTAGGCTGAAGATGGCGGCATACAACAACAGGACGCAAACTGCGAAAGGACGCACGTGGTACTTTTTGGTAGTGCAGGCGTACTATCCCAACGGCAACATGATGGAATGCAATGTTGACCCATTTGGATTGTTTGTTCTCAACGAAATGGTCTCGGGATTTCTCTATGCGTTTACTCGAGAAGCGAATCGAAATATGGTGTATGAATACGTGATGAAAGACGTGCCGCAGCCTGAGCCTGAGACTTGACGGCGGACGGCAAGTAAGTACATTGGAGTTTTCTTAGACTTTTTTTTTTTAAGTGTGT
>Ga0209769_1001112_pt1 | contig 10807 bp, 10 predicted proteins | sample LauGreSuBDMM15DN_2_FD_187569 | JGI IMG/M metagenome (GOLD analysis project Ga0209769, IMG submission 187569) | Freshwater lake microbial communities from Lake Michigan, USA - Su13.BD.MM15.DN (SPAdes) (version 3) | ecosystem: Environmental > Aquatic > Freshwater > Lake | place: Lake Michigan, USA...
GCATGTAGCGATCTTTGGAATATGACTTCTGTTCTCCGCGAGATTGCATCGCACCGAGTGAACCCATGCCGCGATATGCCTTGTACTTTCGGCCATCGATTTCAACGAGTTGTCCTGGTGATTCTTCGCAACCGGCAAGAAGTGAACCAAGCATTACTGAATTTGCACCAGCAACAATTGCCTTAACAATGTCACCTGAATATTGAAGACCACCATCTGCGATTAGCGGAATGCCCGCCTTGTTACATGCCTTAGCTGCTTCCATGATCGCGGTGATTTGTGGAACACCAACACCTGCAACAACGCGCGTTGTGCAGATTGATCCGGGGCCAACGCCAACCTTTACTGCATCAGCGCCTGCGTTAATTAGCGCTTGCGCACCGGCGCGAGTTGCGACGTTGCCACCGATTATTTCGATACTGGACGAAAACTTTTTAATGCGTTCGATCGCATCTAAGACAGCGCGGTGATGGCCATGTGCGGTATCAACAACAACTACATCAACGCCGGCTTCGATTAAAGCCTGTGCACGGGCAAAACCATCATCGCCTACGCCAACTGCTGCACCAGCAAGACCAACGTTCTTAACCAACTTAACGTGGGTAACTTGTTCTTCGATCGGCAGATTGCGGTGAATGATTCCGATGCCTCCGGCCTTGGCCATAGCGATCGCCATCGTTGATTCGGTAACGGTATCCATCGCAGATGAAATGACCGGAACGGCAAGTGAAATATTTCGAGTTAACCAGGTTGCGGTATTTACTTCGCTGGGAACAACCTCAGAGGCATCTGGCAATAAGAGCACATCGTCGTAAGTCAGCCCGAGCATCGCGACTTTGTCGTTATCGCTGCTCATGGGCCCTCCGTACTGTGGTTGAGCGCCCTAGTCTAACTTGAGTTTTAGGCTCCCAAAGCCTGCTTAATCTGTGCGCAGGCCAGCGATAAATCATCAGCAAATGCCACATCGCCGCATTGATTGCGATCCCATCCCGGACCACCCAATATAAAGCGGGGCGCTGGGCGGATTGCCGGGATATCACGGAAGAACTTTGGGTCACCATTTTTCGAAAGTTGTGCCCAAAGGAAAACAGCAGGTGGGGCGCTGCGGGTGACAACATTTGATAACGCCTCTAGCGGGGTGCGTGCACCTAAGAAATGGCAATCAACTTTCGCTTCAGCAAGGGCGGCATGAAGTGCATGCAACGCTAAGCAGTGAAGTTCTTCACCTACGGATGCCAATAAAACTGGACGCGTATTTAGCGGCGTCTTTAACTGCTTTGAACGTTCGCGCAGAATTGCAGTAATGGTTTCAGAGAGTAAATGTTCGACTTCAATTCCGGTGCCTGTTTCTTGCCAGGCATCTCCGACTATTACTAATACGGGAACAATGACTTCCTGCCAACTATCAATAACCCCATATTTTTCAATATCTTTACGCAAGATACTTTCTACAAAATTTCGATCGAGTGAATTGGCTGCTTTGACAATTGCAGCGACAACATCTTCGCGAACTTCAAAAGTCTTTAAAATCTTTTCTACCTTTACTTCGCCTTTATGGGCCAGCGCTTGTTCTGCAGCATCTGCCGGGGCAACGCCAGCAGAGATCAATCGACGCATCAGAGTTAACTTGGCGAGATCACTGGCGCAATATCTGCGGTGTTCGCCGGCTTCGTGGCTGGAAGGTCCCAGGCCATAACGGCGAGCCCAGGTCCGCAGAGTTGCTGGGGCTACGCCGATTTGGCGGGCAACGGCTGCAACCGTCAGGAGCTCTTCCATGCGCCTATGGTGGCGTGAACTGGCCCACCTCACCACTTGAAACACGCTCGCACCGTGACGAAACGAACAACTTTTGACCCGATAGGTACTTGAACAACCTATGGCGCGGTTGTATGGTTGGGCTAATCAACAAGGCAAGGAGAAGAACATGGCTGAACTATCACGACTACCGCTTCCAATCGCAGATCATTGGGAATGGCAGTACGAAGGCGCCTGTCGCGAACTTCCTGCTGAGATGTTCTTTCATCCAGATGGGGAACGCGGCCCACGTCGTCGCAATCGCGAGAATGCGGCGAAGGCTGTATGTGCAACTTGCCCAGTTATCCAGGCCTGCCGCGCACATGCGCTAGCAGTGCAAGAGCCATACGGAATCTGGGGCGGTTTATCTGAAGATGATCGCGCAGTATTGCTTGGCAAAGAAGAGCCAACAATTTACGAAGCATCATAAGAAATTAAATAAAAATCCCCCGCACTCAATGAGTACGGGGGATTTTTAATTACTAATTAGTGGCTTCTTAGTGTGAGTGTCCTCCGGGACCATGTGAATGACCATGCCCGCCAGCTGCTTCCGCAACTTCATCTGCAGGACGCTCGTATACAACTGCTTCAGTTGTAATAAACATCGCTGCAATTGATGCCGCGTTTGCAAGTGCTGAACGAGTCACCTTAACTGGATCGATTACGCCATCTTTTGCAAGATCGCCGTAGACATCAGTTGCTGCGTTAAAGCCTTCGTGGGCCTTAAGCGCACGAACCTTTGCAACTACTACGTAGCCTTCTAGGCCAGCGTTCTCTGCGATCCAACGAAGTGGTTCATCGCAAGCTTTGCGAACTAGGCGAACACCGACAGCCTTATCGCCAGTGAATCCGAGATCGCCTTCAAGAGCATCAGCTGCATGCACAAGTGCTGCGCCTCCGCCGATAACGATTCCTTCTTCAACTGCTGCGCGAGTTGCAGAGATCGCATCTTCAAGACGGTGCTTCTTCTCTTTCAACTCAACTTCAGTGTGTGCGCCAACCTTGATTACGCAAACGCCACCAGCAAGTTTTGCAACGCGCTCTTGTAGCTTTTCGCGATCCCAGTCAGAGTCGGTGTTGGCGATCTCGTTGCGGATCTCAGAGACGCGTGCCGCAACAACTGCCTTATCCCCTGCTCCATCAACGATCGTTGTTGCATCCTTAGTGATAACGATGCGACGAGCCTTACCGAGATCTTCAATATTTACCTGATCTAACTTCATGCCAACTTCAGCAGAGATCACTGTTCCGCCGGTCAAGATTGCAATATCTTGCAACATCGCCTTGCGACGATCGCCGAAGCCAGGTGCCTTAACTGCAGCTGATGTAAATACTCCGCGCATGCGGTTTACAACGAGAGTTGAAAGCGCTTCGCCTTCAACATCTTCAGCGATGATCAGAAGTGGCTTATTTGCTTGCGCAACCTTTTCAAGTACTGGCAGTAACTCTGCGAGCGCAGAGATCTTGTTGCCAGAGATCAATACGAAAGCATCCTCGAGGATTGCTTCCATACGATCTTGATCAGTTACGAAATATGGAGAGATGTAACCCTTATCGAATTGCATACCTTCAGTGAACTCGAGTTCGAGCGCTGTGGTTGATGCTTCTTCAACGGTGATTACGCCATCTTTGCCGACCTTATCCATCGCCTCAGCAATGAGCTCGCCGATTGCGCGATCTTGGGCAGAGATTGTTGCAACGTCAGCGATCTGCGCCTTGTCTTTAACGACAGTTGCGTTCTCGGCTAAACGTGCAGATATAGCAACAACTGCTGCTTCGATACCAAGCTTTAGATCCATTGGCTGTGCGCCAGCGGCCAGGTTGCGAAGGCCTTCTTTAACCATGGCTTGGGCAAGCACGGTTGCAGTTGTTGTTCCGTCACCGGCAACATCGTTGGTCTTTGTCGCAACTTCCTTTACGAGCTGTGCGCCCATATTTTCTGCTGGATCTGAAAGTTCGATCTCTTTAGCGATTGTCACGCCATCGTTTGTGATGGTTGGTGCGCCAAAAGACTTTGAGATAACGACGTTACGTCCCTTAGGGCCAAGCGTTACCTTGACGGTGTCAGCGAGGATATTTACTCCACGCTCCATCGCGCGACGAGCTTTCTCGTCGAATTCAAGAATTTTTCCCATTACTTACTTCTCGATTACAGCGAGAATGTCACGGGCTGAAAGTACGAGGTACTCCTCGTTGTTGTACTTAACTTCAGTTCCGCCGTACTTGCTGTAGAGAACAACGTCTCCGACCTTGACATCCATAGGAACGCGAACGCCGTCATCGAAACGACCAGGACCTACGGCAACAACGGTGCCTTCCTGTGGCTTCTCTTTTGCAGTGTCAGGGATAACAAGACCTGAAGCTGTAGTTGTCTCAGCCTCTGAGGCCTTTACAACGATGCGATCTTCGAGTGGCTTAATGGCAACTGCCATGGTTTTTTTCTCCTTCAATTAGCAGTGTGGGGCTTAGAGTGCTAACTCTAGTTCTAGAGCGCCACCCGCTCAACTTGGAGGGCAGAATCGGCATCGAAGGCCTGTGGGCCAGGGGCGCGGCCGGCAACGACCATCAGCGAGCCCAGGGCCGCAACCATCGCCCCGTTGTCGGTGCAAAGAGCCGGGCTTGGAATCCGCAGTCGGACCCCAGCTTTGGCGCAGCGCTCTTCGGCTACCGCGCGAAGCCGTGAATTGGCAGCAACTCCCCCTGCGATTACCAGTGAATCGATTCCGGTGGCTCTGCATGCAGCAAGTGATTTCTGCAGAAGTACATCGACGATAGATTCTTGGAAAGAAGCGGCAACGTCGGCTTTTGCATAATCCGGAGTGCTCTCTAAATAACGAGCTACCGCCGTCTTTAAACCAGAGAAAGAGAAATCATAAGGACGAGTTGCCCAGTCGTTGCTCGTTGTTAAACCGCGTGGAAAATCAATTGCAGTTGGCGAACCAGAAAGAGCTGTGCGATCGATTGCGGGGCCGCCCGGAAAACCAAGTCCCATGACGCGGGCAATTTTATCGAAAGCTTCACCGGCGGCATCATCCATTGTTTCGCCTAATTTTGTAATCGATGAAGTGATGTCATCTACTTGCAGAAGTGATGAGTGACCACCACTGACTAACAGAGCAATTGTTGGATCAGTTGGTTGATCGTGCGTTAAGAAATCAACGCTAACGTGCGCTGCTAAATGGTTGACGCCGTATAAAGGTTTGCCCAGTCCAAGTGCTAAACCGCTCGCCGAGGCAACTCCAACTAGAAGTGCGCCAACTAAACCAGGGCCAGCAGTAACTGCCACAGCATCGATATCTTTTAGCGAAATCTTCGAGTCCTTGACTGCCTTTTCAATACTGGGCAGCATCGCCTCCAGGTGCGCACGGCTTGCGATTTCAGGTACTACTCCTCCAAAACGGGCGTGTTCATCAACGCTTGAGGCAATTACATTTGCAAGCAGCGTGCGACCGCGAACAATGCCGATTGCCGTTTCATCACACGATGTTTCGATACCTAAAACTATTGGTTCGCTCATGCGCCAAACTCCTTACGCATCACAAACGCATCCTGGCCCTGGCCGTAATAATTTTTACGTGTGGCTATCGTTTGGTATCCCAATTTTTCATACAGAGCGATAGCGCCACTGTTTTCTACGCCGACTTCGAGCATCATCGCCGAGGCTTGCTTCTCTTCCGACCATTTCTCGAGTTCGCCCATGAAGTGTGTGGCAATACCTTTGCGCGCATATTCAGGCAGAACCGCAACGGTTAAAACGTCGGCTTCAACGCCAGGTGCCACAACCAGAACGGCTGCATATCCAACGATCTGATCTTGCTCATTTGTAGCAACTAAGAAGTGGCGGATAGTCGGAACACCTTGGAAAGCCTCTTTAAATTGCCCGGTCGTCCATGGTGAATTGGCGAAGAGGACCCGCTCCATTGAAACCAGAACTGGAAGATCGAGTTGGATCGCAGCGCGGTAGCTAATCATTTGCGCTCCGCTGATGGTACGGCATCTGGACGACGCAAGTACATTGGTTCTGAAACATTTTGTGAGGTACTTAGCGCAACCAACTTCGTTAGATCTGGATACCGATCGATAATGAAGTCACTTACTTCGGCAGGTTTACTAACTTCAGGACCTGCAACTCGTTGCCCAGCTTGATAACTTGCCCAGTAAATCTCTTTGCGGCGCGCATCGATAGCAACTGTGTATTCACTCTTATCTATTGCAATGGCATCTAATGAGCAAACGCCGATAACGGGAATATCACGTGCCATGGCAAATGTTTGAGCAAAAGTTATGCCAACTCTTAAACCAGTAAATGGCCCCGGCCCCATACCGACAGCAACTTGGTCTGGTTTTGGGCAGATCGCTAAAGCTTTAGAAACGAGTTCGGTTATCGCAAAACCGTGCTCAGTTGCACCTTCATGAAAGCTTTCAAATAAGACTTTATCGCCGTCGAGAATTCCGACAATTGTTCGTGAAGTTGCCGTATCAATTGCAAGTGAAATTGTCATAGTTTGAAGCCCGTCCATCGGGGGCCAACCGCACGAATCGTGATTTCACGTTCCTCGTCGGTGCGATTAATTTCAATCTCTAAGCGATCATCGGAAAGGCGAGCAGATTCGGCGCCACCCCATTCGATAACCGTTACCGCACTTTCACGTGGAGTATCTAGATCGAGATCATCTAAGTAAAGCGCTGCTTTACCGCTTTCAAGTAAGCGATAGGCATCGACATGAATTAACGAGAGTGCACCCTTGTGAATACGGGAGATAACAAAGGTTGGTGAAGTAACTTCGTTAAAGCCCAGGGCTGCACCAATTCCTTGTACAAGAACCGTTTTACCTGCGCCGAGTGGGCCATTTAGAAGTATTAAATCCCCGGCGCGCAGTCGAGCACCAATTTTCTTGCCGAGATCAAACATCTCTTGAGCCGTAGAAATCTTCACTCATGAAGGATAGTTGGTAATAAAAAGTAGAGAATGCGAAAGGGCCCCGAGTTTCCTCAGGGCCCTTTCGTACTTCAGATTTATCCGAAGTTGTACTTCAGATCAGTTGGACGATAATCGAGATCATCGTTTAGGTAAGGAACCTTCTTGGCGATGTACTGAACGTACTTGCCAGTTGGGATCTTTCCTGATCTAGCAGAGACAGCCAACATACGTACCCAGGCCATTGTCTGATCCTTGGAGAATGTTTGGTGTCCAACGCCAGATGGTGATGGAGCTCCAGCTAGATCAGGCAAGCCTGCTGCTGTGAACTTTGTGTAGGTCTCTGGTGTCATCGCATAGAGAGCAAGTGTGTTCCAAACTGGCTTCTTACCAGTCTTGCTTGCTTCCCACTTTGCAAGTGCTGCTTCGTAAACTGCGCGCTTCTTATCTACATAGCGAGCAGAGTTACCTGAGAACACAAGACGATCTGCTTCATTAGAAAGCAGAATCGTAGGATGCGTTGAGGCAAATGTTGATTTATCGAGCGCCTTGAACTTGGCGATTGCATCAGCGTTACCTGTAACGCGTGGCACAACAGCTAGAACTCCAAGCATTGCTGCGATCGCTTCATCACCTGAAAGTCCGAGGTTGTAACGACCAGCATCGCCCTCATCGAGCATCGCTGCCCAATCAGTCTTTGTGTTGTCGTAGAAGCCAGGACCTGTGAGTTCAGAGATTGATTGACCAGCAAGTGTGCCGGTTGCAATTGCTTCTCCCATGTTTTCAAGGATTGCAACTGTTGCGTTGATGCTGTGTTCAGCAATAACTGCGTTAGTTGAAATTCCATCCATGTGAGCGCTCTTTGTTGGAACTCCAGTTAGAAGACCAGTTAGAAGTAGCGCTGAACGTTGTGGAATTGGTGATCCCTTAAGTGGTGCTGGATATTCAAGTCCTGGTGCACCGAGGTTCTTGCTCCAAGTAGTAAGTAGTGCAACTACTTTGAGAAGTTCACCAACTGATGCCATATGGCCAGGAACTCCCTTAACGCCCATCGCCGCGCAACCCTTGATGGTTGGGTCAGCAAAGATGCTCAAGAGATAGAAGATGTCGCATGCAGATTGAAGTGCATCAGCAGGAGAAGGGGTAAGTCCAGCCATGATTCCGACTGAATCAGCATAAGTTGGATACTTTTCAACGAATGGAGTGATGATTGCTCCCGCTTGGGATGAGCCGTAAACAACCTTCTTCGTAATTCGGGTTGTGTACTTAGCCATCGCAGTATCGATAACTTCCTTGAGCATTTCTACACGGAAGGTGTTGTTCCAACCACGCATACCCTTGACGGTGCCGTCATATGCTGCGATGCCGTAACCGGCGCGCAACATCTCGACTGTTACATCAGTTTTAGCAACTGAATTACCCGGTGTTAGCTCTTCAACGCCTGTTGGGACCGCTGAAACGCCAGGGTAGGTTGGACGGAAGCCGTGCTCCCAGAAGAACATTGTTCCGCCGAAGTTTGTTGGCACTTTAAAGACATAGCCAGCGCCATTTGCAAGTGTTCCAGTACATGTTTCAACGCCTGCTGCAGTTGCACAAACAGGTGCTGCTGCAGTTGCCGAAGGTGTAATCGCAACGCTAAGTGTTAGTGCAAGCGTTGCTGCACCAAGTGTTGCGATTGATTTACGCATTGTTAGTGATTTCATGTGATTAACCAACCTTTGGTAGGGCATCGGCTGCAATTGCAGGACGTGTGTACTTGAGTTCAGTTACAGCACCCTTTGCAGAGTCTGTTGTCCAAACTTTACGAGTTGCATCAATTGGCTTTAGCACTGTTGCTGCATCGTACTTACCGATCCAGAAACCAGTGAAAGCTTCGTGAGTCTTTGTGCTGTAACCAAGTGGTGACAGCGCCGCACTTGGAAGCTTTGCTGCATTTGCTTCGATGTACTTGATGATTCCGGGACGAGTTAGATCCTTACCAACTCCCAATAGTGCAGAAGTAGTTAGGTATCCAATATTCATTCCCTGAAGAACGTTGTTATCCCAACGCTTATCTGGACCCTTGTTGAAGTCATCGTTGATCTTCTTAAATGCCTTAACGAACTCATCATCTGCTTCTCCTGGTGATGGAGCATGTGATGCTGAGATAGTTCCGGCTAGAAGAGCCGCTGAAACTGCTGGTGCAATTCCGCGAGCGCCAAGGATTGTCTGGAATGTTGTCGCATCAGCACCGACTGAGATAACGATCCACTGTGCTGGCTTGTAGCCAATCTTGTTTGCAGAAGAAACTGCTGCAGCAAATGCCGAAGCAACTGCGCCAACGACAACAACATCTACGTTGTTATCTTTGAGCTGCTGCATCTGAGCATCAAGGCCTGAACCCTGAGTACCAGCGATAAATGTTGCTGCAGTCTTCTTTGCAGTGAATGTCACGCCTGCTGTGGCAAGACCTTCAACAGTGTTACGACCGAAGTCATCTGTCTGATAAACGATACCGACAGTGTTCTTTGCGAAGTTTTCCTTGATGTGCTTTCCAAGGATCTTGGCTTCAACGACGTATGTGCCGAGGGCGCCGAAAGTTGTTGGGTACTTCTTTGGATCTGTGTAGAAACCGCTGTATCCGCTGTTTACGAATAGATCTGGAATTCCACGACGGTTAATATCTTTGATAACAGAGATATGTGTCTGGGTTCCGACGCTTCCGACCATTGCAAAGACTTTATCCTTGTTGATCAGCGCAGATGCAGTAGAAACTGTTATACCTGCCTTATATGTGTCGTCTTTGACGACCAAAGTTATCTTGCGTCCGTAAACGCCGCCCTTGGAATTTACATAATCAAAGTAGGCGCGCATCGCGTCATCGACTTTGTTATAGCCAGGGCTTGCTGGACCTGTTTGAGGTAGTTGCATTCCAAGAACAATTTCAGTGGCTGAAACACCAGGAGTGCTTGCTCCTTGCGCTGGAATTGCTGAAAGCGCTAGCGCGCCAGCAAGTACAACAGCGGCAGTTGATATAAAACTGCGCGGTGATCTAGACAGAGATGCACGATTTCTCACTACATTCACTCTTTCTCTATTCAATGAATGCAATGGAGAAAACGAGGTATCCCCATTGCCACCAACCCTGAACTGGGTTGAACGGCTTCACTTTAACCGAATGTGAACGTAAAGTGAATGCGAGGCGACGAAACGCCGAAGGCGGAGGGGTGATCTCACGCCCGTGGGCGCCGCTTTATAACAATTATTTATGCTTGTGTTTATGCAGGTGGGTACCCGCGACCCCAGCAGGATTGATAACCACGGTCAAAATCAATAAGAGGCTAGAGACTAGAGCAGGCATGAAGTTAGAGACTTGCTCGCTTAATTCGAATTGGTGAAGTACTGCATCGATCCAATCAGGCAGGAATACAACGATTACCGTTCCGATAAAGGCTCCGAAGATACTTCGAATGCCGCCAAGCACAGCAGCTGTGAGAAGTAGAAGTGAAAGCGAAACTGGGTAAACGCTGGGACCGACCAGACCGCGAAGTCCATAAAGGGCGCCAGATAAACCGGCGAAGGTTGCGGATACAACGAAGACAAATATTTTTTGGCGCGAGAAGTTGACGCCACTTAGCGCTGCTGCAGTTTCGTTATCTCTTATCGCGCGCCACATACGGCCAGTGCGTGAGAGCAAAATATTTGAGGCTAAGAACAACGCGATCGCCGCAAATGGAAGTGCTACATAGAGCTGCCATTGTTCGTAACTTGGTTCGCCAAATAAATTTGTAAACCAAACTGGTGGATAGCCAACATCTACCGGTAGTCCTTCATCACCTTTCAGCACCGACATAAATCGGTTCGCCAAAGTTGGGATCGCGAGAGCGATAACAAGAGTTGTTCCTGCAAGATATGGCCCAGTTAATCGCGCTGCTGCAATTCCCAAGAGCAGACCGGCAAGGGCTGAACCAGCTATCGCCAAAGGAATTGCTACCCATAGCGAGTAGCTCTGATTGATCATCAATAGCGCCATGCAGTATCCGCCCACCGCCATTAACGCGCCTTGACCAAGTGAGAGTTGGCCAGAGATTCCGGTTAACAAAGTTACGGAACTGT
>Ga0209769_1001113_pt1 | contig 10806 bp, 9 predicted proteins | sample LauGreSuBDMM15DN_2_FD_187569 | JGI IMG/M metagenome (GOLD analysis project Ga0209769, IMG submission 187569) | Freshwater lake microbial communities from Lake Michigan, USA - Su13.BD.MM15.DN (SPAdes) (version 3) | ecosystem: Environmental > Aquatic > Freshwater > Lake | place: Lake Michigan, USA...
ACCTTAAGGGGGAATTTAGTGGTGGTGTGACCTTGTCGTCAATGAATTTGGGGAGAAGATTGGTAACGGTTTCATCACGTTTTTACGCCTGCCAAAGCCTTGATTATTGAACATTTCAACCCATACCCTAGGGACTGGCCTTTTATACTTCGACTCGATCCTCCACCGATCTTCGATTTGTGGCAAAAAGGTCATATCAATTAAATGGATTCAATTCCACTGAGCGTAACTAAGGGCGGTTCCTGCGTGGGAAAGAATGTAAAGCGTCAGTTCCCAAAGCCCTCAGAGCTTGCACCGCTGCTTAAGTTTTCCTTGCCTACCCTGCGCCGCAAGAAGCGTCGCCTTGAGCAGGCTTACACAATCTGGGATCTGCGCGATATTGCCAAGCGCCGCACACCCAAAGGCCCATTTGATTACACCGATGGATCTGCAGAGAGTGAAGTAAGCCTCGAGCGAGCACGTCAGGCATATCGTGACCTCGAATTCATTCCAAGCATTCTTAGAGATGTTTCCACCGCTGACTTAACGCGCACCTCTCTCGGTGAAACATTCTCAATGCCAGTGGGTATTGCTCCAACTGGTTTTACTCGCATGATGCAGACTCAAGGTGAAATCGCTGGTGCTCGTGCTGCTGAGAAATTTGGAATTCCATTTACTCTCTCAACTCTTGGAACAAGCACAATCGAAGATGTCGTCGCTGCTGCCCCTGATGGTCGCAACTGGTTTCAGTTATATATGTGGAAAGATCGCGAAGGAAGCATGGCACTTGTTGAACGTGCAAAGCGTGCTGGCGTTAAAAACCTAATGCTTACCGTTGATGTTCCTGCCGCGGGACAACGTATTCGTGATTACCGCAATGGACTTACTGTTCCTCCACGTTTAACTGCAGGAACGGTTATTAACGCAATCCCGCGACCTGCATGGTGGATTAACTTCTTAACCACACCTTCCATTGAATTTGCATCAATGAAGAATTGGGAAGGCACCGTTGGTGAACTCCTTGATTACATGTTTGATCCCACCATGACTTGGGAGGATCTCAAGTGGATCCGCGAGCAGTGGGATGGCACTTTGACTGTTAAAGGTATTCAAAACCTTGATGATGCAAAGAAAGCTGCAAAGTTAGGTGCTGATGCAATTCTTCTTTCAAACCATGGTGGTCGCCAGCTTGATCGTGCCCCAGTGATGTTGCATTTGCTCGCAGATATTAAGAAGGAATTTAAGAAGGATTACGAAATCCATATCGATACTGGAATCATGCATGGCGCAGATGTTTTGGCTGCTGTGGCACTCGGTGCTCAATTCACTTATGTGGGCCGTGCATACCTTTATGGCCTGATGGCTGGTGGGCAAGATGGTGTTGAGAGAGCTCTAGAGATTATGCGCACTCAGATGGTTCGTAATATGAAGTTACTTGGCGTCAATTCACTTGATGAGTTAACACCGAAGCATGTTCGCTTCCTCAATCGTCAGTAATTAGCGCTTTCCTGTTGATGCGCGTTCAACTAATTGTGGTTGGAAGCGAATTTGCTGATGCTCATGCGTTTCAGCTTCTTCGCACTCATTGAGCAATAAATCTGCTGCTGTAACGCCCATCTGATATGCAGGCTGAGAAATGGAAGAAAGTGGTACCGCCGCTGATGCAGCAAATTCAATATCATCATAGCCAAGAACTGAAACTTGTTCTGGGATTCTCAATTTGTTTTCTCGCAAGGTGCGCATAACTCCGAGTGCCAACAAATCATTTGCGCAGAAGATTGCGGTGGGAATTGTCTTCAAGGCTAAAATCTTCTTAGCCGCCTCTTCGCCTTGAGTGGTATTCATAAGAGAAACTCGAATAGTTTCAACTGTGGCACCAGCAAACTTTGCAGCTTTTGCTACACCTGCACCACGATCTGCAACTTGTGGGATGCTGTCAGGACCACATACCCAGGCGATATCGGTATGACCGAGCCCAGTTAAGTACTCAATTCCCAGCTGTCCACCATGTATGTCATCGACTGAAACCGAACATTGCTTGCGGCCCTTAATCTCGCGGTCAACGAGCGTGACTGCGATTCCGCGTTCGCGCATTGCATCAAGACGATCAGATTTCACATCTGTAGGAGTAATTAGTACTCCACGAACTTGCTGCTCAATCAAGATATTGATGTAGCGATCTTCTTTGGTGGCAGATTCATCAGAGTTGCAGAGAAATACTGCGTAATCGCGCTTACTTGCAGCATCTTCAACGCCTCGGGCAACTTCAGTAAAGAATGGGTTTGCCACATCGGGGACAATTAAGCCAAGAGTTCGGCTATTGCCAGAGCGCAGGTGGCGCGCAAAGCCGTTGGGAACGAATCCAAGATCCTTGATAGTGCCTTGCACGCGGGCCAGGGTCTCGGGGGCCACAACCTCGGGGCGGTTTAAGACATTGGAGACGGTGCCGACTGAGACCTTTGCTGCCTTTGCTACATCTCGAAGGCTTACGCTCATGGAACGAGAGTCTGCCTGTGCAATTGAACCGTGTCAATTGACAGGATAGGCGATCACTAAATTGTTATCTCCACGGGGTTGACTCACGCTCAAATTCACCTTACGGTCTGTCTATTGTCAATGAATCGTTTCAATTGAGGTCACCATGGAGAGAGTTGGGTTCAGGCTCAAGCTTCGCAAGGAGAAGCTTGATGAGTACGTCCTGCACCACCAAAACGTCTGGCCAGAGATGCTTGAAGCGCTTTCTGAAACTGGATGGCACAACTACTCACTCTTCCTTGATCGCAGCGATGCAACCTTGATTGGTTACTTCGAAACCCCTGACCTTCAAAAGGCTCTCGATGGAATGGCTGCAAAGGATGTCAACGAACGTTGGCAGGCATTTATGGCTGAGTACTTTGAATCACTCGAAGGTCGCAGACCAGATGAAGGTTTCCTCAAGCTCGAAAATGTTTTCTACCTTAAATAAGAAGAAATGGAATACGACTATGGCAAGCACAAATGAAGTAAAAGCAGTTCTCAACCGTTTAGGTGTTGAGACTCCTTCATGGGCCTATGGCAACTCCGGAACTCGCTTTAAGGTATTCGGTCAGCCGGGCGTGCCGCGCGATCCATATGAGAAGGTCGCAGATGCTGCGCAAGTGCATAAGTACACCGGTGCTGCGCCAACTGTTGCACTCCATATTCCATGGGACAAGGTTGCTGATTACAAAGACTTTGCAACACATGCACAGGGCCTTGGGGTAAAGCTAGGCACTATTAACTCCAATACCTTCCAAGATGATCAATACATTCTCGGATCTGTCTGTGCTCCAGATCCTAAGGTTCGTGCAAATGCGGTTGCTCACCTACTTGATTGCATCGACATCATGGATCAAGTCAACGTTCAAGATCTCAAACTCTGGTTTGCAGATGGAACTAACTACCCAGGACAAGACAACATCGCAGATCGCCAGAACCGTCTGGCTGAATCACTTGAAAAGGTTTACGCCCGCCTCGGTGCTAACCAGCGTATGTTGCTTGAATATAAGTTCTTCGAACCAGCGTTCTATCACACCGATGTTCCTGACTGGGGCACTTCACTTTTACATTGCATGGCGCTCGGTCCAAAGGCAATGGTCGTTGTTGATACAGGCCATCACGCACCTGGAACAAACATTGAATTCATTGTGGCTGGCTTGCTTCGCGCAAAGCGCCTTGGTGCATTCGACTTTAACTCACGCTTCTATGCTGATGATGACCTCATTGTTGGTGCAGCAGATCCATTCCAGCTCTTTCGCATTATGCATGAAGTAAATATCAATGGTGGTTTTGATGTGGGAACACCTGTTTCATATGTACTGGATCAATGCCACAACGTTGAAGCGAAGATTCCTGGTCAGATTCGTTCCATTATGAATGTGCAGGAAGCTGTTGCTAAGGCTGTTCTTGTTGATCAAGATGCACTCAAGAAGGCTCAGCTTGCTGGAGATGTTCTTGCGGGACATGAAGTATTAATGGATGCATACAACACCGATGTTCGCGGACTTCTACGCGAATGGCGTAGTGATAAAGGTATTGATCCAGAACCAATGAAGGCATATGCAGCAAGTGGGTATGCAAAGAAGATTGCGACAGACCGCGTTGGCGGAAATCAAGCGGGTTGGGGAGCTTAAGTTAATGTCGGATAAAACTATTGAAGAGTTATTGGGTCGATCGAACCGTCTCGGGAGCAACCCAAAGTTCACTAACTATGCAGGTGGAAATACATCTGCAAAGGGCGCTGCGAAAGATCCATCAACAGGCAAGGACGTTGAAGTTCTTTATGTAAAAGGATCTGGAGGCGATTTAGGTACGCTTAAAGAGGCCGGTCTTGCTGGTCTCTATCTCGATCGTATGCGCGCTTTAAATGATGTCTATCGCGGTGTCGAACATGAAGATGAGATGGTCGCACTCTTTGATTACTGCACCTTCGGTCGCGGTGGCGCAGCTCCTAGTATCGATACAGCAATGCACGGACTTGTTGATGCTGCGCATGTAGATCACTTACATCCTGATTCCATCATCGCACTTGCAACGGCTGCAGATGGCCCAGCACTTACTAAGGAATGCTTTGGAGATGAAATTCTCTGGGTTGATTGGCGCCGTCCTGGGTTCCAACTTGGTCTTGATATCGCAAAGATGGCGAAGGAAAATCCAGCAGCAAAAGGTGTGATTCTTGGAGGTCATGGGCTCACGACATGGGCTCAAACTTCTGCTGAGTGCGAAAAGCGCTCTATCGATGCAATTGAAAAGGCTGAAAAGTTCTTAGCGACAAAGGGTAAGAAGGATCCATTCGGAACACTCGTCAAAGAGTGGGCTCCACTTGCGCCAGATGCCCGCAAAGCAAAGGCGGCACTTCTTGCACCTGCACTACGAGGCATCGCATCTATGGATGCACCGATGCTCGGTGGCTTTAGCGATACAGAAGTAGTTCTAGATTTTATTTCACATTCAGAGTTGCCACGTCTTGCAGCTCTTGGCACATCATGCCCAGATCACTTCTTGCGCACGAAGATTTCACCTATGGTTCTAGACACACCTGCTGATGCATCTGTTGAAGATGTTATTGCTCGAGCACACGAGCTCCATGAAAAGTATCGTCAAACATATGCGGCCTACTACAAGAAGTATGCAAAGCCTGAAAGCCCAGCGATGCGTGGAGCTGATCCACTCATCATCTTGGTCCCAGGCGTTGGAATGTTTAGCTACGGGAAAGATAAGCAGACTGCACGCGTTGCAGGTGAGTTCTATATCAACGCTATAAACGTCATGCGTGGAGCTGAATCTGTTTCAGCCTATAAACCAATTGCTGAATCTGAAAAGTTCAATATTGAGTACTGGGATCTTGAAGAGGCAAAGCTGCGTCGCATGCCAAAACCAAAGCCGCTAGCGGGCCGCATCGCCATTGTCACAGGTGGTGGCTCAGGTATTGGTAGGGCAACATCACTGCGCCTTGCAGCTGAAGGTGCCTGTGTTGTTGTTGCAGATCGCGATCTAGATGCTGCTACAGCTGTTGCTGCTGAGATTGGTAATTCGGATAAGGCGATTGCAGTCAAAGTAGATGTCACTGATGAAGAGGCAATCATCGCAACTGTTCATGCTTCTTCCCTTGCATTCGGTGGGGTGGACCTCGTTGTCAATAATGCAGGTCTATCACTGAGTAAGTCACTTGTTGATACAACGGTTGCAGATTGGGATCTTCAGCATGATGTGATGGCTCGTGGTTCTTTCTTGATGTCACGCGAATCAGCAAAGGCCATGATTGCGCAGAAGATGGGCGGAGATATTGTCTATATCTCATCAAAGAACTCAATCTTCGCCGGTCCTAATAACATCGCATACGGTGCAACTAAGGCAGATCAAGCACATCAGGTACGACTGTTAGCTGCTGAACTCGGTGGACATCAGATTCGCGTTAATGGCATTAATCCTGACGGTGTTGTTCATGGTTCAGGAATTTTCTCATCAGGGTGGGGTGCAAACCGCGCTGCTGTCTACGGTGTAGAAGAAGAGAAGTTAGGTGAGTACTACGCACAACGTTCCATCTTAAAGCGCGAAGTATTACCTGATCACATTGCAGCTGCTGTCTTTGTTCTCTGCTCATCTGATCTTTCACTGACAACTGGTCTTCACATTCCAGTTGATAGTGGAGTCGCTGCCGCATTTATGCGATAGACCTCTATGTTTGAATTTCTTGCAGTAGATCTTGGTGCAACCAGTGGTCGAGTCGCTATAGGACGGGTTGGTAGCGATTCGATCTCACTGGATGTTGTGCACCGTTTCCTGCATGAAGTTCTTCCCCAAGATGATGGTTCACTCTTATGGGATTGGGATTTGATTCTCACTGAAGTTCTAACAGGCCTTAAAGAGGCCATTAAGATATCAGATCCGATAAGCCTTGCAGTTGATTCATGGGCAGTTGATTACGGCTTTATCAGCCCCACACACCAGTATTTGCCACCTGTTCACGCCTATCGCGATCCTCGCAATGAAATTGCCTATCAAGAGCTCACCAAGAAAATTGGCAAAGAGCGAATCTATTCAACAACTGGAATTCAATTTCTTCCCTTCAATACGATCTATCAGCTCTATGCGGCGCGCAATCTTCCTGAATACAAGAAGGCTGCAAAGTTTTTGATGCTTCCTGATCTTGTTAACTTTCTCTTCACTCAGAAACTTTCTACCGAAGTCACTAATGCATCAAGTACGCAAGCGCTGAATACTCGCACCCGACAGTGGGATCGTGAATTAATCAAGCTTGCAGATGTTCGCGATGATCTCTTCACCGAACTTCACGAACCAGGCACTTTGATAGGCGTTGTCCACGGATTCGATGAACTCGATGGAATCAATGTCGTTGCAACCGCATCACATGACACAGCAGCTGCCATTGCTGGTGTTCCTTTCAGTAATCGATTGACCGAGGCATATATCTCAAGTGGCACGTGGTCACTCGTTGGCGTAGAACTTGATGCACCTGTGTTAACTCCTGAAGCATTTGCTGCCAATGTCACTAATGAATTAGGTGCTGACGGAACTGTGCGCGCGCTCAAGAATGTGACCGGAATGTGGATACTGGAAGAGTGCCGTCGCACCTGGCACCTTGAAGGTCGCGACTATGAAATGCCTGAACTGCTAACGCTTGCATCCGCAGCTAAATCTTTCACAACTCTTATTGACCCTAATGATCCACTCTTTGCACCCCCTGCTGGGATGCCTCAACGAATCCATGCTTACTGTGTGGAGCGCGGATTGACTCCGCCTCAAACAGATGGTGAATATGCAATCTGCATTCTCAATAGCTTGGCTCATGCATATAAGAAGACTCTCGCTGAAATTTCTGCAGTCACAGGTCGCACCATCGAAGTGATTCACATCTTGGGTGGCGGCTCTCAGAATGATCTACTCAATCAACTCACTGCAGATATCTGCGGGATGACTGTAAAGACAGGGCCAGTTGAGGCAACTCTCTTTGGAAATATCGCCGTCCAGGCTATCTCTGCAGGGGTTGTGGCCAATCTGACCCAAGCTCGTGCACTAATCGCAAAATCCTTTACTTCAAAGGTCTTTCAGCCCGCTTAACGATTACTCTAGCGTTCATGAAGTTAGCGCTTGCAAGCATCTCCTACCTCATCACTGTATTTGCATTAGTCCTGCTTGCAATTCGAGTTCGCCAACTGATCGCTATCTACAAGAAGCAGCAACCTGACCCAACTCGCAGCAACGATAAATCTTTGCGCTTTAAGAACATGCTCAAAGAAGTTCTGGGTCACACCAAGATGCTTAACTTCACTGGAACAGGAATTGCGCACTGGTTTGTGATGATTGGTTTCGGTGCACTCTTTGGAACACTTGTCACCGCATATGGTCAAGTAATCAATCCAGAGTTTGCACTTCCCATCATCGGTCACTTTGTTGGTTATGAACTCTTTGCAGAAGTCATTGCAGCCTTAACTGGTATCAGCATTGTGACTCTCATTGGAATTCGCCAAGTAACTCGCTTTCGAATGCTCAATCGCTTTAGTGGTTCTGGAATGGGTAAGGCGTATTACGTTGAAGCAACGATTTTGGCTGTTGTCTTCTGTGTTATTGCACTGCGTGGATTAGAAGGTGCACTGGCTGGCGAAACTAGTTGGAACTGGCACTACGCAATCTCTTGGCCTGCAGTTGCTGCTTTCAATTCAATGTCCACTGCATCCATTGAAAGTGCGATTGTTATTGTTGCAACACTCAAGATTGTTGTGTCGATGACTTGGTTTATTGTCATTGCATCGAATCTCACCATGGGTATTGCATGGCACCGCTTCTTGGCTTTCTTTAACATCTACTACAAGCGCAATATTGATAAGCCAGCACTTGGTGCACTGCCTGAAATGCTTTCCAAGGGAAAGCCTGTTAACTTCGAAGATCCTGCAGAAGATGATGTCTTCGGTCTTGGCACACGCGGAGATATCTCCTGGAAGGGCTTGCTGGATATGACCAGCTGTACTGAGTGCGGCCGGTGCCAATCTCAGTGCCCTGCTTGGCACACAGATAAGCCGCTCTCTCCCAAGCTTTTGATTATGGCGATGCGCGATCATGCAATGGCAAAGGTTGTTGATACTGAGAATTTGGTCGGTGAGAACGCACCAATAGATCTTGATGTCCTCTGGTCCTGCACATCATGTGGTGCTTGTGTTGAAGAGTGCCCAGTAGATATTGAACACGTTGATCACATCGTGAATATGCGCCGCTTTCAAGTACTTGTTGAATCCGAATTTCCGACAGAGCTTGGTGGGACATTTCGTAATCTTGAAAAAGCAGGCAATCCATGGGGTGCTAATAAGCAAGATCGCGAAGGGTGGATTGCAGAGTGTGACTTCCCTGTTCGTGTTGTCAGTGGCGAACTGCCTGAGGAAGTTGAGTACTTATTCTGGGTTGGATGCGCCGGCGCATATGAAGAGCGTGCAAAGAAGACAACCAAGGCAGTTGCTGAACTTCTCCATATGGCTGGTGTGAACTTCGCAGTTCTAGGAAAGCGCGAGACCTGCACGGGAGATCCTGCACGTCGCTCAGGAAATGAATTCCTCTACCAAATTCTTTCGCAAGAAAATATTGCAACATTTAATGAAACTTTCGGTGATCGCCCTAAGGGGAAGAAGAAAGTCGTTGTTACCTGCCCTCATTGCTTCACAACCATCGGTCGCGATTATGCACAGAGCGGCTTTGAACTTGAGATGCTGCACCACACACAACTTCTCAATACTTTGATTAAAGAGGGTCGTTTAAAGCCAAGCCCCCATAAGTCAGATAAGAAGCTGACCTATCACGATCCTTGTTACCTCGGTCGTCACAATCAGATCTATGCACCACCGCGCGAGCTGCTTGAAGCAAGTGGTTGCGATGTGGAAGAGATGCCACGTAATAAGGAGCGCTCATTCTGTTGCGGTGGTGGCGGCGGGCGCATGTGGATGGAAGAGAAGATTGGTACACGCATCAACCTCAATCGCGTTGATGAAGCAATTGACACAGGAGCGCAAGAAGTTGCTGTTGCATGTCCGTTCTGTCGCATCATGGTTGGCGATGGAATGGTTGCTCGTCAATCAGATGTTGAAGTACTCGATGTTGCGCAGATTCTGCTTAGGAACGTGAAGAGCTGAGCAAGACCTTTGTAACCGCAAGGCCAGCAATAAGTCCGCCAAGGTGAGCGCGCCAATCAACTCCACCGATAGTAAAGCCGAGAACAAAGTTAAGTCCGATGATGACAAGGGTGCTCTTTACTTCTGCGCCAATTCTTCGCCCAATAATTATCCAGGAGCCAAAGAGGCCAAAGACAGCTCCTGATGCTCCAATGGAGTAACCGCTATAGCCAAGAAATATTGCAGAGGCGATAGATCCACCGATGAGGGATGCAAAGAAGATGATCAGAAACTTGCTTCGTCCAAGGAGTGTTTCAATGGGAGTGCCGAGTGAGTGCAGCGCAAGCATGTTAAAAGCCAAGTGAATCGGAATTGTGCTCGAGTTATCGTGAATTAATGCGACGGTAACTAGTCGATACCACTGATTTGTTACTTGAAGTAGATCGATTCCATAGAGAGCAAATGTTCCAATAATCCCTGAATCAACGAGTTCCCAGAGATAAAAGGCGCAGATAACAGTGATCAGCGTAAGAACTGCTGATCGCTGCTTCATGCCTGGCATTAATTAAGCGATAGCGACGCTATTGATAACAACTGCTGTTACAGGCTTATCTTGCGCACCTGTTGGTGTTGCACCAATCTTGTCAACGACAGCTTGTGATGCTGCATCTTTAACTTCACCAAAGATTGTGTGCTTGCGGTTGAGCCATGTTGTTGGAGCGACAGTGATGAAGAACTGTGAACCATTTGTTCCAGGTCCTGAGTTAGCCATTGCAAGGATGTATGGGCGATCAAATTGAAGTTCTCCGTGGAATTCATCTGCGAACTGGTAACCAGGTCCGCCGAATCCCTGACCGAGTGGATCTCCACCTTGAAGCATGAAGCCAGCGATGACACGGTGAAAGATTGTTCCGTCATAGAGCTTCTCTGTTGACTTCTTACCTGTGCGTGGATCAGTCCACTCTTTAGCACCCGTTGCAAGACCGACAAAGTTTTCTACAGTCTTAGGTGCGTGGTTAGGAAAGAGCTCGATGACGATATCGCCAAGGGATGTGTGCAGAGTTGCTGTTGATGACATGTGATTTCCAATCGCTGCTTGATAGTAAAAAACCCACCATAAGGTGGGCTTCTTGTGGAGACCAGGGGAATCGAACCCCTAACCTCTGCCTTGCAAAGGCAGCGCTCTACCAAT
>Ga0209769_1001114_pt1 | contig 10804 bp, 7 predicted proteins | sample LauGreSuBDMM15DN_2_FD_187569 | JGI IMG/M metagenome (GOLD analysis project Ga0209769, IMG submission 187569) | Freshwater lake microbial communities from Lake Michigan, USA - Su13.BD.MM15.DN (SPAdes) (version 3) | ecosystem: Environmental > Aquatic > Freshwater > Lake | place: Lake Michigan, USA...
GTTCTTCATAGCCGCCATGAGAGAGATTTAGGCGAGCCATATTCATGCCGGCTGCAATCAACTCACGAACTTTTTCGGGTGATTCAACGGCTGGACCCATTGTGCAGACAATCTTCGCGCGACGCATGTGGCTACCTTATCTAATCGTTTTACTACTGGACAGTTTGGAGAACGAGATTTAAGCCACCGCGGCTTTAGACCGCTGAGACTTTAAACCACCTCGCCTTAAACCATTAGGGAGCGATCTGTTGGTTCAATTGGTGAAGGCAGTTGGCTCTCACCTTCTAAATAAGTATCGACACCTGCTGCTGCGCTTCGCCCTTCAGCGATTGCCCAAACAATTAGAGATTGTCCACGACCGGCATCTCCAGCAACGAAAATTCCTTCTTCGCTGGTCTGGAAGTTGGCATCGCGTTTAATGTTTCCGCGCTCATCTAATTCAACGTTGAGTTGAGTTAGTAGCGCTGACTTTTCTGGACCAGTAAAGCCCATTGCAAGAAATACAAAATCAGCAGGAATTTCTTTCTCTGTTCCTGGAACTGGCTCAAACTTTCCATTTTCAAACTTTGTCTCAACGAGTTTGATCGCCTTTATATTGCCGTTTCCATCACCGATAAATTCTTCAGTGCTAACTGCAAAGAGTCGGTTATCCAACTCTTCATGAGCAGAAGAAACGCGGTAGATCATTGGGTAAGTTGGCCAAGGTTGTGATGATGGGCGTTCTTCAGTTGGGCGAGGCATGATCTCAAGTTGAGTAACGCTTGCTGCGCCTTGGCGGATTGAAGTACCCAAGCAATCTGCGCCCGTATCTCCCCCACCAAGAATTACTACATGCTTACCTGCAACGTTGATATCAGGGTTTACAACTTCACCAAGTGCTTGCTTATTGCCCCAAGGCAAGAACTCCATCGCCTGATAGATGCCTTTATTTTCACGACCTTTAATCGGAAGATCGCGCCATTGGGTTGCACCAACGGCAAGAACTATTGCATCGTATTTCTTGCGCAGATCACTTCCAGTTAGCTCAACTCCGACGTTTACTCCAGGACGGAAGCGAGTTCCTTCCTTCTCCATCTGAGTTAAACGGCGATCCAGAATGTTCTTCTCCATCTTAAATTCAGGAATTCCGTAGCGAAGAAGTCCACCAATTTTATCAGCGCGCTCGTACACAGCGACAGTATGTCCGGCACGAGTTAGCTGTTGTGCAGCAGCTAGTCCGGCAGGGCCGGAACCAATTACTGCAACAGTCTTTCCAGTCAATCTTTCTGGAGCGAGCGGCTTTACATTTCCGGCACCGAAGGCTTCTTCAATTGTGCGCAGTTCTACCTGCTTGATTGTTACTGCATCAGCGTTAATTCCAACGACGCACGCAGTCTCGCAAGGTGCTGGGCAGAGGCGACCTGTGAATTCTGGGAAGTTATTTGTTGCGTGAAGGCGATCGATAGCTTCTTCTTTATCGCCGCGCCAGATCAAGTCATTCCACTCGGGAATCAAATTTCCCAGTGGGCAACCTTGATGACAGAAAGGAATGCCGCAATCCATGCAACGACCTGCCTGCTTCTGCAAGTGCTCCATGCTCTGTGGTTCGTAAACCTCATGCCAATCTTTGATACGTACATCAACTGGACGGCGCTTTGGAGTCTCGCGCGGCGTAGTTAGAAATCCCTTTGGATCAGCCATTTGCTGCAACCTCCATTACATATTGATCAACCGGTAAGCCATCTTTTGTAGCGCGTTCAATGGCTGCTAAGACGCGCGCGTAGTCGCGTGGCATTACCAGCGAGATGCGATTTAGCGCAGCGTTCCAATCTGCCAGTAACGCAGATGCAACTTCAGAGCCGGTCTCTGTGAAGAAGTCAGAGACCAGAGCCTTTAGCGACTCCTTCTGATCTTCTGGAACGGCCAAGATGTCGACGAGTTCGCCGTTAACTTGTGCAGGATTTAGATCCAAAACAAATGCGCGGCCGCCAGACATACCTGCTGCAAAATTACGACCGGTGCGACCCAGTACAACCACGGTGCCACCAGTCATATATTCGCAACCGTGATCACCGATTCCTTCGACGACTGCAGTTGCGCCCGAGTTACGAACACAGAATCTTTCGCCGACCAAACCACGAATATAGATCTGGCCTGATGTAGATCCATAACCGATTACGTTTCCGGCGATTACATTTTCATGAGAAGCAAAGGTCGCTCTTTCATCTGGACGAACGATTACGCGACCGCCAGAAATACCTTTACCTACGTAGTCATTGCTATCGCCATACATGCGAATAACAACTCCTTGTGGCAAGAACGCGCCAAGTGACTGTCCAGCAGAGCCATGCAGAGTTACATCGATCGTGCCGATTGGAAGTCCGTCAGCGCCGTAACGTCTTGTGACTTCTGCACCCAACATCGTGCCAACTGTTCGGTTCACATTTCGAACTGGCAGGTCGATGCGAACACTTTCACCCTTATCAAGAGCGGCAGCGGAAAGTTCAATCAACTTATTGTCGAGCGCTGCAGCTAATCCATGATCTTGCACTGTTGTGCGGTGCAGAGGTGAATCCACATCTGGGCGTACTAGTAGTGGTGCTAGATCCAGGCCGCTGGCTTTCCAGTGATTTACCGCATCGCGAGTGTCGAGATATTCAACGTGACCGATCGCCTCTTGCATTGTGCGGAAACCAAGGCTGGCCAAAATTTCACGTACTTCTTCCGCGATGTACTCGAAGAAAGTCTCGACAAACTCTGGCTTGCCAGTAAATTTCTTACGTAGCTCCGGATTTTGCGTTGCCACACCAACTGGACACGTATCCAAGTGACAGACGCGCATCATTACGCAACCAGAAACGACTAGCGGCGCGGTAGCAAAACCATATTCCTCAGCGCCAAGTAAGGCCGCAATAACAACATCGCGACCCGTCTTTAGCTGACCATCTGCTTGTACAACGATGCGATCGCGCAGACCATTTAGGAGAAGCGTCTGCTGCGTTTCGGCAAGACCTAACTCCCAAGGAGCACCAGCATGTTTAAGTGAAGTAAGTGGAGATGCGCCAGTTCCGCCGTCGTGACCAGAGATCAGAACAACATCAGCATGCGCCTTGCTAACTCCTGCAGCAACGGTGCCGACACCGACTTCAGCAACCAGTTTGACGTGAATACGTGCATTCTTATTGGCATTCTTCAAATCGTGGATCAGTTGTGCCAGATCTTCGATTGAGTAAATATCGTGATGTGGTGGTGGTGAAATCAAGCCAACACCTGGAGTTGAGTAACGCACCTTTGCAATCCATGGATAAACCTTGTTTCCAGGAAGCTGTCCACCTTCGCCCGGCTTTGCACCTTGTGCAATTTTGATTTGAATATCATCGGCGTTAACAAGGTAGTTGCTTGTTACTCCGAAACGTCCGCTAGCAACCTGCTTAATCGCACTGCGCTTGGAATCGCCATTTTCCATTGGGGTAAAGCGCGATGGATCTTCTCCGCCTTCGCCAGTATTTGATTTGGCGCCGAGTCGGTTCATGGCAATTGCTAAAGTTTCATGAACTTCTTGTGAGACCGAGCCCCATGACATCGCACCTGTTGAGAAGCGCTTGACGATCTCAGAAATTGGTTCAACTTCATCGATAGAAATTGCCGGACGAACACCCTCATTAAATGCAAAGAGTCCGCGTAGAGTCATTAGCTCTTTACTCTGGCCATCGACCTTGCTGGTGTAACGCTTGAAGATGTCGTAGCGCTTTGAACGAGTTGAGTGCTGCAACGCAAAGACTGTCTCTGGATTAAATAGATGTGGTTCGCCATCGCGACGCCATTGGTACTCGCCACCAATTGGTAGACGCTTAGAACCAGGTATCGCTCCCCCAGGTGGATATGCGATGTGGTGGCGCGCCAAAGTTTCTTCAGCGATTGTGTCGAGGCTGATTCCACCAAGACGTGAAGTGGTACCAACAAAGTATTCGTCGACAACTTCTTGAGAAAGTCCGATCGCTTCGAATACCTGTGCTCCGGTGTAAGAGGCGATCGTCGAAATACCCATCTTCGACATAACCTTGAGTACGCCTTTTCCTAAACTCTTAATAATGTTGCGAACAGCCTTTTCAGGAGTAATGCCTGTGATCACACCTTGCAGGACTAAATCTTCAGCAGATTCCATCGCAAGATACGGGTTAACTGCGGCTGCGCCGTAACCGATAAGGAGTGCGACATGATGAACTTCGCGAACATCGCCTGCTTCAACAACTAAACCAACCTTGGTGCGAGTCTTTTCGCGAATTAAATGGTGGTGAACTGCCGCAGTTAAGAGAAGTGAAGGAATCGGCGCATCTTCAGCATCGCCATCGCGGTCGGATAGAACAATGATGCGCGCACCTGCAGAAATTGCATCAGCTACTTCGCGCTTAATCTCTTCTAGACGAGTGTGCAAAGTATTTCCATCGCCAGATACTGGGAAGAGTCCGCGAACAACGTATGCAGATAAACCTGGATGGTCGCCGTCTGCATTTACGTGAATGATCTTTGCAAGTTCATCGTTATCTATAACTGGGAAGGCGAGCGAGATCTGACGGCAAGAAGAAGGGCCTGGATCAAGCAAGTTATGTTCTGGACCAATTGATCCGCCCAGACTTGTGACAAGTTCTTCACGGATTGCATCAAGTGGTGGATTTGTAACTTGTGCAAAGAGCTGTGAGAAGTAATCAAAGAGCAGACGTGGTTTTTCAGAGAGCGCTGCGATTGGAGTATCGGTTCCCATTGAGCCGAGCGCTTCCATGCCGTTCTTAGCCATTGGAGTAACCAAGATGCGCAATTCTTCTTCGGTATAACCGAAGGCGCGTTGGCGACGGACAACAGATGAATGCGGATAAATAATGTGTTCGCGAGAAGGAAGATCAGATAGCTTCATCATTCCGGCGTGTAACCATTCACCATATGGCGCGGCATCTGCCAACGAATCTTTTATCTCATCATCTTCAATAATTCGCCCGGCTTCAATATCAACTAGGAACATCTTGCCTGGCTGCAAGCGACCCTTACGAACAATCTTTTCAGCAGGGAAATCGAGAACACCGACTTCAGATGCAAGAACAACTAGCCCATCATCGGTAACCCAGAAACGTGATGGACGTAGCCCGTTACGATCTAGAACTGCACCAACTTGATGACCATCTGTGAAAGTTACACATGCTGGCCCATCCCATGGCTCCATAAGAGATGCATGGAAGGCGTAAAAGTCGCGACGTTTCTGCGACATCGTTGTGTGATTTTCCCACGCTTCCGGAATCATCATCAGAACTGAATGTGGCAAAGATCGTCCACCTAGGTAGAGAAGTTCTAGAACTTCATCAAAGGAAGCAGAGTCACTGCCAGACATTTCCACGATAGGAAAGAGGCGGCTGAGGTCCCCAGGAATTAACTCGCTAGCAAGAAGTGACTCGCGGGCGCGCATCCAGTTGCGATTTCCCTTAACGGTATTGATCTCACCGTTGTGAGCAATAAATCGGTATGGGTGGGCAAGTGGCCACGAAGGAAATGTATTAGTAGAAAAGCGTGAGTGAACAAGTGCAAGCGGAGATACCACGCGCACATCACTTAGATCCGGGAAGAACTCTTCGAGCTGTCCTGTTGTAAGCATTCCTTTGTAAACAATTGTCTGTGAAGAAAGTGATGGGAAGTAAAGATCGAGTGAATGTTCAGCGCGTTTTCTAAGGCAGAAGGCGAGACGATCTAACGCAATTCCTGATTCGTCTTTATTGCCGGCAAGAAAGACTTGTTCAAACTTTGGCATAACTGAAACTGCAGTCTTGCCAAGTGATTTCGCATTGATTGGAAGATCGCGCCAACCGAGAACAGTTAGGCCTTCCTCCGCTGCGATCTTGGCAATTTCTGATCGAACTTCAGCACCTTGTGCAACAAATGCAATGCCTGTTGCGTAGTGGCCTTCAGCGGGAAGTTTAAAGTCGGTAACTGCGCGATAGAAAGCATCTGGAACTCGAATCAAAATTCCTGCGCCATCACCGCTATCTGGTTCAGCACCTGATGCGCCGCGGTGTTCTAAGTTACGTAGAGCGGTAAGCGCCTTTTCAACAATCTCATGTGTAGCAACTTTATTTAGAGTAGCAACCATCGCAACGCCGCATGCATCATGCTCGTTTGCGGGATCGTAGAGACCCTGTTGTGCTGGGTAATTAGATGGAAGAGCCATCAGTTACACGCTCCTGTTGCTCACACTTAATTGTTAAAAGAGTGGGACAACTTTGGCCCGAAAGAGCCACCGCGGACGGTGGTAGATGCAAAAGGGTAGCAACTGTTGGCGGTATTCGGCACTCCCGAATTAGCCTGCGCGAGAGTGAGTTTAGATACCGCTCAAATGGAGCGCCTGGCCGATTCCAGCGGTAATTGCCATGCCGATACACCCGCCCACGATCACGCGAAGAGTCGGAGCGAGGATCTTTGAGCCTGCCGTCTTTGCGCTCAGGATTCCGGTCAGAGTTAAACCAATAATGGTGAAAGCGACAATTGTCGCTGCCGCTTTTCCTGGAGTTGGAGCAAAGGCGCCAACGAATGGGATTAATCCTCCAGCGGTGAATGCTGCAGCAGATGCCATCGCTGCTTGGACTGGTCGCGCTTTAGTGTGAGGAAACTGTCCAAGCTCATCGCGTAGATGAGCTTCCAAAGGATCGCGATCGTGCATCGCCTTTGCAACTTGCATTGCGAGTTCTGGCGTTAGCCCACGTTCGATATAGATATGTTGCAGTTCGATAAGTTCTGACTCAGGATCAATCGCTAGATGTTGCATCTCCAAGACACGATCAGATTCTTCAATATCATTTTGTGAACGAACTGAAACGTATTCACCAACAGCCATCGACATCGCTCCCGCAGCAATTCCTGCGGCGCCTGCAGTAATCAAGAACGCTTGTGCGTCTACTCCGCCAGCTTTCGCTGCGGATACACCAATCATCAGCGATGCGGTAGAAACTAAACCATCATTTGCGCCAAGAACTGCAGCACGTAACCAACCTGCGCGATGAGTGCGGTGATGTAGATTTCTACGATAAACATCTTCAAGTGCCATATTTACAGCCTATCGGATCAATGCGGAAAAACTGCGAAGGTTTAGGCCTTGTCGCGGGCGCGTATTCGAAGGAAAACTAGCGCAGAAACCATCACTAGCCCCATGCTCACCAATTGATTTATCCGTAGCCCGGCAAAGTTATGTGCTGGATCAATGCGGATAGATTCTATAAAGAAGCGGCCCAGCGAATAGCTAAAAACATATGCCGCGAAGATGCAACCAGCAGACCAGTGTTTCGATGCGCCCATCAATACGAAGGCGATCAAAGTGCACCAGATCGCTTCGTAGAGAAATGTTGGGTGAAATGTTTCAACGAGGCCATATCCACTTGGTCGATATTTATATGGAATTGATAATCCCCACCAAGTATCTAGCGGGCGACCAAAGAGTTCGGCGTTAAACCAATTTCCAAATCGACCAATCGCTTGCGCAAGGAGAATTCCTGGAGCAATTGCATCAAGAAAGACTCCAAAACTCGGCAAATTCATTGTGCGCGCTAGTCTTCTATAAGAGTAGAACGCTCCCAGCGCACCGAGTGATATCGCGCCCCAAATTCCAAGCCCACCCTGCCAAATCTTTAATATCGCAAGGAGTTCGCCATCTGCACCGAAGAAATCTTCTGGTGTTGTTATTACGTGATAGAGCCTTCCACCAATAATTCCGGAAGGCACTGCGATCACTGCGACTTCAGAGACAACGCCTCTTAACGATTCATCACGAGCAGCAAGGCGCTTATTGCCTAGCCAAATTGCAATAGCAATTCCAGCAATTATGCAGAGCGCATAGAAATGAACGGTGAAAGGCCCGACTGATACTTCCGAAATAGAAGGAGTAGGTATCGAGCGATTCATGCGGAATCTAGTTAGGCTTTTTCAACCGCGAGCATAAAGTCAGCAAGGCTTCCGTATGCAGTGTTGCGATCTATTTCCTTACCGTTGATCAAAACTGTTGGAGTTGAGTTGATATTTCTCTTCGATCCTTCTTCTGCAACGTTCTTAACCCAACCCATGTAATCCTGGCCTGTTACGCACTTGTCGTAATCGCTGCTAGAAATTCCTAGGCCGATTCCAAGAGTTGCAAAATACTGAGATGTCCAAGCACCTGTATTTTCGGCAGGCTGGTTGGCGTAGAGAGTTTTATGGAATTCAAGGAATTTTCCTTGATCTGCAGAACATGCTGCTGCATTTGCTGCAATCTGTGATTCACCGCCTAGGAAGGAGAGCATGTGGAATGCCACCTTGGCCTTCTTGGTAGCAATTAACTCTTCAATGTAAGGGCCGCTGATCGCTTCAAAGCGTGCGCAAGCCGGACACTGGAAGTCTTCGTAAATTTCGATAAATGGAACGTCAGTTAATTCGCTGTTAAAGACCAACCCATAACCATCATTTACTGAGGCGGTAGCAGGAATTGCAGCAGTGGAATCGCCTTGCTTAGAGAGAACTGTTGGCACCAGCATGATTAGAGCTACTCCAACCACAACTGCAACTACGAGGTTACGTGTGAAGTTATCTTTTCCGCCGTTTGATTTTTTCGTTTGCGCCATCTTTATTCCGTATCTCCTGCGTTAGATTGTTTAGGTGTTTTATCAATAGAAAACTTGGTTATCGGATATCGCACTAAGAATAGGGCAAGCGCTACTAGCCCAGCATCTCTGAGAATCTCCTGAAGGTAGCGTGTCTGACCAGGATCTACTGTGCCTCCGCCACCGAAGCAGCCGCAATCAATGTTTAAGCCGCGTGCCCACGCTTGAGCAATAGCGATGATAAAAATAAACATTGTAAAGCCACCGAGCGCTGCGACCGCTCTAGTTGCTGCTCCAAGAATAAGTAGTAGGCCAACGACAACTTCAAAGAAAGGCAGGGTCTGGCCAAGAAAATTAGCTATCGGAATCGGAAGTAATTCATATGACCGAACTGCCATTTGAGATACCTCTAGTTTGTCGACCTTAAGATAACCGGCAACAAAAAGAACGCCACCAAGGGTCAGACGCGAAAGAAGTCCTATCCAGGGCTGTAGCTTTTCGAATTTACTCATCGTCCCTCACGTACGCCTTTCGCTAACTCTGTTGCTAACTCTTTAACTGCAGCCAATCCGGCTTCCTCATTTGGAGCATCTTGCAAAGCCTTAATAAAGGCGGAACCGACGATAACTCCATCCGCGTAAGCAGCAACGCCTTTAGCTTGCTCGCGAGTTGATACACCCAAGCCAACGGCGACTGGTAGTCCAGTTGTTGTGCGAATGCGCGCGACTAAATCTGCAGCACCTGATGAAACTGAATTACGTGCTCCAGTTACACCCATCAAACTTGCAGCATAAACAAATCCACCACAAGCTGCAGTTACCTTAGGCATTCGAGCATCTGACGTGCTTGGCGCAATTACATAGATCGGATTAATCGAATTTTGCTTAGTAGCGCCTAACCAGGCGACGGACTCTTCAATTGTTAAATCTGGAGTAATTACGCCAGATCCACCATTTGCTGCAATCGCTTCGGCAAATTCTTGAACTCCATAGCGTTCAATCGGGTTCCAGTAAGTCATAACTACTGCTGCTACTCCACCATCGGTTGCAACCTTGAGAGCAGACATAACTTCAGCAGCACCTGTTCCATTTTCTAAAGAGGTAACTGCCGCCGCCTGAATAGTTGGACCATCCATTACCGGATCGCTATATGGAAAACCAATCTCGATCGCGTCAACTCCGGCATCGATAAAGGTTTGAATAACTTTTGCACAACCAGCTTGAGAAGGAAAACCTGCAGGGATATAGGCAATTAGAGCAGCGCGATTTTCAGCGCGAACCGTTACAAATAGTTGATCGAGTGCAGTCATTAATCCAGTGGAATTCCAAAGTATTGCGCCGCAGTCTGCACATCTTTATCACCGCGACCAGAAAGGTTGATAACGATAATCGCATCTTTACCTAGTTCATTTCCAACCTGGAGCGCACCTGCTAGAGCATGTGCGGTTTCGATCGCAGGAATAATTCCTTCTGTCTTCGAAAGAAGCGCAAAGGCATGCATCGCTTGTTCATCTGTAATGGCGCGATACTCAGTGCGGCCGATGTCATGCAAGTACGCATGCTCAGGACCGACGCCAGGGTAATCAAGACCAGCAGAAATCGAATGTGACTCGATAGTTTGACCATTAGCATCTTGCAAAACATAAGATCGAGTTCCGTGCAGAACTCCTGGAGTTCCGCCAGTAATTGTTGCTGCATGACGTCCGGTCTCCACACCGTCTCCACCTGCTTCTAGCCCAATCAAACGTACTGATGGATCGGAGATAAAGCGGTGGAAAATTCCAATGGCATTTGATCCACCACCAACGCAGGCAAGTACCGCATCAGGCAGGCGACCAGTAAGCGCTAAGACTTGTTCGCGAGTCTCTTCGCCGATGATCTTATGAAAATCTCTAACCATGGTTGGGAAAGGGTGCGGACCTGCAACTGTTCCCAGCATGTAGTGAGTAGTTTCAACGTTAGTTACCCAATCGCGCATCGCTTCATTGATGGCATCTTTTAAAGTGCGTGAACCAGTAGTAACTGGAATAACTTCGGCGCCAAGTAACTTCATGCGCGCCACATTTAAGGCTTGGCGTTTTGTATCTTCTTCGCCCATGTAAACAACGCATTCCAGTCCCATCAACGCGGCCGCTGTCGCTGATGCAACACCGTGCTGACCTGCACCGGTTTCAGCGATAATGCGCTTCTTACCCATGCGCTTTGTAAGTAACGCTTGTC
>Ga0209769_1001118_pt1 | contig 10786 bp, 11 predicted proteins | sample LauGreSuBDMM15DN_2_FD_187569 | JGI IMG/M metagenome (GOLD analysis project Ga0209769, IMG submission 187569) | Freshwater lake microbial communities from Lake Michigan, USA - Su13.BD.MM15.DN (SPAdes) (version 3) | ecosystem: Environmental > Aquatic > Freshwater > Lake | place: Lake Michigan, USA...
GCTCCGCCGTTGCCGCCGCCATTAGTGCCAGTTCCAGCCGTAGTATTGCAAGCTCCGCCTCCGCCTCCGCCCGCGCGTGTTACCGATGAACCCGTTATAGATGAAGCACTTCCCGCGCCACCGTTACCGCCCGCTCCGCCGCCCGCAGCTGATCCAGCCGCGCCAGCCGCGCCCGCTCCGCCTCCGCCGCCGCCTCCGCCGTTATTACCCGATACGAAAGAAGCCGATACTCCGCCGATGTTACCTTGTCCCGCTGGAGATGTTGATCCAGTTATGTTTCCGCCATTCGAGCCACCGATTCCATTCCCAGAACCGCCCGATCCAGGATTCGCATTACCACCGCACCCGCCACCCGTAGCTGTAATACTTGAGAAGACAGAATTATTACCGTTAAGAGATTGTAAAGCTGCGCCACCTGTCGAGCCGCCGCCTCCGACTGTTACAGTTAGAGAGACACCTTTAGCGCAGTTTAGACTACTGGCTAAATAGCCGCCCGCTCCGCCGCCGCCTCCGCATTGAATCGTCGTCATGAAGCCACCCGAGAAGCCGCCGCCTCCGCCGCCCGCTGCGACGACGTAAGTAACTGGCACAGCTGCATTCTTGCCACCGCTTGCCATGATTCCGAGCATTGGAGACATTACGAGATGTCCCCGAATACTATCCAAGAATTAGCAGCTAACTTCTTGCACGTTGCGCCAGCATTCGCCACTCTTAACTTAGGAGTCGCACTAGTCGCACCTGTTGAAATAACAGTAGTAGTAGCTGGAGTAACCGCTGAGATAGTCGGCTGCCCAGCTCCAGTAATCCAGAAGACGTTAATCTCCGTACCTACTGCGAAGTTGAACGTCGCGTCTGTTGGAATAGTGAACGCTTGCGTAGCTGCGTTATTCATGCTGAAGATGTTGCCTTCATCGCCAGAGACGAAAGTGTAAGAAGCTGTCTTAGCTGTGTAAGTCGATGAGATCTTCGGAGTGCTAATTACGGGAGCTGTTAAAGTCTTATTCGTTAAAGTTTGAGTTCCCGTTAAAGTTACAGCCGTCGAAGCTGGAGCGGCCGCAGCCGCTAGATCGTAGGCTGCCTTGGTAGCTGTTGGAGTAGAAGCTAACACGCTTGAAGTCGTAGAAGTCGAGTCGCTTAATTGCACTACACCCGAAGCACTTGTCGAAGCTGCACTTACGCCGATAGTTACAGCTCCAGAAGCTCCGCCGCCCGTAATAGGAGCAGTTACGTTTACCGCTGTTATGTCTCCTACGTCGTTAGTGATCCATGTAAAGTCCATGTTCGTAGCCGAGTTCTTGGCTAAGATCTGGCCAGTAGTACCGCCAAGTAGATCGCCCATCGAAGTATCGATCGCGTTACCTAGAGTACGGATCGCAGCTGCGCCGTCTTTAACTAGATCTACGTCGTCGGGTTCTTCCCAGCCGAATAAGGGACTCGTTGCCATTTATTGCTCCTTTATGCGACTACTGTCGCGTCGTTCCAGATAATTGTAGAAGATAAAGTATTCCAGCTCTCGGCGACACTCACGTTCTCCCACTTCATCGATTGCAAGCTGAAAGCCGTAGGACTGAGAGTAAGAGTTATGTCGAGTCTGTTTACTCCCGCCGAGAATCTCCAGCCTTCGACGAAGCCTTGAAAGCGTCCTAGGAGAATGTTCGGCGGAAGATTATCTATGTCTAACGGTAGACCCATGAACACGTTAAGAAGAGCGTCTCGATCCGAGTCGTCTATGTTGCTATTGGCCAGCGTGTAAGTAATGGCTTGGAATTGGGCCTGTGGAAAGGCCCTAAGTCCTAAATAAAAGTTAGCTTGGGTCGTAGCGTCTGCGGCGTGTTTGAGAGTCGTAGAGATTGCTTGGGCCTGTTGCCCGTAAGTCGCTATAGATTGAGTGTCACTAGCCGATACTTCGCCGCCGTTATCGTATTGGATCGTTACGTTATTGCGAACGTCTGCGATTCGCTTAATCGTTGAGATCGAAGAAGTAAGAGCGTCTTGGGCCGAGATAACTGTGTAGCCATTAGTAGCTAGATACTGGCTTCTGTGCGTACTATCGGCGTACCCGATTCTGCCCGATGAATCTTCGTAGATGTAACCGAGTCCAGAAGTGGCCAGAATGTTAATAAGAGAATACACGTCGGTCGTAGAAGCTGTACGAGCTGCTAGTTCGTAATCGCCTGGCTGATCTATCTCGCCGAGTCCTACGTTCTCCGCGTCTGCCCATGTCGTCGTCGGATAGTAATCGGCCCATGTTAAAGCGGGAGCGACTTCGTTCCAGTTATTGAGAAGTAGATCCGATAGAATTGTGTAAACCTGATCGCCGTCGAAGTCTTGACTTAAGACGCCTTCTGTAAGACTTACTGGAAGCTTAGATAAAGCTCCGAGAGCTGTTAACCTGATAATCTGATTCGATTGCGTTCCGCTGCTATTGACGACTGAGACTTGAATGTCTGTAACGTCTCCGCCGAATAAATTAACGTAAGTCCCCGTTGAGTCTTTAACTTTAATCAAGACGTTATCGTTAACGTCAATCTCCAAGGGAGCTTCGTCCAGATTAAGAATCTCTAGAGAACAGTAGCCCGCTCTAGGCTGCGAATAGATGTCTGTACGGCCAGAAGTGATCGAGAGATTCGTAAGCGTTAGATTCGTGTAATCCGTTCCGCCGTTGACTTCGACTTGCCATTCGGGAGTCCAGACACTCATTAGACGCTCACTAGGGCGTTATAGCCGCCACCGCCGCGAGCAGCTGAACGATTAAGAACGTCGATAATAGTGCGGGCCGTACCTTCTGCGTCTATCGCGCCGTTTACCGTAATGTTAAAGACAGGACCGCCAGAAGATCCTAGACGATTGTTAGGCGTAATCATGCCGCTAGTGCTAGGCGTAAATAACTCTGGGCCACGTTCTCCCACTAGGTAAGAAGTGCCAGATGTGACAGGTCCGCCCATAGCCTTACCGCCACCGAACGCAGCGTCGAATAAATTACCGATACCCTTAAGAATTGGATTACTAGCGATAAAGTCGACTAGCTTTTTAATCATGTTATAGGCGGCAGTTATGAAGCTAACCAAGCTGGAGAATCCTGTTACGAGTACCGAGACAGCCGTCGCGATTCCTTGAAGTGAAGCCTTAAAGACCGTACCTAATAATGGAGCTAGATACGTCTTAGTAAACTCCCAGACTTTCTTCAATAAATTGAAGAACGGTTCTAGCTCTTCGGAGTTGTCCGAGATAACTTTTTTTATCTTAAAGAATGCGTCGCGTAAACCTTCAAGGATAGGTTTAACTACGCTACCTATAGCGGGAATTACTTCTTCGTAAAGGAATGTCCACCACTTAACTAAGACTGGCAGAAGTTCGTCTCGAATGAATGTAAAGATCTGGGCGAATGCTGGGCCTAAAGTTTTACCAAGACCATCGGCGAACTTAGAGATCGCTGGAATACCTTTATCGACGAAGCTAGAGATTAACGGAGTGATAGCGTCTAGAACGTAAGAACCTACTGTCTCTTTCGCTTCATCGAATGCAACAGTAAGACGCGCCATCTTGCCTTGGAAAGTATCGGCTTGCTTAGAAGCTTGTCCCTCGAATGTCGCCGATAAAGCGGCCATAGCTCCGTCGAAGTCTTTAGTCTTTATAATGCTTTCGTCGATTGGAATGCCAAGCTTCTTTAATGCTGCGAAGTTCCCGTCGTAAGCCTTGGCTAACGCTTCTGAGACCGCGGATAAACTTTTACCCGAACCCGCACTAACGTCTAGGGCGATCTGTTGAAGTCTCTGGGCTTCTGTAACTGATTTCGTACTTCTGAGTAATCTGTCTAGCGACGGCCTAAGATCGTCGTCCGTAATTCCGTTAGCTAAAGATGTCGCAGTTATGTAAGCCTCTGTAGCTGCGATCTGGGCGTCGGTAGCTCCTGTAACGTTCTGTAAAGTAGTCGCGAGCTTGGCTTGGGCCGCTTCGTCTGCGATGGCAGACTTAACGCCATCTATAAGCAGCTTGCCAGCATAGGCCGCAGCTGCCGCGCCAGCTAGTGCGAACGCTGCTCCAGCCTTCTTAGCGAAGTCTCCTACTTTAGATCCGAAGCCTTCGACTTCATTCTGCGCGCCTTTAACGCCCTTCTTTAATTCGTCGAAGTCGGCGTCGAACGTGATCTTTATCTTCGGAATGCCCGCCATTAGTTTAACCTCAGTTCTTTAGCGACTTCCTGAATCATAAGCGTATACTCCCGCGCTACGACTGGAACGTAGAAGTCTACAGCTGGAGCGATCCAGTAGCCGCGTTTGTTATAAGGTGTCTTGAAGCGATTGGTAAACACGCGACCGATGGAATCTACTCCGCCATGAGAACCGAACTCGGTGCCCCATAACAGCGCGCCAGCGGGCGCGGCCGACTGCTTAACTTTTTTACCCTTGCCGCTTTTAGAAGCTTGTCCGCCGTAAGAGCGACCCACTTTTTTAGGGCCACCGATGTCGACGCGAATAAGACGATCGCGTGGAGTCTTAATTGTCTGGACTACGAGCTTCGTCTGTGGAGCTGGAGCGGATAAGCCGCTCATCATAAGTTGACCAGCTAATCGCTGAGATAAAGGCTGGGCGCGATCTCGGACGAGCTGTTGATACTCGGCTGGGAATGAACCCAGAAGCCCAAGAAGATTCTTAAACTCGTAAGGATCGACAGTAATGGCATAAGTGCCGCGGCCGCTTTTATCTGCCATTCTGCCTCTCCAGAATCTCTATTCCTGTAAGAACGTCTTCCGCCGTCTGCCACTCGCTCATCGGAATACGACTCGCGATCGCTAACTCTATGAGTGCGCGATTCAAGCTTCCGACGGGCCAGCTTTTGGGTCGGACTTCTTACTAGTAATTCCTTCTACAGTCTCCACCCAGACCTCGAAAGGCTTAACAGGATTCCCAGCTGCTTCGCGCTTCATAGCGTGATACGCCAAGAACGTAAGCCCTTCGAGTCCGAGTTTAGATTCTGCTTCGTTAACTGTTGCATTAAACTTACGTTCCCACTTAACCCATTCTGGAACGGCCGCCACGTAAGTAGCTGCTTCTCCTGAAAGGTACTGAACTTCTAGTTCTAGTTTCATTACTTGCTCCCGATTCTATTTATTAGCTGAATGTCTCTGTAGGTGTTCCGATGACTGTGAAGCTCATGCTAACAGTCTGGGCGTCTGGCGATGATCCGCCCACGCCTGGAAAGATTGGTAGAACGTTGAACGCGAACACTGCGCCCGTTACAGCTGTCATCGATACAGCTAGAACAGTGTTAGGCGCGCCTTCGGCTGCATTCCATAGAGCTTCGCAGAGTGAATCCGCTGCGCCCCAGTCTGCAAGCATTTCGACGTCGAACGTCCACTGCTTATCTACGGACTTATAAGCTGGTCCGTATAGCGTCATGTAACGATCTATCGTTACGTCTCCGCTTAGTGTTGCGCTAGTTGCTTGTTCGTTATAATTCTTGGTCGCGATCGTAACCGAAAGATCGCGCCCTGTTATTACGGTCGTGGCCATGGTCTATCTCCTAGTTCGTTTGAGTGTAATAAGTTGCTACGGGAATCTCTAGGGCGAGAATCTCCGACGCTCCTACTGTGACGTTAATCGGATTCGTTACGTCTCCGACTTCGTACCCTGTCGGCAAGGCCGCCAGAATGCTAATAGCAAGCTGCTCGATGTTATCGAGTGCGCTCTGATTATCGTAGATCGCTACGCCTACGGTAATAATAAGATTAACTTTAAGCTTTACGTTCGACTTACTTAAGAAGTTCGGCTGTAGGTAAGGAGTGTTCGGAACGATCGCCGCGAATGGAACGATCGGAGCTTCTGGAACTGAGTCGTAGACATTCGCCGAGACTCCCGCGATCGCTGTCTTTAATGGATCGCGAACGCTCGTAAGAATAGAAGTGGCTGGCATTAGCCGACCATAATCTCGACGTCGATGTAATTACCAAGAAGCCCGATTACGCGATTAAGTAAAGATCGGCCCATTCGATACGGAGTCGCGCCGAAGTCGACGCCCTCGATCTGGCCGCCCGCAGCTGTGCGAGATTGAAAGACTTCAATAGATACCGCGTAGATCGCGGATTCGATGGAAGAGTTACCGACGTAAAGAGTCGCAGCTGAATAGCCGCTAAGTGTTGCCATGCCGTTAGGAACGATCCGTCGACGTGTTACGTCCGAAGATGTAAGAGCGGCCGAGAATGAAGTGTCTGTAACGACTGTAAGAGTGTGCGTAGCTGTAAAGGGAGCTGGAAGTCCAGTAACGACGATCGACTGTCCGACTACGAAAGGGCGAGTCTCGCGAGTGAAGAACGTCGCTACGTTAGACGTTAATTCGTACTCGATTACAGCTGTCGAGTTCTGAATAAGTAAAGGGAGAATCGCTTGCTCGGCTGTGTCGATGATGTCATCAAGATAGGCGTCCGAATAAAGAGAAGAGCTAACGCCTAGGACGGATCGCAGCTGTGAGGCTGTAATAATTGCTGGCATTAGCTCTTCCCTTCTTCTGCTCGACTAGCTCGGGAGCGAACTAGTCGATGATTGACTGTAGGCGATTAAGCCTTATTATTCTTGAATGCGCCCGCTGCGATCTTGGTCGCTAGTGCGCCATAACCGTAGTAGCCGACTGTAATCTGGCCAGTGTTTACTACGTCCGCGCGTAGGCGGAAAGTAGGTCCTTCGTACCATGTGTAAGCGTCTGGGTTAACGACTAGAAGAGTTCCGTCGCCATCGCCCGCGTTAGTTGGATCTACGTATAGATCTAGCCCCGCGACATTACCCACTAGAGAATCTGGACGAACTACGCCGCCCGCGTTCTGTGGCTGTGAAGCCATGTAGATCGGACGTCCTGAATCGTTGAGAGTCATTAGGTTAGCCCATTGACCAGTCGAAGCGATTAGGGACTTAGCGAATGGACGTGGAAGTCCAGCTGTAGCAGCGTAAACAGAAGCAGCTCCGCGAGATACGACTCCGAGAAGTTCCGCAGCTGTTGGATAAGTAGCTGTAGTAGTTCCGTCCAGTGTCGCGCCTGAGATTAGAAGACCGTTAACGTAAGCATTCTCGGCCTTAGCCTTAGCTGCGGCCATGTTACGAATAAGTTCATCGAAGAACGCTGGAGAAGTACGATCTAGAAGCTCGACAGAAAACGTCTGTTGTCCAGCGAACTTCTTTACGTCTACAGTAATGAAAGCTGCATTCTGGTCTGTATCTGAGAACGCTGCGTCTTCGTTAGCAGCTGCAACAGTTGGAGCAGCTGTGATCTTGGGAATCTCGAACGTCATTCCCGCGTCTGGAAGAGTTCCGCGCGAGATTGCGTCGATAGATGGACGGATAGCTGTAGATAATCCGTTAACTACTTCTGCCATCTGGCGAGTAGGCACTAGGCCCGCGTTGTCTGTTGTGTTATCGGCTGCGAGAACGTACTGGCGAGCTTGATCGTCGCCCATCGCTGCGCGAATGGTGTTCTCCACGTACTTGGCAGCTGTGAACTCCAAGCGTGGCTTAGTGAATGATCCGCCTACGATTGGCTTCGCTGCGGCTGTGATTGACTGAGCAGCTTCGACCGTCTCGACGGTTTCCGCGTTTGTGACGGTGTTGTCCACTTCGTCTCCTTCTGTTGTTGTTGTTACTTCCTCTTCCACTGTGGAATCGGAAAGTTCGTCGGCGACTTCTTCGCCTTCTGTTGCAGCTACTTCGCTAACACGCGCGGATCTAACCGCTGGCTCTGTGACAAGCGCGACGCCAGTTAATTCTCCAGCCAGAACTCGCATAGTGCCGTCCTTCTGCATAATGTAATCATCTACAGCCAGTTCTATCGAGAAGCCGTCGCGTAATCCGCTCATGGCTTCTTCTAACGCGTCTGAACCCGATGTCGTGTTCACGATCTTAAACACTGCGTCGATGGAATCTTCGTTTAATGTCATGTCCATAGTCTTTCCGATTGGACGAGTGCGATCATGCTCCAAGTTAAGCTTTACCGAAGCTGGAGCGATTGAACCTTTAGCGAATACGACTTTTCCAGTAGAAGCGTTAGCCTCTTCCTCGAATGCGACAATCCTTCCGCTAATTGTGCGAGAGTTGGAATCGGCCGCTGTGATGTTCATAGGTGTAGTTATTTTCATAGAAGTAGATCCTCTTCTTCTCGTATCTCGTCGACACTCATCGCGCCGATTCTGTTTAGTATCTCGTAAACTTGCGCGCGCTCCATTGGATTACCACGTAAGAAGTCGTCTAGATCGAACTTAACGTCTTGTCCTAGTGGAGTGAAGTCGCTTAAACTCATTCGCTGTTCTATGCATGTCATTAACGGACGCAGTGAATAATCTACTAACGAACGTCGCTCTGTCACTGCATTAGAGTAAGTAAAGCTATTAGGTTCTGCACTTGCGAAGTAAGCTGGCAGACCAGCCGCGCGACATAGTTCAAGAGCTAGGTATCCGCGAGCTTCGTTAAGTTGAAGATTCTTCGGATCGTAACCGACTGTTTCGATAGATACGTCACCGTTTAAGAATGTAACAGCTTTAGAAGTTCTATTCTTGAATGCAGCGACTAACGCAGCGACGCGATCTTTCGGAAGTGCTACGCCAGAGTTTTTTAAGATTGTCTGTGGATTAGGGTTTATCGCGAAGTCGTAGGCAGTCTTTTCTAACGCCGAAGCTGCGCGAATAGTGCGGCCCGCTCGGTTTAAGATTCCTTCATCGAGTCCAGTAAAGACGACTAATTCGCTTGGATCTATTACGAGTCCATCGACAGAGTAACCGTCGATCTCTGTACCGTTAGCGTTAGTCGTAACAGTTACGCGAACTGGATCTATTCTTTCCATAGCTTGAATACGTCCAGTGTCCGCGTAGCGTTGCATTACACGCGCGTAACCGTAACCGTAGAACAGAATGTCTTCGGCAAGCCATGACCAGAACGCAGACCCAGCGATTCGCGGATCTGGCTGATTGATAACTCTTGGCTGTTGAACCTTTTCACCTGTTGCGATGTTACGAGTGTGCATGTCGAACGACGCGAGAGTCGTACAGATTATGTTCCTAGCGCGAGCTAACGCTGGGACGCCCATGGCCTCGGTACGGGTAGCCGTCTGATTACCCATAAAGTAATAACCGCCGAGAGAATTAAGAGTGTTTACAGGATAAAGAGACTCCGCAGCGTCCACGCTAATAGAAGCGGGCGCAGCTGCTTCGACTTTAGATCCGAATAGATTAAGTAATCCCATGCCGTAATTCTAGAGAAGCCGTTACCGCTATCCGACCATGATGTCAAGATCCATGGGTGGGCGTGTCGCGTAATGCGTGACTAGTGCAGTGGCAACCGTCGCGCAGACAGTCGACTGAGAAGCTCTCCGCCCGATAGTCCACCCACCATCGCCGAACGGAAGTCGAGCCGCCGATAAGATCTGCTTCGTTAACTCCGTCTGCTTCGGATCGTGTCGTAATCTCTTCGATGTGATTGCTCCTAGTAGTTCGTCGCATGCTTGGCCGTAAAGTGCGCCGTCGATGTCTGAGATAGGTATCCCAGCGGGAACTAATCGCGCAGCTATAGCCGAAGCCGTTCTCTTAGAATACGCCACTGTCTCGACTGGATACTGTTTAACGTAGGGAGCGATGTCGTTTGCGATCGCCCTATCGTCTAGGTTAATTGGGTTATGCCAAGTGTGCAGAAGCTTTACGAAGAATCGCTCGTCGTCGATCTGTTGAGCGGCCACGAGCGCGCAGTCGCGACGATTCGGACTTACGTCGATTCCGAACCAAGTAGTCTTTTCTGGATCAAGCTCTAAACCTTCTTCGGCGCACTGATTCCATTCCTCGGCGGGAATAGCCGCCGAGATCGTAGCTACCCAGCGACATAAGACTTCGGTCTTAACGACGTCTGGCGGATCGTTAAGAACGGCCCGAATGTTATCTATGTGGATAGTGTGGCCCAGAGCTGGGTTCGCTTTAGCTGCGCCTTTCCAGAACGCGGGCGAATCGTCGATCTTCTCGTAGTTCGATGACCATTCATAATACGCGATCTCGTCCGTAGGCGACGCGCTCATTCCGCGCTCGCGTAGCGCGTTAAGGACCAGACTATGCGAGTCTCCCGCATTCGATAACGTCCAGAGCTGCGGGTTCTTTGCGGCCATCATGGTATAGCGAAGACTGGCCCACGTGGATTCGTCTTTAAGTTCGCGTGTCTCGTCGACGAATACGGTCTCGGGTTTACTAATTCCGCGAGCAGCTGAGCCGCCAGCTTTAACCATGTAACGCCCGCCGCCGTACTTGGCTAGGAGTTCGATCTCTTCCGAACCATGCGCCCAGCGGATTCTCTTGACCTGTTTAGCTAGTGCTTCGTTCTCTTCGATTAAGTTAACGAGATCTCGGAACGTCTCCAGCGATGTAGTAAGTCGGTGAGCTGTACCGATCTGGAGTCCGTTCTGCCATAAAAATAAGCCAGCCAAGGCTCGGACTTTCATTAGCGTAGTCTTACCATTCTGGCGAGCTACGACGATCGTCACTAAAGGACTGGCCCAGCGGCCGTCTGGCTTTACTTTATGAGCTTCCATCGCGACCCACTTCTGCCAAGGGAGAAGCGGAAGCTTGATACTTTCCGCGAAGTCGATAAGTTCTTGCCCTCTAGACGGTAGATCTCGCAGCTTAGAGTGGATTCTAGGAGTCGGAGAGCCTAGATAGAGTCCTGTAGTTCCCTCTAAACCCAATGTAGGCCGATCTAAGACCTTTTTAGGCTTCTTCGGTCCTTTCGAGTCCACTGCGCGGCTAGTCATGCTTTACGGAGTCGTTTGGTGG
>Ga0209769_1001120_pt1 | contig 10784 bp, 8 predicted proteins | sample LauGreSuBDMM15DN_2_FD_187569 | JGI IMG/M metagenome (GOLD analysis project Ga0209769, IMG submission 187569) | Freshwater lake microbial communities from Lake Michigan, USA - Su13.BD.MM15.DN (SPAdes) (version 3) | ecosystem: Environmental > Aquatic > Freshwater > Lake | place: Lake Michigan, USA...
CTGCTGCAGTAATTGCTTGGCGGTAGGTGTAATCGACCAAGTCGCCACAAGCAAAGACTCCTGCAAGATTTGTTTTCGTTGAACGTCCCTCCACCTGCACATAACCCTCGCTATTAAGGGTTACAGAAGATGTAACAAGTTCAGAGCGTGGAATATGCCCGATAGCGACAAAGAGTCCTGTGAAATCACGCTTGGAGACTTCACCAGTCTTGAGATTGTGAAGCTGCAAAGCTTCTACTTTCTCAGCACCTAAAACATCTGTGACTTCTGTATCCCACAACATTTCAATCTTTGGATTGGCAAATGCACGCTCTTGCATAATCTTTGATGCGCGAAGTGAATCGCGGCGGTGGATAAGAACAACTTTGCTTGCAAACTTTGTTAAGAATGTTGCCTCTTCAACTGCAGAGTCTCCGCCACCCACAACAGCGATTGTTTGATCGCGGAAGAAGAAACCATCACATGTGGCACACCATGAAACACCACGACCAGAAAGACGCTTCTCATTCTCTAAACCGATCTCGCGATAAGCAGATCCCATTGCGAGGATGACAGCTTTAGCCTTCACAGTATTTCCTGAACCATCTTTAATAATTTTGATATCGCCGGTCAGATCCATCTCAACAACATCATCGGTGATTAGTTCTGTTCCAAAGCGCTTTGATTGCTTGCGCATGTTATCCATCAGATCTGGACCCATGATGCCATCGATAAATCCTGGGAAGTTTTCAACTTCTGTGGTGTTCATCAGTGCGCCACCTGCAGTAACGGAGCCTTCATACATAACAGGGTTTAACTGCGCACGTGCTGCATAGATAGCAGCGGTGTAACCGGCAGGACCGGATCCAACAATGACGAGTTCGCGTACTTCAGTGCTCATAGTCCGAAGAATAGTCCCTGTGGGCGTACTAGTTCTTGCGACGTCGTTGCAGAACAGAGGTGGCGAAGGCTCTCAGCCCTGAGATTTCACTCACCTTGAAAAGCTTTGCGCAAAGCAAGTAAGCCACACCACTTCCAACGAGCACGAGGATGAGTCGAAGTGCACGAATAGTCAGGGTTGTCTCTTCATATGCCCAGCCGTAGTACTGAGTAAGTGCAAAGAAGGGAAGCATTCCCATGAGCGCTGCCACCAAAAGGCGACCATGTTGTGATGCAAACTCACTGACCTGCAACTTACCCACATGCTTCTTTAAAAGTGAGATCGTAATAAAGAGACCGACGATATAGCTGGCAGAGAATGCGATACCTAAACCAACTGTTACCCAATTGCTATCAAGGGTTGCAAGGAAGACATAGGAAAGTGCCACAGAGATCACATTGATAATGACGATAGATGTCACTTGCGTCTTTGTATCTTCAAAGGCGTTAAAGCCACGGATAAGAATGAGGTTGATAGAAAATGCAACAAGGCCAAGGCTGAGAGCTGATAAGACAAAACCGATGTAGCGAGAATCCTCAAGACTAATTCCCATATAAAGAACTTCTGTCATCAGTGGGCCAAAGAGAAGCAGCGCAACCGCACTCGGCACGGTAACAACTCCAACCATGCGAATAGCGCGAATCAGCTGCTTGCGCACCTCTTCAACATTTTTTGCAATTGCTAGTTTTGATAGATGCGGCAGCAGCGCTGTGACGATAGATATTGTCACAATTGAATATGGCAAGAGCATGATGTAGTAGGCACTTGTGTAAGGAGTAAAACCAACTCCTGTTGAAATTCCTGCTTGTGCACTTCGCACGGCAGCACTGGTTGCAACGTTGACAGTAACTAAGTAACCAAGCTGTGAAACAAGTACATAAACCAATGTCCACCCAGCTAAACCAAATGATTTACCGAGGCCTTTTACTCCCAGCATCGGGCGCAGGTGAATTCCAGATCTCTTCACAACAGGAATCAAGATCAGGGCTTGAATAACAACGCCGAGCGTTGTTCCCCAACCCAGTAACTGCACCTGGAAATCTGTAATGGAATCAATGGTGATTGCATTTTGCACAACAAGGATTGCTCCAAAGACCACAATGACAACAAGATTGTTAGCAATCGGTGCCCACATGAGAGGTGCAAATGAGCCTCGCGCATTGGCCACTTGGCCCAGCATCGTAAAGAGGCCAAGGAAGAAGATCTGAGGCAGGCAGTAACGAGTAAAGGCAACAGCTATGTGTTGCTCGGTTTCAAAGCCTGGCGTTGAAAACTCTGGTGCATAGAGGCGCACAAGAGCGGGTGCGAAGATCACACCGATAACAACAAGTGCAAGAAGAATTCCTGAAATTGTTGTCACTAAGCGTGATGCAAATGCATGGCCACCATCTTCATCTGAAAATGAGCGTACGAGTTGCGGAACGAAGATTGCAGTGAGTGCGCCACCAACAAGGAGGTTATATAAAATATTTGGCATTGTATTTGCCACGTTGTAGGTATCGGCAAGAAGCGCCGTTCCCAGTACTGCAACTGCAAGGAGTGCGCGAATAAAACCAGTGATGCGAGAGAGAATTGTGCCGATAGCCATGATGCCTGAGGCGCGGAAGAGCTCATTGTTTTTCATTTACGAGACCTCCTCACGCGGCGCACCGATTGTGTTACAGCACCTAAGAAGAGTAGAACTGCTGCACCTGTTGTAAACCACGCAACACGCGAATCAATAATCGTTGCAGTCAGGTTTAACTTAGAGACCTGGCCAACAAGCTGCCCCTTTGAGTTCATCAACTGTGCAAGAACAAGAGTGGAGCCTGGTGCAATCACATCGACCGGCACAAGAATCTGCTGGCGAGATTTAGCAGCGATTGTGATGTTATTGATATTTTCAACCTGCATACGAGAATTCATAGGAATGAGCGAGACGCTCACAACAGATGCGGTATCAAAGTTATTGACCAAAGTAATAGGAAGCTTCGCAGTCTGGGATGTGATTTGGTAGCGACCAGGAATCACTTTCAGGCGATTAGATAACTTTTCTACTGCTGTTGTGAGGTTATAACTAAAGTATGCGCGATCATCGCGAGTCAAAAGTGGGTTTAAGACAATTGCTAGACGAGCGCGTGCTTGGAAAATCTCATCTGATTCAATAATGGTTGAAAGACCAGTCAGCATGCGCCTGCTCTGTGTGTAGTTATAAATGATTTCATTCCCAACGCGCGCAGCACCGGCACCCCAACCATTTTGAGCGCTCACAGGGCGCTTTAGCGCCTCTTGCAACTGGGTCTGTGCATAGAGTGAATAGAACTGCAGTTCACTGGGTGCAAGAGATTTCGCTAATTTTTCATCAGGGTTTCCATAAGGAAGTGCAACGACATCGTTATATGCAACAACGCTTCTTAAACGAGAGAGCCACGTACGAGCAGTTTGTGCACCTGCCGGATCTTCCTTGCCAGAAAATGAATAACCATCGGCCATATTTTGGATTTCATCGATGAGTGCGGCATCAATGACAAATGTGCGCCTAGTTGATGTTTGCCCATAGATTAATTTGCCAAGCTTGCCATTAGGTAAGAGAGTGACAGCTAACTCATTATTACGAAAAGTCCCATCAAAATTTGTATGTGCCTTATCCACGATGCGGATAACAGGTGTCTCTGCCTGGGCACTCGGCATTGCTAAGAATGAAAGCGCAAAGAGTGAAATCAGAAGTTTTCTCATATTGCACTCAACTCTTGTGATGCATTGGTACGTGCAATCAGCTTCTTCTCATCGGGATAGGCAAGACGCTCAACAATTTCTGCAAGAGGAAACCATGCAACCTCATCGACTTCAGTCTCTTGCGGTGCAAGAAGACCTCCACTCTCACGAAAGAGATAGTGATGAACAGTTTTATGAATTCTCTTACCGCCTGCCATAAACCAGAAATCGATAACACCAAGGGATTTTTCAATAACAGATTCAATTCCGGTCTCTTCTTGCACTTCGCGAAGTGCTGCTTGCTCTGGTGATTCACCTTCTTCAATATGGCCCTTAGGTAGCGACCAGAGAATTCTTTTGCCCGATACATCCTTTTGATCGCGACGGCCGATCAGTAATCCGAGTTTTCCCGTTGTGTCGACGACGAGTCCGCCTGCGCTGACTTCATCAACCCGCTTTGCATAGGGCGCCTTAGCCTTGGAACTTTTCGGTGCGGGTTTTGGGGTCTGTGAACCAGGGTTGGTAGAGCTCGCTAAATCTTGAGATTGCGGAGAGCGATTAGCTGGGCGTTTACGCCTGCGTTTCTTTTTCGTACCTTCGCTGCCCGCACCAGGTGCCGGGGTCATGGAGTAATCGTACGCGACTACCCTTACCTATTGTGAGCGCTGAGAAGGTTAATTTAGGAGCAGCGGGCGAATTAGCTATTCGCTCCCTGATCGAACGCGCTCCCCTTGCCAGCTCACTTGCTGCAGAATTTAAGAGAGAGGGATTTCGCCTTGCTCTCGTTGGCGGACCAGTGCGCGATGCAATTCTTGGTCGCCTCGGAAATGATTTAGATTTCACAACTGATGCGCATCCGCATCAGACAAAGAAGATTCTTAACTCTTGGGCAGATAACACCTGGGATACAGGAATTCTCTTTGGAACCGTTGCAGGTAGACGCGGTGACACAACTGTTGAGGTAACAACATATCGCACCGAAAAGTATGAAGAAGAGTCTCGTAACCCTGATGTTGAATTTGGTGACACCATTGAAGGTGATCTCTCACGCCGTGACTTCACCGTTAACTCCATGGCTCTTGAACTTACTGGTGCAAAACCAGAATTTATCGATCCATTCGATGGACTCGGTGATTTAGGTAAAGGAATCTTGCGCACACCAGCAAGTGCAACACAATCTTTTACCGATGATCCACTTCGCATGATGCGTGCTGCTCGTTTTGCAAGTCAACTCAACTTTGACATCCATGATGATGTTCTTAACGCAATGAGCTCGATGGCATCTCGCATCTCGATCATCTCAGCAGAGCGCGTCCGTGAAGAGTTCACAAAGTTACTCATGTCAGCTCATCCTCGTGTTGGTATTACTATTTTGGTGGACACAGGAATTGCTGAACTTGTCCTGCCTGAAATTCCAAAGCTGCGTCTTGAAATTGATGAACACCATCACCATAAAGATGTCTATGAGCACTCCATTACTGTCCTTGAACAAGCGATTGCGCAAGAAGAGCGTTTAGGAGGGCCCAACCTTGTTATTCGTCTTGCTGCACTTTTACATGACATTGGAAAACCAAAGACACGTAATTTAATTGAAGGTGGTGGGGTTTCCTTCCATCATCACGAAGTCGTTGGTGCGCGCCTATCTAAGAACCGTATGAAGGCGCTGCGCTTTGATAATGAGACTATCGACGCCGTTGAAACCCTTGTCGCACTTCACCTTCGCTTCCATGGTTATGGAGATGGTGAATGGACCGACTCTGCAGTGCGCAGATATGTGCGAGATGCTGGTGAATTACTCACACATCTACATGTTCTCACCCGCGCCGATTGCACAACCCGTAATGCAAAGAAGGCAGATCGCCTTGCACGCACTTATGACGGATTAGAGGCGCGCATTGCAAAACTTTCAGAGGAAGAAGAACTCTCAAAGATTCGCCCAGATCTCGATGGCGCGCAAGTAATGTCACTTCTTGGCATCAAACCATCTGCCGATGTTGGTAAAGCACTTGATTTCCTTATGGAACTTCGCATGGAACACGGACCGCTCGGTGAAGAACGTGCAACGGATGAGCTACTGCAATGGTGGAAAGCTAGGCGACACCCTTAAGGAAGAACTTCTTTGGGCGCAACACAACGAGGGCAACAAAGGCCCATGCCACAGAAATCATGAGTGGTAATACCCATGTGTCACCACTAATCGGCAGTACCCACGCAGCAATCAGTGCACCGGTAACAATCGCACCATTGACTAATACGTCATAGACAGCAAAGACGCGACCACGGAAGACATCTGCAATCTTTGATTGCACAAGTGCATCATTAGTAACTTTCACACTCTGTCCGCAGAGCGCGGTGAAGAAGGCGGTGAGTGCGAGTAAGACTGGAGTGCGATCAAAGACGAGAAAGAGCGCGCTGACACTTGCGGCTCCAATAGATAAGCGCATCCAACGATGGCGTCCCACTCTTCTCACACCGTAAGGAGCAGCAATCGCACCGATAACAAAGCCCACTGCAGCGATGGAGAGCGTGAGGCTTAAGCCAGTAAGGCCTGCCTCACTATCTGCAGGATCATTAAATGTATTGCGCTCAAGTAAAAGCGCAGTCAAAGTGAAAGCTGTCAGGCCTCCACGATGAATAGCAGTTGCAGCAATGCCGCGAGCAGCATCTGCATGCTCTTCAAGGAATTTAAATCCATCGCGCATCTCACGTAATCCTTGAGTAAAGCTTCCTCGAACTCTCTCGTGAGGAAGCGGGCCAATCTCATCTTTCTTTAAGAGCCCTGCAAGAAGTGCTGCAGCGAGAAAACCGCAGGCGCCAAGAAGAATAATGATGGCGTCAGCATGATCAGCAGATGCACTTGCATCAAGTAATTGGCGAACGCCAAGACCAATTCCACCACCGAGCACAACCCAGACAGATCCACCCGTGACAGCAATCGCGTTGGCAGAGATAAGGGAATGCGGAGTTGTTACTAAAGGAATACCTGCGGAGAGTCCTGCAAGAATTAATCTGTTCACACCGAATGCCACAAGCACAAAGACTGTTATTTCAACACCTGTGTAATCGTTAAACATAAGCAAGGCAATTATTACAAGCGTTGCAGCACGAGTGATGTTGGCAAAGAAGATTGCGCGCTGTCTTGAGAACCGATCAAGAATCGTGCCAACAAATGGACCAACAATGGAGTAAGGAAGTAAGACAACAGCAAATGCAACTGCAGCATTTACTGCACTTGCTTGTCGCTCTGGTGAGAAGAGAACGAAGGATGCAAGTGCGCTTTGAAAGATTCCATCGGTGAGTTGACCTGTCCACCGCACTCTCAGCAGGCGAAAGAGTTTGACATCTCTTAGAAGTTGCCAAAAGGTCATGAAGCAAGCGTAGTTAAAGAATTTGGATTATTCTTCTCCTGCTATGAAAACAAAGCGTGGGTTCATCGATTATTCACTTGATAAGCGTGCGACCCTGCTTGCACTCTTTCGTGGTGTTGTCGATGCATGCGATGCAGATCCCTACTTGATGCGTGCTGCCAAGCACCATGGTGAGAAGGCGGGCAGAAAGTGCCCGGTCTGCAAGAAAGATTCTCTCGTTGAACTTCGCTACACATTTGGCGATCAACTCGGTCAGTACTCAGGTCGCATTAAGAATGGTGATGAATTACTGGAGATGGAATCCGAATTCGGTGAGTTCTCTGTGTATGTGGTTGAAGTCTGCCGCGATTGTTCGTGGAATCATCTCTGCGCAACCTACTTACTGGGAGACGGTCGCGAGCGTAAAGCGCCTCGCAAAACTCGAACACTTGAAGACGAAGACTTTGCTTCGCTGAAGTAGCTGTATTTCCCCAGTAATCTAGCCACATGATCAAGACAAAGTTAATCCGCGCCGGAGTATTCCTTGCTGGCTTTGGCTTTGTCGCAGGAGCAACTCTCTTTGCCTTTGCGTGGTTCACCGTCTCCATCCCTGATCCCAATGCATACGTCAATAGCCAATCCACCATCATTCAATATTCCAACGGATCTGAAATTGGTCGCATCGGAACACAGAACCGACAAATCTTGCCGCTTTCAAAGATTCCACTACGACTTCGCAATGCAGTGATGGCAGCGGAGGATCGCAACTTCTATTCCAACCGCGCATTTAGCGCAACAGGTATTGCACGTGCACTTATCAATAACTTGAAATCAGGTTCACTCAACGGTGAAGGTGGTTCCACCATCACCCAGCAGTATGCAAAGACTGCATTCTTAACACCGAGCCGCACAATCCAACGAAAGATCAAAGAACTTGTTATCTCACTCAAACTTGAGAATGCGTTAACAAAAGATCAGATTCTTGAAAATTACTTAAATACTATTTACTTTGGTCGCGGTTCATACGGTGTGCAGACAGCTGCGCAGCAGTACTTCAACCGCAATGCAAACCAACTCTCTATTTCCCAGAGCGCAGTCATCGCAAGTATTTTGCGCTCACCTGGTTATTACGATCCCGTTTTATCGAAGGAGAATGCAAAGAGGTTAGAGGGGCGTTTTGCATATGTCATCCGAGGAATGCTTGATAAGAAGTGGATTACTGAGGCAGAGGCAAAAGCTGCAAAGCTTCCACCTGTTGCACCACGCACAACATCTGGACAACTGAGCGGTCCTAAGGGATACATCATTGATGCTGTGCAGAAAGAGCTGAGCAAACTTGGATTTACACAAGACCAACTTCTTGTCGGTGGTTATGTCATTAAGACAACACTGGATCAGCGAGCACAACAATCTGCAGTGGATGCGGTAAATAAGTTCACACCTACCCCTGCCCCATCTAATTTACACACAGCACTTGTTGCTATTCGCCCAGGTACTGGTGAAGTCATTGCTATGTATGGCGGAAAAGATTATGTAGTGCGCCAATTAAATGATGCCACTCAATCCATCGCGCTAGCCGGCTCTACCTTTAAACCTTTTGCGATGATCGCAGCTCTTGAAGCTGGCATTCCACTGACATCAATGTGGAACGGTGATTCACCACAAACCTTTGATGATTTAGGTAAGCCATATCTTGTCTCAAATTACGGTGATGAAGGTTGGGGTCAAATAGATCTACTGTCAGCGATGCAACACTCCATTAATACTGTCTTTGTGCCACTTGGCATGAAAGCTGGCTTGGATAAAGTTGTTGATGCCGCACGACGAGCAGGTATTCCAGAATCTGTAGCAATGATTGCCACACCATCTGTCACACTCGGTGTTGCAAGTCCTCACGTGATCGATGTTGCCAACTCTTATGCAACATTTGCAGCGCAAGGCGTGTACTCAAAGCCTTATATGGTCACATCTGTCACAGGACCTAATAAAGGCATCTTGTATGAAGGAAAGCCTGTAACTCAAGAAGTATTTAGTAAAGATGTGATGGCAGATCTGACCTATGCACTCAAAAGCGTAGTCAACGGCGGAACGGGTGGCGCAGCTCTTGCACTTGGTCGCCCTGCAGCTGGCAAGACTGGAACATCACAATCGAATGCATCGGCTTGGTTTAGTGCATACACGCCACAACTTGCAGCATCGGTTGCACTCTTTCGCGATAGCGCATCTGAATCCCTTAACGGTATCGGTGGCCTGACATCTGTCACAGGTGGAACCTTCCCAGCAAGGATTTGGACAGCATTTATGAAGGGCGCTCTCAAAGATGAGCCAATCATGAGCTTTCCAGCACCATCAAATATCGGTGGCCTAGACCCAGTCGTGATGACTAGTGGTGGTCGCCAAACAATGAAGAAGAAGTAGTAACCAATGCGCGTTTCTACTCGCGTAGTCCTACTTCTTGCACTTCTTGCATCCGTACTGAGTTTTGCAAAGTTCAACCATTGCGCGCAAACTGGCTGGCAATCACCTGATCAATATGTGCACGCCTGTTATTCCGATATTCCTGCTCTCTATGGAGAGCGAGGCCTGGATAAAGGAGTGTGGGCATATAGCAGCGGCGCAGACTCTGTTGAGTATCCCGTCATCCAAGGCGCCATTATGTGGATTACTGCAAAGGTAATTCCCAATGGAATCAATAACTACTTCTATACAAATGCGTTATTGCTAGCACTTCTCTTTATCTTCATCTCGTTTATTACCTTCAGAATGAAACCTGAGTTTGGATACCTACTTCCACTAGCTCCTGCAGCTGTTGCCTCCCTCTTTATCAATTGGGACTTGTGGGCGATAGCAATGATGATGCTTGCGATCTACTGGTTTGATAGAAAGGCGGAAGTTGCGAGCGCCGTTGCACTCGGTATTGCAATCTCAACCAAGTTCTTACCGATCTTCTTACTGATCCCTATTGCAATCATCTTCTTTAGACAAGAGAAGATTTCCAAGTTTCTCAAGTATGCAGTGATAGCGGTTGCAACATTTGCTCTCATCAACTTGCCGGTTGCACTGACAGCACCTGTTGGTTGGTGGCGCTTCTATGACCTTAACCTCAACCGCGGTTCTGATTGGGGATCGCTCTGGTATGCACTCTCTAACCTGGGGCTTAATCTCACACATCAAAATTATTTATCGATTCTTCTTCTCATGATTGGGCTTTCTGCTCTGACAATCTTCTTGTTGCAACTGCGAACACCACCCACTCTTGCTCACACTGCAATCTTTGTGATGATTATTGTGATGGCGGTGAGCAAGGTGTATTCACCGCAATATGTTTTATGGCTAACACCACTTGCAGTGATCGCACTCATTGATAGGCGCGATCTCACCGCCTTCTGGTTTTGGCAGGGTGCTGAAGTGATCTATCACCTGGCGATTTGGCAGCACTTGGCTCAAGTAACCGGTGCGCATTTTGGGCTGCCAGTTGTGGCCTATTCAGTCATCACCTTGGTCCGCATCGGAGCCTCACTTATCTTGTTGGTCCGCCTGGCCGCCCGCCATCAAAGCTCACGCGTATTTCCTAGCCAATTTCTCTTATCTACAGGCGAGAGTTACCCTTAACCTCCTCGTAAATCGTCCCACCGGGATTATTTATAAGGAGTATTAACCCTCCTGTCACGGAAATGCCGTGGCCGTCTTAGTCCAAAGGAGGTCGGGTTAACGCATGCGTCACTATGAATTAATGGTCATTCTCGATCCAGAACTCGAAGAACGTACAGTCACACCATCACTTGAGACATATCTCAAGATCATCAAAGACAGCGGAGGCCGCG
>Ga0209769_1001121_pt1 | contig 10779 bp, 10 predicted proteins | sample LauGreSuBDMM15DN_2_FD_187569 | JGI IMG/M metagenome (GOLD analysis project Ga0209769, IMG submission 187569) | Freshwater lake microbial communities from Lake Michigan, USA - Su13.BD.MM15.DN (SPAdes) (version 3) | ecosystem: Environmental > Aquatic > Freshwater > Lake | place: Lake Michigan, USA...
AAATATCGCTCCAACACACCCCGCATATCCGCTAGCGTGCAAGTATTGCCAAACGTATCGTCGAACGTCTTTCTGCCAATACCTTGAAGCAAATTAACATCATCTATTGTACCCCGTCTAATCACGATGTAAAGGTATAAAGTTTCAAACTATACTTCGCCAATGAAATCGATGTTTCCGTCGATAGAAGTCAGGGATTACAAATGATTCGCTCCGAACTTATTATCATTGTAACTTCAATTATAAACACACAACCTAACTCATGTACATCTCAATAACAGGCTACGAATCGGACCAAATTCCCACTTGGGATAACGCCTACACCGACCTCATTGAAAAAGGCAAAGTCTATTGATAATGTCCTTGCCCCAAAAGCTTCAATACCACGAAAACATCTTCGACGACCAGTCGCTTATCGCCCTGTTTGATTCGCTCAAACACGAAATCGCTTGGAAACAAGACCACATCAAATTGTTCGGCAAAGTGCACCCCACGCCTCGCTTGGTGGCATGGTACGGCGATCCACACTGCACGTATACCTATAGCGGTGTGGTGAACACCCCACTGGCTTGGACACCCACCCTGTTAACCATCAAAGACCGCATCGAACAACTGCTCTACCCCGCCAAATTCAATTGCGTATTGCTCAATTTTTATCGCGATGGGCACGACAAAATGGGGTGGCATTCCGACGATGAAAAAGAACTCGGCCCCAATCCCAACATCGCTTCGGTGAGCTTTGGCGCAACCCGCAGGTTCGATTTCAAACACAAAACAGACCCTAGTAACAAGTTTTCACTGGAACTGCACAGCGGATCTGTACTTTTGATGCAAGGCGATATGCAGCACCATTGGCTACACCAACTGCCCGCCCAAAAACGCATCCTCACACCCCGCATCAATCTTACCTTCCGATTCATTCCAGAACAAACCCACCCTCAACGCTAAAACGTTTGTCATTTTCCCACCTTGAAAATGTCTTTTTCCTTAAGAATCATTAATTTCCCACCATGTTTCAGAAAATCGGATTGATTGCTATTGCTTTTATGAATTGGATTGACTCAACAGAACAAGTTAAACAGCAAAACCATGACTAGCAAAATGATCATTAGAGAATTTCCACTCACCGGAAACAAACGCTGGATCGACATCCAATCGCCCAGCGCAGCAGAACTCGACCAATTTGCCGAAAGTCACAAAATCCATCAACAAAATCTCACGGATTGCTTGGAGTCTGACCACCTACCCAAATTCGAAGATACAGAGCCCCTGCAATTCCTTATCACCCGAGTGATTGTTGGCAACACACGTGAAGATCATACAGTACAAGAAATCAGCAGCAAGGTGGCGATGTTCTTTGACGAAAATATATTGATCACCGTTCACAGGTTGCCGCATGACTTCATCGAAGACATGGTCAAACGCTACGTAGAACCAAAAAAAATCCACCAACCCAAAGACATTGCGGTAAAATTGATCAAAGGTAGTTTGAGAAGCTTTGAACGCTTCACCCTCACCCTCAACGAACAAATCGACCACATCGAAGACACCATTTTTATAAAAACTAGAAAGATCAACACGTTGCAAGAATTGTATTTCCTGAAGCGCCAAAGCAACATCGGTCGGAAGCTATTGTTGCTCACCCGAGAGGTTTTAACGGGGTTACAAGGACATCACAAAGCCTCTGCCGATCTGCAGGACGCGTTTGACTTACACAACAAAGTGGAGTTGTATTTTGATCAGTTAACAGAAGATGTAAACAACCTACTCACTGTATATTTGTCGGTCTCTTCCCAAAAAACCAATGAGGTAATGAAAGTACTAACCGTATTTTCGGCCTTCTTTTTACCATTGACGTTTTTGGTAGGGGTCTATGGAATGAATTTCAAATACATGCCAGAATTGGATAGTCCATGGGGATATCCTGGCGTTTTGGCGTTGATGTTGGGCATTGTGATATTCATTTACGTGTGGTTCCGACGAAAAAAGTGGTTATAACCGATATTGAAAATGCCCCTGGATGGCCAGATGATGCCATCAATACCGCCGCGATGATGTGAAGGAACATCAAAAAAATCCGTCTATCAAAGTTCGCTGAGTAGCGTTTTCCGCAAAAACAAACCAGAGTTTAACGGAATACTCAAACTAAAGCGAATCCCGCGTTGCAATTGCTGCTTGTAAGTGGGTAAGACATATTGTTTGATTCCGCCAAGTCCGCCTACAGATTCAATACCACCCAAGGTCTTCAGCAAATCATTATTCATAAACAAAGGCACACTCACCTGCAAAAGTCCGGTGCGGATCATCAGACCTGCATCAAAAAATTTGGTTGGTAAAGGCAATTCTTCGGGCACGGAGAAAAGAACTGGATTGGGCATACTCGCATAATCGGCGAATACCCGAATCATTGCAGGCACTTTGGGCAAACTCATCGAAAAGTTAAATGCTGCCAAACTACTCCTACTACCCATAAAAGTTGCCGTACCCATTCCGCCCATATTGTCCATGCGCTGCTGTCCGTTCGTGGTAAAATCATACTGACCAGTCCATGAATTATTGCTGGATGAAGGCGCTGAATTCCGCCCCCTGAAATACTCATCGTAAAATACATCCTGCTGACCTGAGGCACCGCTCAACATCAAATACATGTTTTCAGTATAAGCACCCCGATCCGAATGTCGTCCATCGCTTAACATACCCACCTTGCCCCAGTAAACGCGCAACTCTATGCTTCTCGCCTTCTTTTTTGTTGCGATGTAATTCCAAGTATACTTAGCCTCAACTTGGCCTCTGCGGGTGAGAGAGTTTGTAAACTGCGAAAACTGAGACACACTCTCAAAACTGGTTTTGTACTCAAATACCGACACCGGTCCGCGCTTGGTTCCAAAATAATTCAAACGCACACCATTCACCATATTTGAACCGCTTTGTTCAGAAAACGGAAACGTCGGGATCACTATTTCTTGCCAATCAAACAAACCCGTAACTTCTATAAAATTCGAAAACCCATTCCTGCGATTCGATTTACCCAATTCCATAACCACATAGGGTTTGATCACGGAAAAACTCGGATGTCGAGGATTATTTTTAAAAAATCCTCCATCACTTTGTGTTTTGTCATACTGGAACGTCATCGCACTCACCCCAATCCGCAAACTCTTGTATCGCTTGCCACCCAAGGGATTGTAGCTGACATCGCCCAGGCCCGACAAATTCTTCCGCCCAAAAGAATACATTGGCACCAGAGTATACCTCAACTTCGGCGCAGGCAAACTCGTATTGTGCAACACAATTCCCAACATCATTCGATCGTATTGATTCCATCCCACCGCCGGCAACCAGTAATGGTTTCGCTCGTTTGGCAAATCATTCCCCATGCCAAATTTCCACTTAAATTCACGACCGCCTTTGGTCCACATGTTGTTATTGCGGTTGACCTCGGGAATATGACGATCTGCATCAATCATCACCGTATCGGCAAGGGTTGAGAGTTTTACCACGCCACGTGTTCTTTTGAATTCAGCCGGTGATACCCAAACCGATTCCAATACTTTGCCATTGCGAATGGATTGAACACCAATGGGGCCATTGACTGCGCCCACGTTTTTCACTTTCACATCCATCCCGATACGATCAAGTTTATTTCCAGAGGGGCCAAAATGCTGCTTTACCCGGCGAATTTTATAATCCGCCACCTTTCTTGATTCAATCAAATCATCGAACAACCAGCCCAATTTTTGACCGCTCGTTTCTTCCAAAACCGCCCGAAAATCCTCAGGCTGCGGATGCCTAAACTTCCATCGCTCAAAATACGCTTGCATGCAAACATCAAACATCGAATCGCCCAAATAGGCCTTCAAATAATGAAACACCAACCCCGTTTTTTGATACATCACCCCGCCGTAATTGGCTGATGAAAAATCCGCCGACAAGGTTTGTATCGGTTGATCCACGCCAAACGAAGCCATGCATCGATACATCAAATCGCCTTCGTCTTTGTGCGACAAACCTAGTAGCCCCAATTTCTTCGCAAAACCCTTCACCATATCACTCAAACGCGTATTCGTTGGATACTTCGACGCCACATATCGCATCTCATTCAGAGTGTTCAACCCTTCGTCCATCCAACCAAAATCACGCTCGTTGCTGCCCAAAATACCATAAAACCAGTTGTGACCCACCTCATGCACGATCACCACTTCAAGCTCTTCTTTATTCGATACACCGCCAATCACCGTCACATTAGGATATTCCATTCCGCCACCCGCGCTGATTGTCCCGTCAACCGCCGTAACCTGATTGTAAGGATAATCGCCATTCCACTGCGAATATTTCAAAATACCATCGTGCAGATACTCCAACGCATGGGGCTTCCATAAACCGCTAGAAAGAGGCGTATACATCGCCCAAGTTGTTACCGTTCTTCCACTGCGAGGCAACACCACTTGGCCTTTCAACACGAGAAACGTCTTATCGGCAAACCAAGCAAAATCATGCACACGCGACTGTGTGTAACGAATGGTTTTCATGACCTTAGCCTTCTCAACCCAAGAATCACGATTTCCGTCGGGGTTGTTGCTGGTGTAGAACCCATCGATTTTCGACCAATCCATTTCGGACCTACGAATGGGGATATCCGCTGCGCGATACATACCCACAGGGATGAGTTCCCTATCCAAATTTTCTTGAAACGGATACACTGACTCCGATTTTTCCTCGGTGGAAGGCTTTAAACTGGTCACGCCATTGTATTCGGCCAATAAATTCAAGCGTTTTATTTCACGTTCCGTCTGCAAATCTCCCGTTGATCCCACTGTATAATTCTCTGGCAATGTGATACTTACGTCGAAGCTTCCATATTCAGAATAAAACTCACCTTGATTTAAATACGGCATCGGATGCCAACCTTTTTCATCGTACACCGCTGGCTTTGGATACCACTGCGTGATTTGATACGTTTGTCCGATATGACCCATGCGCGACACCTCGCCAGAAGGCAATTTTACCCGAAACGGCGTAGTAATCACTACTTTTTCTCCAGGCGCCAATGGCTTATTCAACGTCAGCTGAGCGATATCAATATTCTTGGCATCATAGGTCAATTTTACAGATGTCCCGTCTGCCTTAAAGTCTAACGAATCGATAAATCCCTGATATTCTGGATCATTTCGAAACAAAAAGTCTTTGCCCGACATCATCAATTGCTTGGCTAGTGCGGTTTTGCTATTCTTATAGGCATTGGGCCACAGGTGAATGTAAAGTGAGTTGAGTGTTGCCGGCGAATTATTGGTGTACACGAACTCTTCGCTGCCCCGCAACATGTGAGATTGATCGTCCAATGTCACTTGGATGGTATAATTCACTTCTTGCTGCCAATTTCCTTTGGTCTGGGCGATGGCAAATGTCGACAAACAAGCCATTCCCAAAACGATCCATACACGTTTCATAAGTATGGCAATTTACGAAAATTATGGCAGTATCATTTCGACACCACTTTCGGTCGATTTGACGCGTGCATACCCATTTTCCATGTCGTCTAGCCCCAAATACTGATCATTTACGTAGGAAATCAGATCCCTACAACTACGATCGATGTTGGCTTGGTATCCGGCAGGCAAGTTCAACACTACTTCCACCGATGGATTCCGCCATGGAGCATTTTTACCCAAAATGAGCACATCGGGTAAAATCAAAGTTGTTGAATCCCAGCGCACATCGTAACGCAAACCTGCGGCGTTAGAAACCGCAGTCAAACGACTGCCCCTGCTTCGCTTGAAAACCGTCACAAAAGGTTTTGTTTCAAGGGTATTGGCGATGGTTAACGACACGTCGTTGCTGGCGCGGTTCACCATCAAATCGTAGAAAGCATGCTCTCCATGGTAACCACTGCGGCCATTCAAGGTCACTTCAATATCTATGTCTTTGATGGATGCATCCAACTCCTCACGGCCTGGACCGTCTAATTCACCCTCCCATTTTAATGGCACGGTTTCGGTTCGAACCAAAATGGTTTTTGCGCTATCCACTTGCTCACATGTTTTGGCAAAATTTACCGACGCTGAAGATGAAAATCCCCTACCCACTTCCACTGATTTGAAGGTTAAAAATATCAAGGCGATCCAAAAGACAACGTTCAATGGCCAACGCAAAAAGGGACTCATTTTCTTTCCATTCACCAAGATGCGAATGAGGCCGTAAATCATTTGAATCAAAGGCACCAAAACCACAGCGCAGATAGCCAAAATGGTCCCGAACAAATAGGTATAACCCAGCAAAAAATAATCGTAAAAAGCATCGAAAACAAATGCAATCATACCGACTGAGAGCACCGCGCCAATAACACCAGGGACAATGATGGAGAAAAGCGCCACCAGGGCAAAAGCGGCCAGAACCTTTACGACCAGCCTACCGGTTTTGCCCAGCCCGCGCTTCGCGCGGGGCTTCACGCTCTCCATCGCCTTGGCGTAAGCCGACTCATAAGCCGACCGAACATTGTGATCCACCACCTTCGCCAAATTATCGAAATTCACTGGCTCTCCCCGCATCTGCAATTTCTCCGCAGGTGTAGAGGCAGCCGGAATAATTATCATCAAAAAGATATAAACCAAAATCACCGTTCCAAACGAGGCAACCGCCAAAATACCAGAAACAGCCCTCACAAACACTGGATCCCAACCAAAATACGCCGCAATCCCGCTGCAAACACCATAGACCACAACATCGTCTTCGTTGCGATACAAACGTTTTGCATGCTCGCCCCCACCCCCAGCATGAGACGAAGTAGACGCCGAATTAGAAGCCGAAGCCGCCCCCTCTCCTTCCGTAGAACCCTCGTGATCCACACTATCCATGGCATCGCCCAATTCCTCGGCCGACCCCACCTGGGCGATAACGTCCTCTACGTGATTAATGAAAATTGCCGGTGTCCCAGAAATCAACAAATGACTAAATAATTCCGCAATCCGATTTTCGATATCGTCGTACACCTCCTTTTCGGTAATTCGGAGGCGAAGCGATTCCAAATATTGCTTCAAACGGTCGTAAGCAAGTTCGTCGATCTGAAATACAAATCCATTGATGTTGGCTGAAATGATGCGATTCATAGTGATTGGGTTGGGTTGGGTTGACTTGGATTATTTTCGGTATGATTCAATTCCTGATTCGTTGTGATGCTCGATACGTGATTTACAGCAAACTGCAATTCCGACCACGTACTACGCAGTGATGCTAAAAACACAGCACCCGTTTCAGTGATCTCAAAATACTTCCTCGGTGGGCCTGATTTAGATTCCTCCCAGCGGTAACTCAGCAATCCCCCGTTTTTCAGACGGGTGAGCAACGGATACAAAGTACCCTCTACCACCAATAATTTGGCCTGCTTGAGGCGATCCAATATGTCGGATGAGTAACAAGACCCCTGAGAGATAATCTGCAAAATGCAGTACTCTAAGATCCCCTTGCGCATCTGCGATTGGGTATTTTCCAAATCCATAGCGCAAACATACATCAAAAATTTAGTACTATGCAATACAAAGTACTATAAAAATAAAAATCTTAATTACACCTGCACCTTGTTTTACTCCGTGGGATATCGAAAAAACTGCATCAATAAATCCGCCGTTCCACGGGCCGTTTTCTTGTCGATGCTTCCGAGTCGCTGTAAAAATCGCTGATCGTCCACCGCCCTAACCTGATCTATCGCCAACTGGCCTTGTCGTTTCTGAAACAAACAATCCAGACGCGTTGGCAATGATTTTCGAGTGGATGTCAACGGGACAACTACTGAGCGCTTTAAGAAATTATTCGACGCGGTAGGCGAAACCACGAGGCAGGGACGCACCTTTTGAATCTCAGTCCCAAGGGCGGGATCAAGTTGAATCATCCATACATCGTATTGCTTTTTTACCATGTCCATTCCTCCTGATCAAATGTGTTTGGAAAATCCGTAAACGTTTGGGCAATTTGCCTTTCAGCAGGATTCTCCGCATTACAGCCTTCAAATGCCTTTTCCCAGTCGATGCTTTTACTCGATACCTTACTCACAATCAATTGCTGACCTTTTATTTCGATACTTACCTCCTCATCCATATTGCACAAAACCAAAAGTTCCTTCGGAATTATTATCCCCTTGCTGTTGCCGATGTTCCTGAGCTTAACGGTAATCATGTTAAAACAAAGTTACAACAAAAGGTTTTACAAATTTCGCACATTAAACCATATTGATCAAGGATGAAAATCGCAAAAACTGAATTTCAATTTGTAAAAAATCCAACTACCGAATTTCAATATTGTAGGCAGTCAATAGCCCCGGCAATCCATCCAAAGAAAATTTGGCGGCAGCATTGAAATGCTCAAATTGTTGCTGGTAGTGATACGCCGACATATTTATGAGTCTGACGGTGTGGTGTCGGACGATGCGACGGCAGGCAATTCAAACCCTGCGACATGGAACTCGCGCATATATATTTTCACCAGTAGGATAAACAAACTGATAAGGATAGGCCCGAAAATCAACCCCATAAATCCAAAAATATTGACGCCAATAATAACACCAAATATGGTAATCAAAGGATGCGCATCGCCCCATTTCTTTTGGATATACAATCGAACCAAATTATCTACGGTACCCAACACAATTATCCCAAAAATTAGCACAATCCAAGCCTGCGTGACATGCCCAGTAGTATACTGCATAACCGCCAAGGGCATATAGGAAATACTCGCACCCACCAGGGGAATAATGGAGGCGATTGCAGTCGCACAAAACCAAAATAGCAGATCATCCACCCCAAGTATCGCGTAGCAAATCGTAGCAAGCAAAGCTTGTACAAAGGCGGTCGCGGGAATCCCTGCAGCATTTGAAACCACCAATGAATTCAACTCCTTTCCTATCAATGCGATATGATCATCTTCTAGGGGCAAATAGCTATAGAACCATGCTTCCATCGTTCTGCGATTTAGCAACATGAAGTACAAGACAAAATACATTACGGCCACAGTGGCAAAGGAACTTGCAATAACACCCACCGTGGAAGTGGCCGCATCGGTCACAAAATTCATTGCCTGCTTAAGGTTTTCCGGAGTTAGGATTTCAAAACCAAATCGTTGCTCCTGCTGGGAGATGAATTCATTGATCGATTGCAAGACTTCCTGACTGTGCGATACAACATCAGCAAGGCGTGATGTCACCATTCCGATAACGAATCCTGCGGGGACAACAATCAATAAAAAGCTCGATATCAAGAGAATAATGGTGGATTTGTATTTATTCAATTGAAATCGTTTCTCAAGATAGGCCTGTGGTTTAGTGAGAAAAAAATATAGGGTAAGGGCGCCTAAAAATCCAGAAAGGAAGCCCAACAACTGCGATGCGATGAAAATGCCAAATACAACCAACAGCAGGAGGAAACTATTCTGACGGACTTTTAGTTGATGCATACACAAAGAAACAAAAAAAAAGGGAGGCCGCGCTGCGCGCGGCCTCCCTTTCACACTTAAAAAAACAACTTATGCTTGCGCAGGAGCAAATTGCACGTTGAAAAAACCGCTGTCTCATTCGTAATAAAACGACAAACATTAGAATTTCTCGGTAAATTGCGACATGCGTAGCCTAATTACAGCCGTTTCACTAGCAGTTGCATTTTTCATTACTCAACCAGCAAAAGCCCAATACTCAGGCAACGACGATACCATCAAGGTTCAAGAACCCGTTGTTTCAGTGAATCGAAAATTGACCAGCATCGACAAACATCCCTTGCGTCCATTTCAAAAAGAGGCAATGACATTTTACTGGGATAGAAATTCTAATGTTTTGGTAAACATCATTTCCAAAGGACTCAAAGAAAACCTAGAACCCTCTTTTGGATCAATGGGCAATAGCATCGTCAGCAAAAAACCCCAATCTCTTGGCTATCAATATCATTTCAGAGATCGATGGACAATGGGACTGGTATATTCATGGGCACAAGTAAAAACCGATACACTGCTTTATCCAGATTTCGACATACTCAATAATTACTCATACTTTCAATATGTGGTAAACATGAACGCATTTATGGGGACCATCAACTATGCTTGGTATCTTAAAACCAAACCCAAAAGCACGATAGCGATTTCGTCAGGCATCGCATTGGGAAACAGCAGAATCGACTATGAAACCCGACGAATGTCGTACGATACCGGAACTGCCTACATTCCTGCGTTCAACGGGGGCATCAACGCTTCCGGCATTCAGATAACCCTAATTTCCATCAAACAATCCTTCAAAGGTCTTCGCAACTTCGGCTACCAAGCATCCCTTGGCGGTGGCGTAAATTCTATTGGATTTAGTTGGGGCATCAACTACACACTCTAAAGCAGTCCTCTCAATCCCGATAGCTGACGGCTCCTGGACAATTCATCAATTACCCTTTACGCAATAGAACTGCCTACCGCAACCACTTCCACAAGTCTTTCCAAGTGGGCTTTTTACCGTAACTCAATATACCGATGCGATAAATCCGGCTGCTGAGCCATACCATCAAAATAAAGGTTAACACCAACAACCCGAAACTCAGTGCCAATTCGCTAAATGGAACTCCAAATGGCGCCCTTACCACCATCACGATCGGACTGGTGAGCGGTATCATCGAAAACAGCTTAGCCATCGCACCATGAGGGGCTTTTAAGGCCACCGTTTGCGCAATCACAAACCCAAAAACCAATGGCAATGTCACCGGCATCATGAACTGTTGGACGTCGGATTCCTGATTCACTGCAGATCCAATGGCTGCGAAAAAA
>Ga0209769_1001126_pt1 | contig 10747 bp, 10 predicted proteins | sample LauGreSuBDMM15DN_2_FD_187569 | JGI IMG/M metagenome (GOLD analysis project Ga0209769, IMG submission 187569) | Freshwater lake microbial communities from Lake Michigan, USA - Su13.BD.MM15.DN (SPAdes) (version 3) | ecosystem: Environmental > Aquatic > Freshwater > Lake | place: Lake Michigan, USA...
GATATTACCTACGTAACTTTTTAAAGTGGCATAATGCAAATCTTTTTATTATGGTCGGGCTGAATAAAACATCCTGATGAAGCATAAAAAAATGACACGATCCTCCATACCAAACCCTTTTAGATTTTTTGTTTGCTTATTATCCTTCATCGGATTTTGCACTCAACCCTCCCAGGCAACCTCGGGCGGGACTGTTGACGATCTTAGTCAGCTTCCTTTGCAACTGCCGCGCTGTGCTTTCAACCCCAAGGATTTTCAAAGACTAAAGGGGGAAGTCCGTCATGAAGGAAACGCCCTTAAATATCTCAAGAGGCTTGAACAGCGTTCCCAACAACTATCAAAACCAGAAGATGCCTTTACTGACCCATATTTTTTGAAAATTAGAGATCAATTAGCTGACTGTTTCTTAAAGCTGTTTTCCTATGCTGTCCTTTTGCCAGGTAGTAATCGTTTTCCACCGTTTAGAACAACCCACGCTAACAGCTTAGAAGAGGTTACATCACAACCCCTATTTATGAGACTTATAGATGGGATATATGATCAAAGGCCCCTTTTGAGGGACACGGTCGATGATGTTTTCAATGAAGAATTGACGAGGGATGATTTTAATCCCAGGGTATACATTGGCAGGAACCCATTTTTTCAACCTTTATGCATCCTTCTAAACTACCTTTATAATGGATCTGATCAAAGTATGCTCGGTCGCATGTTAGAGGGGACAAAGCAGAATTTAGAAAAAAGACATGTCTACTTTTACTATTTAAGGCCTTTGGAACGCGTGACAAGCTCTGTCGACACGGCTGTTACAAAAAATCGCCTATCGGTTGTTGAGTGGCTGTACAACATTAAAAGGCTGAAAGACGTCATTAACCAAAACGTTGATTACCGTTATGGCATTGACGACAAGGATCCTATTGCCTTTCCTGCAAAGCTTATCAAGGCCAGAAAGTCAATTCCTTGGCCTCTCTTCACCACTCTTGGGTCTGCAGCCCATTTAGCCACAGAAAATCGGCAGGCTGATATTCAAAGAATGTTTGTTCAAGCAGGGCCTGATTTGATTCTGGATCTTAAAGTATTACAGCAGCACTTAAAAGAGTTGCAGGTACTAGAACAAGATCACTTTTTGGGGAAAGAGCTGACAGAAATCAGCGCTTACAGCTACCCGAACATAGAACGTTTCACAGCCTGGTATCTTAATTTTGTAGGCTTAGGAATGGTGAAATCCCACATTCAGGAAACAAGGCACTTTGCCAATTCCCTTGATAATGCCTCAAAAGTCTTTGATGGTTACCCCAGATGGCAGATTGACCGCCTGGCTTATAAGTTGCCTTTTTTACAGTCTAAGTCACGTGTTTTTACGCTGTATTATCTTTTTGTCGATGGCGAGCTTTCTAAATACTTTGTCAGAACACTGAAAGGGAAAGTTGATAAAACCTGGATCAATTTGTTTGAGGCTTTCAAAGCTTTACGGGATGATATCATGCACAAAACCCAGGCAGAGGGTCAAAAGCAGTTCGAAGAAAGGCTAAATTCCCTTGACTCTAATCTGTGGTCAAATGTTGTAGAAAGTTATACCGGTTTACTGAGTTTGGTTGATGAATTAGATAAAGCACACGATCAACTGAGATGGAAAGACCTTAAAGAACAAGATCCGAAGGAGATTATTCTTTCTCCTGATACTGCAAAGAAAACCCAGCTAAAAAGGCTACAAGGTAACTTAGAACATTTAAGCACCTTTATTGGAACAGGCAGTTGGGAAGACCCACAGGTGGCTTTAGAAAAAGAATATGAAAGTGCTGCGGAAGCTTTTAAAAAAGCCCTTCCTGAAAAATATCATCGGCAGTTTTCTCCAGCCAGTCTTTTAACGAAAGCTGAAGGGGGATGGCAACAAACGTTTGATGCATTTGGTAAAAGGGTCACCCCGGAAATGCAGACACACTGGAGCGAAATGCAAACTGCTGCCAAACGGATAAAGGACTATAAAGCTTTAGCAAAGAAATCTAAGGCCACTAAAACTTCTCTGCAAATCTTGACAGAGAACCTTGAAAACCTGCAGTGGACGTTATCACAGCTTTCGGAAACTTATGACAAAGGTGAATTTTCCCGGTTTTCATCAGTTCCAGAGGCCAGAATAGCCGAACTATACTTGGTTACTCTTAGAGAAAGCGCAAATGCTGTCCTAGATACCCTTCCCAACCATTTGGTTTTTGATGCTACCGACCAAGAAACAAGAGGGTTTTTTCAAGCAAGCCTTTTTCTTTCTTCTGTTCTTCACCAGATAAAATCAGACCTTGGCAACAGTAAAGCCCATATACACAGACTAACAGAGGCATCATTACACGAAGTGCACAACCAATCTGTGGGCAATTTGATTGCAGGCCACCTGGGGCAGATGCAAGAAAATGCAGGAATAATCTTAAATTTTCTGGGTCAACAGCCTTAGAAGGGGTTGACGATAACTTTTTCATAAACCAGATATAAGGGCGTGCGGCCAGCCTGAAGCGCCTTTTGTTCATACCGCGTTAGGGGCCAATCAGTTGTGTCAGGGCGTTGCCAAATATCTTGTCGCTGTTGATGAAATAGGTTTTGAATTTCTGGCGTTGAAAAGTGGCTTAGAATCCAATCTTGGTAACCAGCATCATCAGTGGCAATACGCCACGTGCCTCCCGTTTTCAGTAAACGGTGAATGGCCTTAATCTGATCAGTTTGTATAAAACGGCGCTTATGATGGCGTTTTTTAGGCCATGGGTCAGCAAACAGCAAGACAACCATATCTAACGACCTCTCAGGCAGTTCGGTCAGTAATAACCGGACATCGTCTGGAAAAATGAGAATGTTATCAACGGGCTGATGGCCTATTTTCTGTAACAAAGACGCAACACCGTTGACAAACGGTTCACACCCTATATAAAGCCTATCCGGATGGTTCAAAGCTTGGTCAAACAAATGCTCACCATTGCCAAAACCAATTTCCAAGCAAGTGGTTTGGCGTTGCCAAAAATCAACATCCTGACAAAGATTATTGTTAAATAATAAAGCCGGTAGGCAATCTTGCCATAAAGCCTGTTGCCCTGTTTTTAAAGGGCGCGACTGTCGACGACCGTAAAGTTTATGGCGAGGAGAAGGAAGAGTAAGACTTGACATATTTCAAAGAGAGATGTTAGCACGATGAATGTATGTAATAAGTAGGGATTTTAGGGCTGTATGTCACTATCTTTTGTTTTTCCGGGTCAAGGTTCCCAAGCTGTTGGTATGGGCTGTGAATTTATACAGGCGTTTCAAACGGCCCATCATATTATGCAAGAGGTTGACGATAGCCTGTCGCAAAAGCTAACTCAGCTTATTCTGGAAGGGCCCATCGAAACGCTGACCCTAACTGAAAATGCTCAGCCAGCCCTGTTGGCGATTAGCATGGCCATTTTAAAAACCTTGGAAAAGGAAAGTGGAAAGCCTGTTTCAGAATTGGTATCCCATCTAGCTGGTCATTCATTAGGGGAATACAGCGCTTTGTGTGCAGCAGGTGTTTTCAATGTTTCTCAGGCCGTTAAGTTGGTGCGGTTAAGGGGACAGTCCATGCAACAGGCAACGCCCTTAGGTCATGGATCTATGGCTGCCATTCTTGGTTTAGAGTTGGACGCTGTCGAGGCTTTGTTAAGTGACTTTCAAAAACCATCCCACCTGTGTGTCATAGCTAACGACAATGCCCCTGGCCAAGTCGTTATTAGTGGCCACAGTGAAGCCATTGCACAGGCTGTTGAATATGCCAAAGAGGCAGGTGCCAAGCGGGCCATTTTGTTGCCCGTTAGCGCGCCCTTTCACAGCCCTTTGATGGAACCTGCTGCGCAAGTGATGCAACAGGCTTTGGAAGAAGCTGACCTGAAAGATCCTTGCCTTCTGGTTATTGCCAACGCAACAGCGATGCCAGTTATTGGTAAGGATGTAATCCCCGGTCTGTTGGCTCAGCAAATCACGGGGCGTGTCCGGTGGCGAGAAAGCGTTCAAACGCTGGCTCAACTTGGCTGTCAGTATGTGATTGAGATTGGGGCTGGTAAAGTTTTAACAGGCCTGAATAAACGGATTGATCCAGATTTAAAGACAGCCAGTCTTAATACGCCCCAAGATTTAGAAGCTTTTTTACAAGAAATTGCTTAACACCAACCAGAAAGGTTTTTTTATGTTCTCCTTAAATTCTCACACAGCTTTAATAACAGGCGCCACAGGTGGCATTGGTCAAGCCATAGCCCATACTTTGGCAGCGCAGGGCGCGCGGGTTGCCCTTTCTGGAACCAGACAAAATGTTCTTGAAGAGGTCGCTTCCCAAATTCAGTCAAAATATGGCAATGATCCTATCATTCTGCCTTGCTCTTTGACTGATGTTCAGGCGTTAGAGGCTTTGCTTCCTGAGGCTGAGGCGAAAATGGGTAAGGTTGATATTTTGGTGAACAACGCCGGCATCACGCGGGATGGTTTGGCCATACGGTTAAAAGACGAAGATTGGCAACAGGTGTTAGACGTCAACTTAACGGCTTGTTTCCGGTTATGTCGATCGGCCCTTAAGGCCATGATGAGGCGTCGTTATGGTCGTATCGTCAACATTAGTTCTATTGTTGGCAGTACAGGCAATCCAGGCCAGGCTAATTACTGTGCCTCTAAGGCGGGGATGGTCGGTCTGTCAAAGGCCCTTGCCCTTGAAGTTGCCAGTCGTGGCATTACCATTAATTGTGTTGCACCTGGTTTTATTGAATCAGATATGACGGCTGTGCTGGCAGACGCTGTTAAAGAAAAAATTCTTAGCAATGTACCCATGACACGCATGGGCACCCCCCAAGAAATTGCAACCGCCGTTGCGTACCTAGCCAGCGCTGAAGCTGGATATATTACGGGACATACCCTGCATGTTAATGGCGGCATGAACATGATTTGACATGCGTTTTTAGCGCCCCCCAATTTTGTTTTTTGCAATATTGTTCTTGCGTAGGGGGGGAATTAAACCTATAAAACTAATGTGATTAAAATTTAGTTTTCGAGAATGGGTTATGATTTCTAAGGCGCCACTACTTAACGGTTTTGATGATTTTGCAAAAGTTAACGCGCAAAATGTTTTGTCTTTGATAACAAAGGAAACAATTAGCGACGCGTCTTTTCATATTAGTCAGGCTGCTAACTATACGCCGATGTTAGAAACACCCTGGTTGAGTCAGAAAATTCAGGGCAGCGTTCATCTGAAACTAGAGAACATGCAGGTTGCGGGTTCGTTTAAGGCACGGGGTGTTTACCTGAAATTGCTTAGCCTAAGCGAAGAACAAAAACAACGCGGTGTTATTGCCATTTCGACTGGGAATCATGCTTTAGGTGTTGCGCATCAGGCTCAGCTTATGGGAATCAAAACAACCATCGTAATGCCAGAAAGCACGTCATTTTCCAAAGTTGAAAATGTGCGTCATTACGGAGTCTCGGTTATTTTGCAAGGCAAGCATATGCTTGAATCGCGCGATTTTGCCCTACAGCTTATTAAAAAGCATGGTTACACCATGATTCACCCTTTTGACGACCCCTATATCATTGCTGGCCAAGGGACAGTAGGGCTGGAGGTTATGCAACAGGCGCCCACCCTAGAAACACTGATTGTTCCTATCGGCGGTGGGGCTTTGGCTGCTGGCATTTGTATCGCAGCTAAAGCGATAAATCCAAACATTCATATTATTGGCGTTCAATCAGAGTTTTGCCCAGCGACAGCTGAAATTTTATTTCCTAATACTTTACCGACTGAACGCTGCTTTTTAACGAAAAGCCTGGCTGAAAGCATGAATGTTCAGTTTCCAGGTGAATTAACATTGTCTATCTTGGCTGAGCATTTGGACGATTGTATCGTTATTCCAGAAAGATATATTGAGCGGGCGATTGAATCGTTGATTGATCGCAGTAAAATCGTTGCCGAGGGGGCAGGGGGGCTTTGGGCGTTGCTTGTTTGTTGTACGCACCTGATCTATTTCGAGGTAAACGTGTTGGCACCTTTATCAGTGGCGGCAACATTGATGCAAAAGACTTGGCTGCTGTTTTATCAAGCAGCCATAAAGACAAAGGATGCATGGCGCGTTATCAAATTGAAACACCTGATACACCAGCGACCTTGGGTCAGCTTTCTTATATTATCGGAAAAGCAGGCGGGCAAATTTTTGAATTAAGCCAGCAAAAGGCTTTAAGTAGAATTTCTGCTAAAATGACCTCTATTAAGGCAGTTATCGAAACGCGCAATACACAACATGCCCATGACGTGTTTCAGGCCTTGGTTAGCGGTGGATTTGAAGCCCAGATGTTGGAAGAATAATATCAGTTATACCCCTTCGTCTTTCGAAATCTGGTTTTTGAAAATTTCGGACTCTCGCAAAACCATTGATAATTGTTTTGCCCTTATGTTCGCCTGTGCACACTCCGGGAGCTCGATCCTTGTTTTCAAATCCAGATTCTGAAATCCATTGGGTACAAGTTTGATCTAGAAATTAATACTTTGTTTTTGATCTAGAAATTAATACTTTGTTAATCTTCATGAATAAAGGGTTAATTTCGTTTTTTTCCACCCCCCACCCAATTGCCTCCCAAAAGGGAGGGGGACTAAACCCTCATCATTAAGGATCAGCAGGCAAAAGCATCACCACCTGCCCTTTTTTTCTCAAAAAAAGAAGCCTTTAATTCTATAGCTGGTTCGATACGGAATGAGCACAAGAAGCCCAGGAATCGATAGGAGTGTACTAAGTACATAAACACCAAAGATCTCGCCGAGCGACGCTGTGTAATCATTTTATAGGGGACTAGCTATAGTAAACAATCTAGATCACCTTTGAATATAGCGCTTCATCCCTAATAAATCGTTAATTTCAAACAATCAATCTTCAAATTTTACGACGTGGTTGTTAAAGATATGGTAGTTGGTATTATGTTGAACGTCTGAAATACCAAGAGAATGAAACGATGGAAGAACTGATTGTTGTCGATAACAACGATAATCCCATAGGAACAGCAGAGAAAATGGACGTTCATCGCCGTGGCCTGCTCCATCGCGCTTTTTCTATTTTTGTGTGGCGTCATGCTGATGATCCCGAAATTCTGCTGCAACAACGCGCCCTGGAAAAGTATCACAGCCCCGGGTTATGGACAAACACATGTTGCGGTCATCCCTTGGTTCATGAATCTACCCAAAGTGCCGCTGAACGCAGGCTTTTTGAGGAAATGGGTTTCACCCAGCCCCTTCAAGAGATTGGGGTTTTTCACTATCGGGCTTTGTTAGAAAACGATCTTATTGAAAATGAAATCGATCATGTCTTTACTGGGGAATATCAGTCTCAACCCATTAATCCTTCTTCTGCAGAAGTTGCGGACTATCAATGGGTGAAGGTCAGTGACCTTGCCAAGGATATCCAAACAAATCCAACAAAATATACAGCCTGGCTGGAAAAGGCCTTTCAGGTTTTTCAGGAAAAGTTTTCCTGATACTCCTCATAAATGATTTGCAGAATAATCCAGCAAACCCTCAAAGGGATAGCCCCTTAAAAAGTCAGCTGCTTCTAGGGGGCGAGCACCGGGTCGTTGCAGTTTTTGTAACGCCAGGGTGCCTTGCCCACAACTGATTATCAAAGGGTCGTTAGCAGTGTGACCTAGTTGTCCTGCGGGACCATAATCGCCGCCAAGGGGCTTTGCCTGTAAAACTTTAATAACAACACCATTGTGGATGAACCATGCCCCCGGCCAAGGGTTAAGGGCACGCACGTGGCAATCTAATTCATTAGCCGTTTTGGAAAAATCTAATTCCCCCTCTGTCTTAACCAACTTAGCAGCATAGGTCACACCTTCTTCCGGTTGGACAATTGCCTGGTGGCGATAAGTATCGAAATCTTTCAGGATACTAATAATCAGGTCTCCCCCTTGCTTGGCCAACGCATCGTGTAAAAGGGGCGTCGTTGTTTCGGACGTAATGGGGACAATTGCTGTTGTTAGCATTGGGCCTGTATCAAGCCCAGCCTCCATCTGCATAATCGTAATGCCTGTTTGCTGATCACCTGTCAGAATTGCCCGTTGAATAGGCGCCGCGCCACGCCACCGGGGTAATAACGACGCATGAATGTTCAAACACCCATGCTTGGGAATATCTAAAATTGCCTGGGGCAGAATCAAACCATAGGCTACTACGACGGCTATATCGGCCTGATGGGATGCGAATTCTTGCTGCACGGCAACATCACGCAAACTGGTGGGTGTGTAGACCGTTATTCCCATTTCCTCAGCTGTTTGATGTACAGCCCCCTTTTGCAATTGATGGCCACGATCTTTTGACCGAGGGGGTTGGCAATAAACAGCAACGATGGTGTGCCCTGCTTGACCTAAAGCTTTTAAAGCGGGGACAGAAAAATCAGGACTGCCCATGAAAATTAAACGCATAAATACCTTGGAATATTTGTGGTGGGGAAATTTAACTTACTTCCGTTGTGTTGTTAAGACTTTCTTAATACAAGTCAGCTAACGTAGAAAGCTAGAAAGGGTTTTTTCTTAAAAAACCTTGATGTTTTTTAGGGTGGCCTCCCCCGCCCAGTCCACCCTAAAAAAATAACATATAAAAGTTAATGTTATGTTAACGACCATAAAAAAAAGAGACGTTTCTCAACGCAATTTTTAAATTCCTTATAAAGACAGTCTTCTAGACATAAACAATCCAGACTTTGATATTTCTATCCAGACTTTCTAAATTTTCGTGCCTTTGAAATCAACAAATTTCGCTTTAAGGCCGATAAGTGATCGATATACAAAATACCGTCTAAATGGTCAATTTCATGCTGCAAACAAATGGCCGCCCAATCGTCAAAGTCTTTTTCTTGGACCGTGTTATTCTCGTCTAAATAACGCAAACGAATGGCGGCACACCTTTCAACTTGGGCGCTTTGATCCGGTACTGATAAGCATGCTTCCCAATTTTTTTTTATCTCGGTCGAACGCCAAATAATTTCTGGATTTGCAAACTTTAACGGTCCCATATCAGGGGTATGTTGGCCCAAATCAACCACGATGACCCTTTTGTTAATCCCAACCTGTGTCGCGGCAAGGCCAGCGCCATCGTCCGCATACATGGTTTCCATCATGTCATCCATAAGCCGCCGGATACTGTCATCAACAAGTGGGACAGGTAACGCCTTAACCTTTAGGCGGGCATCAGGAATGGTCAGAATAGTTAAGCAAGCCATAGGAACGAAGTTATTGGTTGTTACCCCGGCGCAAAAAGGCAGGGATGTCAAGAACGTCATGATCTCTATCTTCTTCAGAAGACTGTGCTTTGGCGGTTTGTTCTGCCATCGAAGCTTCCTCTTGGGAACGTTGACGACTTACACCTGTAAACCGTTCAAAGAGAGACGGAGACCGTTTGCGTTCGCTTTTAACAGGTGGTTCAGAATGCACAGGTGCCTGATGATAAGAAGGACCGTGTTCATTTAAAGGAGCCGTTGCTGGTTGAGGTGCGTAGTAATCTTGTTGAACACCACCTAATGGCATAGCAGGTTCTTCGGCCATAGACGACAAGGGTGGTAAATCTGCCTCTAAAGGAATTGCCTGTTTCATACTTTGGAAAGGATCAGAAGATAAAGGTTGTACGCCTGACTTGTTTGGATAAGGTGAAGAAGACGTTTGCTCTGCCGCAGTAGCATGACGCCATGCCGCTTGCTGAGCTAATGTTGATCCAATTCCCGTTGCAACCACCGAAACGCGGATACGACCATTTAATTTTTCATCAAAGGTGGATCCAAAAATAATATTTGCATCAGGGTCAGCATTTTCACGTACTCGGTTTGCAGCTTCATCAACTTCGTACAACGTCATGTCATAGCCGCCGGTAATGTTGATCAAAACGCCTTTGGCGCCCTTCATTGAAACATCATCCAGTAACGGGTTATCAATCGATATGTCAGCGGCTTCTACAGCACGGCGATCACCTTCGGCTTCACCGGTTCCCATCATCGCTTTGCCCATTTCAGCCATAACAGCCCTTATGTCAGCGAAGTCAAGGTTGATAAGGCCCGGCCGCATCATTAGGTCTGTAACGTTTCTAACGCCAGAGCATAAAACGTTGTCGGCCATTTCAAAAGCCTGAGCAAACGTTGTGTGTTCGTTCGCGACTCTGAATAAATTTTGGTTAGGAATAATAATAAGGGTGTCAACATACTGTTGAAGTTCTTCAATGCCTTTTTCAGCCATCCGGGAACGGTGTGTCCCTTCAAAATTGAATGGCTTGGTTACCACGCCCACAGTCAAGATGCCGCTTTCTCTTATTGCGCGGGCAATGACGGGGGCAGCCCCTGTTCCCGTTCCACCACCCATACCAGCAGTAATAAAGACCATATTGCTGCTTCGCAAATGGCTTAGAACTTCCTCTAAAGATTCTTCAGCAGAAGCACGTCCAACGTCGGGCTTAGAACCTGCCCCTAACCCTTGGGTGATATGCAAACCCAATTGAATTCGTTTCTCAGGCATGACCAAAGATTGTTCTAGGGATTGAGCATCAGTGTTTGCCACGACAAACTCTACCCCCTCTAGCTTGGCCCGAATCATATTATTAACAGCATTGCCTCCAGCTCCGCCGACACCAATAACAGAAATGCGTGGCCTAAGGTCTAGTTCATGGGTGTTTGATTTTTGTCCGTTCATAGCTGGCGATAATCCTTTTACAAAAAGCGTTGGGGCAAATGCTTGTTTTATGACTCTTCACGTA
>Ga0209769_1001127_pt1 | contig 10744 bp, 7 predicted proteins | sample LauGreSuBDMM15DN_2_FD_187569 | JGI IMG/M metagenome (GOLD analysis project Ga0209769, IMG submission 187569) | Freshwater lake microbial communities from Lake Michigan, USA - Su13.BD.MM15.DN (SPAdes) (version 3) | ecosystem: Environmental > Aquatic > Freshwater > Lake | place: Lake Michigan, USA...
TTGTTTTTCTTCAGGCCTGCCAAGAAAGGGAGTTCATCAACTCTTTTGATCCCTTGGTCCCAAAGACCCTTACCACAAGCGTACTTCCCTCTGGAGCTGGAAAGATCAATATTTCTCCTGCTAGCAGTAGTTATAAGACGGACGATATAGTCACTCTTATTCCAGAGCCGAGCCAACATTGGGTATTTAAAAATTGGGAAGGAGATGCAAGTGGAAATGCCAATCCGCTCAGTGTGACCATGTCCACCAACAAATCTGTGGTTGCAGTATTTACCAGACGAAACTACCCCCTCACCTTGACCATGGAAGGAGAAGGAACCGTATCGGAGCGGGTTGTCTATTCCCCCTCTGGAAAAGACTATCCGCATAGCACGATTGTTGAATTGACTCCTGTTCCCAAGCAAGGTTGGCTTTTTGACAATTGGTCGGGAGACTTGACTGGCAAGACTGTTCCTCAAAACATCACTGTGGACAATCCGAAAAGCGTAAAAGCAAAGTTTATACAGCAGCAGATATCGAGTCTCGCATGTGCCTCTGCAGTACCCGGCGGAAACTTGGTGGCTACCCTTCCTGCAAATGGAGTGAGTAGTTTGGTTCCTTATACCACACTTTCAGGAGGGACTTATATCGGGCAATCCATCATATCAACTGGGGTGACCGGATTAACTGCGACCCTATTGTCCGGTACTTTTGCTCCGGTATCAGGCAATTTGAATTTCTCCATTACAGGAACACCCGCTGGACCTGGAACCGCTAGCTTTGCAATTTCAGTTGGCGGCCAAACTTGTACCTTAACGCGAGTAGTCAACCCTCTGGGTAGTATTACGGGTTTAAATTGTACCTCCGCCAATAACAATGGCGCCCTTGTGATTGGCGTGGCTGCCTCCAATGTTTCGAGTACAATCCCCTATACTGGTGGGAACGAAAATACGCATGTTGGCCAAACCATAACTTCTACGGGAGTCACCGGATTGACTGCTACACTTGCTCCAGGAAGTTTTGCAAATGGCAATGGTACCTTGACGTATACGATTACAGGCACCCCCTCCGCTGTAGGTACTGCCAATTTTGCACTAAATATTGGTGGGCAAACCTGCGCTTTTAGTAGAACTGTCACCTCCCTTGTAGGAACTATTTCTTCACTTAACTGCGCTGGAGCATCGGCTTCAGGAGTATTGAATGCCAACCAAGCTGCTTCTGGTGTAGGTGGATCAATTCCCTATGTTGGAGGAAATGGAGGAGTACATGCTGGACTTACTATTGGTTCCTCAGGAGTTACTGGATTGACCATGACGATCAGTTCAGGTGCTTTTGCCAATGGACCTGGAGTATTGGATTATACGATTTCAGGGATACCCTCGGGAAGTGGTAATGCTAATTTTGCCTTGAATATAGGCGGGCAAACTTGTACACTCACTCGAGTCGTGAGCCAATTAGCTGGAAGCATAAGCGCCTTGAATTGCAGTCTTGCAACAACTACAGGAAACTTAATCTCAGGATCGGCAGCCTCAGGGGTAAGTAGTTCAGTTCCATATTCTGGAGGCAATGGAGGGACGTACGCAGGTCAAACGGTTAACTCCACAGGAGTCACTGGCTTGACTGCGACACTTGCATCTGGGACCTTTATCAATGGTAGTGGTTCCTTGATCTACACCATTACTGGAACTCCTTCTGGAAGTGGTAATGCTAATTTTGCCTTGAATGTAGGAGGAAGAACTTGTACGCTCACCCGAGAAGTGATCCAAAACAGCGGAACCATCAGCGCTTTGAACTGTAGTTCTGCTACACCTTCAGGTTCCTTAACGGAAAGCACATTGGCCATTGGAGTTAGTAGTTCAGTTCCCTACACTGGGGGAAATGGAGGTACGCATACAGGCCAGGCGGTTAACTCTACTGGTGTTTCAGGATTAATAGCCACCTTGGTGGCAGGATCTTTTCTCAATGGCAGTGGCTCATTAACCTACACCATTACCGGAACTCCTTTGGGAAGTGGCACAGCTAGTTTTGCATTGAGTATTGGAGGGCGTACTTGTACCCTCACAAGAACTGTCATTGCTTCAACAACCTCTACTTATCCATCAGGAACTATCTTTTGTGCTGGGATTCAAGCCGCAATTGTACCAGTGACAAGTGCCGCAACAGGCAAAACTTGGATGGATAGGAACTTAGGTGCATCCAGAGTTGCGACGAGCTCAACTGATTCTCAAGCTTATGGAGAATTGTACCAGTGGGGAAGAAGAGCGGATGGACATCAATGTAGAAATTCTATCACCTCAACAGTTCTCAGCAGTTCAGATACACCTAATAATTCCGCATTTATTCTTGGTTCAAGTGTAACTGGTGATTGGCGAAATCCTCAAAATATAAACTTATGGCAAGGGAATAATGGAGTAAATAATCCTTGTCCGTCAGGATACCGGTTGCCTACTCGATCAGAATTCGAAATTGAGACTCAAAGTTGGACGACTAAAAATTATTTGGGCGCATTTTCATCTTCACTAAAATTACCCGTTGCAGGATATAGGGAATACGAAGATGGAACAATAAAGTCAAATGTTGGTAGCTATTGGACTAGTATAGTCACTGCAACAGGTTCATATAGTGTTGAGATCGACGCCTCGTCGGCAGAAATATACAATTCAGCCAGAGGATATGGATCCTCCGTTCGATGCATTAAAAATTAATTATTCGTGGGATTGAATATCCATCTAGCTAAACACCACACTTAATTTAACTTTAGGATACAAAAAAGAAGCTATGGCCATTAACTTAGAAAAAGCCCCTCTTGAAACGTTGTATTACTATGCGGATAATGGAAAAACAGTAGGCCCATTTCCACTGAATGCGCTTTTGCCAAAAATAAAAGCAGACACTTTAGTCTATAGAGATGGGATTGAATGGACCAATGCAAAAGATGTAGAAGAACTACGCGGATATTTTCCTGAAAAAGAACCGAAAAAAGCTAAAAGCCCATTACTATTAATTATTATCTCCATACTTCTTTTCACCTTAATTGGAGTAGGGGCGCTGATTGTTTATAATAAAATTAATAAGCAAGAACCACCCATAGTTGAGAGCCCCGGTGGAAAAACTGAGCCTGAATCACCTGGAAATACAGAATCCCCCACAACAACTGGCCCAAAAGAGCCAACTGAATCTGGAAATGCTCCCAAAAGTGAAACAGGCTCTAGCGGAAATGATAAGGAAACAAATAATGGATCTGAAAGCGAGAATCCCTCGCCACCTAAAACGGAAAAAAGTCCTGCCTCCCCAAAACAAGTCGAATTATTTACCTGTGAAAGTGGTCAAAATATTCGTAAAGCTTTAGTAAATAATGGAAAATGTGATTGTAATGATTGCTCAGATGAGTCAAATAATTAGACTCCCAGCTTCACAATGATCGCTTCCGGAATAGTAAGGTTCTTATTTGCTTTATGCCATTTTTCAAGATGTGCTTTTTGCAGGGCTAGTGAAGCAGAAAAATCATAGTCCACATACTGTTTTTCCAATCGACTTATTTTTTGTTCCAAATCCGCAACCAAGGCTACTGCAAATGGCCTGGTAAAGGGAAACTCTTTCAAGACCATTAATCCAGTTCTTAAACGGATTAAATTGTCGATTTTCCTCACATTGAGGTAGGAAACCTCAGGAATGGAATTCGATACTCGTTCCAATAATTCGGAAACATTCACAAATACAAAAACAGCATGCAGGACGCCGGCAATTGGCCTAGGATCCTCGCGCCATGGAGAATAGTAGCTTTCTTCCCTCGGAACCTGGCCCTCGAAAATTTCTCCTGAAAGGATGACCATGTTCAACAAATTGTGCGAATATTCATGGACAATCGCTTCAGCAAGCTGGTACTCATCCCCTGTGGAAGACAAAATACTGCCAAAAAACTGCTCAGAAGTACAGGACATGTGACGATCCACATAGGGAGATTTCACCAAATGGATAGTTCGTATGGAGGTCCCTACATGGCTCTCAATTTCTGGCCAATGCTCTTGGATCAATCCATAGGCTTTAAAAATGACTGGGAGCTCTTCCTCCATCTCCGAGGAATTGATGGAAAGGTATCCCGAGCCGTCTGGGTTTTTGTACAAGGTAGACCAACCCAACCTTAAAAACGGATCTAGTCGATCCAAAAGGATCTTCCCGTTAGAGCCCAGAATAGCTGCTTGAATGAAGACCCCTTCCTGGGGCTGTGAAACTGTGGACACCCCTTTTTCTGCTGCAAAAAGGATGGCTTCAAAATCACTAATTTCTCTTCCATTGATCGCAATCCAAGCGCGATCCCCCTCCATCTTGAAGCCCACTTCAGGAACTGTAGCCAGTTCAAAACCCTCAAAATAAATTCCCAAAATGGGCACGTAAAGCCTGTCTTCCAGGAAATTTACTTGGGCCTTGATATCAATTCTCGCCAAAAATGAGGCGGCTACCAGAAACCTATTTAACTCGAGTAAATGGTAAAACAACCCCTTTCCCGGTTGAGCAGCGCTCAATCCTACCAAATAAGGCAAATCTGAGTTGGGGATTTCTTCCCCATTTTCCATGCGCTTCTTGATGCAACTAGAAAGGTATATCCAATAGGAAAAAGTAGGGTCTGAAAAAACAGCAGCCAATGCACCAATAGGAATACGCTTACTCTGCTCATAGGCATTGGTAGCAAATTCTTTTTCAAGTAAATACTCGCTTTGATCCATGATTGACTTCATGAATAAATTATAGCGAATTAGATTTTTATTGACATTATGCTGAATTACCTCTTCAATAAATTGAGTGCTATGGATTGTTTCCACATTCATACGCTTATTGGGTTATGGTTTCTATAAAATAACGATCACCAAATCGTTCCTCAAAATAAACTAAAACTAATTCCTTGAAATGAACTAGGGAAGTAGTCCCAATCAAGGCAGCTGAAATTCCTGGCGTAGATAAAACAAAGGAAAGGCTAATCTGTGCACTAGACATCCCCGGAAAAATCTTTTTTACTTTTTCCGGATAGGCGTACTTCGGCAGTTTTCCTTGTCCCAATGGAGCGCTACCTAGAATCGAAATCTTTAATTCCTCTGCCAGACCAAATAAACTCTTTTGAATAGCGCCTAAATTTTGCCCTTTGAAAAACAACCCCTTTGTCTGAGAAAAATTATAGGGCACTTGGAGATAGTTGAAATAGGACTCAATCCCAACTTCTTGAGCTAAATTATAAAATTCTCCCAATTGCAGTCTAGCCCTCACATCTTCTTCAAAAAATCCATTCCAGGAAGAAATGCCAAACGCCTTTATTTGGCCTGCTTTGATTTTATCCTTAATCCAAAGAAATACTTCTTTCATCACTTCCAAAAATCGAGCTCTCCCCAGTTTTGCGAGGAAATATTCTGGATTGTGTAGGTAATACAGTTCTATGGAGTCCCTAGACAAGGTAGCCAAGGTGGTGGTGAGCGCTTGCTCCAAAAAAATAGGGTCAAAGGTTTGAAAGTATTCTTGATCAAAAAGCTGCGGCCGAATCCATCCCCTATCGAATAGTTCTTGAACATAGGCGTTTTCCTTTTCTTCTCCTTGCGAAAAATCAAAGGGAACAAAGCCTCCTTTGGTTGAAATAAAGTAATCCCGGTCGGGATAAATTCGGGTTAGCCTTCCCAAGACATTTTCAGACCTACGGTTTCTATAGGAAGGAGCACAATCAAAAACCTGTATGCCATTCAACAAGGCAAATTCTAGGACCTCAAAGAGCTTTAGATCCCCTGCATCAGATTCTTCACCTTGATATAAACCCACACCAATTTTAGACAATCCTTTCATGGCACTACTTTATACAGTTCTTCAAAATAAAATCGATCGGCTCTCGTCAACTTTTCATCATCCTTACAATCCCATCTTTTATGCATTGCATGAAGATGTGCAGGAATATTTTCCTGGGACAGCTCAAAACTGATCAGTATTTCCTCAATAATTTTTACATCTTTTTCAGGAATCCATTCGACGGATAAGGAAATAAAAATAAGGTCATAGTCCTCCTTGAATTGATGAATTAAAGCATTTTTCACCTCCACTTTTTTGGCATAATACGCACCAATATTTTGGATTACCTTACTCTCACAGTGAGCTTGATCAAAGGTGTTTGGAATTAGCCAAGCCAGTTTGGCTAAGCTCCTTTCACGCATTAATTGAAACAAAAAATTTCCAATAGTTACTCTTTTCGCTCGAATAAAAAGGGGGTTTAGCCAAGTATAATGCCCTTCTGCATACAGGTCATGATGGGCATCAATGTGGTCAATTTCATAGGGCTCCCTAAATTTATCTAACTCAAGACACATCAGGTGGTGGTCTAATCCAATGCGGAGTGCCTTTCTAGGGAGTTTACTTAGGGATTGAATCAGCGAGAGCATCTTTGGATTCACCTTTTTATCAGGATCCCTATAGATCGAATCTTCCCCATCCCAGATGGAATCGAGATCAATGCTTAATACCCGGATCATCAGTAAAGACAAAGACGCGATAAGAAATCCCCTCCCATTCCCAAAAACAAGGGGATAAAGGGGTAGTAGGAAGCAAAATCTTGATCATTTTTTCAGGATACTCTTCCAAGGTGTTTTTTCCATGATTACTCAGGTTCTCCAGGTTAAGTACTAGGTAATTTTGATCGTCAATAGACCAATCGAAAAATGAGAACACTCCTTCTGAGGCCACTAAATAAGTTTGGCTCATGAGTGCAAGTTGCATTTCCACAAAGTCCGATAATCCGGATGCTGCTCCCAATTCAAAGTATTGCTTACTCAATTCTTGGGTAGGGATACAAGCGTAACTGCAAGGGAAATAATCAGGAAATAAGGTAAACTCATGAACCAAATAAGCTAGTTTATTTGCCCACGGTGAAAAAAAAGTGCCTTGACTAGTTTGTGCTAAAACCTCAACCCATTCCTGCCCATTGGCAATGGTATCGTAATTATCACAACAACAGTCAGGATAGCCATATAATTTACCAGCATCCGCGTGACTCCCTTCAATCTCTATTCGTACCGCACGATTTAGACTGGATATATCTTCCTTCGTCATGTAAGCAATGAATTCCTCTGCCGAATCATCTTCCCAGGGAACATCAGAGTAAAATTGATCCCCAATCTCATTAGTCCAACTTAGCTTTAATCGAAATTCGGAGTGGGCCAATTGCATTCCATTGCGCTCGCAATACTTGGATAAAATCTGGTATTCTTTATCAGTGGCAATGTGGATCCGCATCACATTTTTCAACCCAGAATGAACCGCAAGAAGCTCCAACAAGTGGCGCTCCTCAATGACAGATAAACTCTGGATGAGTTCTTTGGACTCTTCAATTAGATTATTGCTCATATAAACGTACACATTGCCCAATCCCTATTTTCAACGAGTTGCATGGCTTTATCTTCCATGGTGAATTGAAGTTCTCCTTTCGCCAAAACCTTAATTTCTCTCGCCTTAGAAATAAACTGATGCGATTTTGTATTCAAATTTAAGGTTGAATGAAGCGTACAGTTTTTAATGACAGTTTTTTCATGCTCAAATTTTGCGCCTTCAAACAAATAAATTCCTCTGTATTCGGTATATAAAATCGGTTGCTTTTGAAAATGAACAATCTCATCTGCCTCAACAGGGAGGATGGAATGCATCAAGTCATAGGTATTTTGTGCCATCCGAGCAGCATGCTCACATGTAAAGGAACAAGGGAAAAAACTTAAAAATGAATACCCAAAATACTGTGAAACATAGTTATTCCAGAAACTAAAAGAGTGTAGGCCTTTTGTATTAGCCGCGACTAAGGGTACAAAATCATTTTGCTTTTGGTAAGCTGCATCTTGATGGTTCAAATAAAAATCCACGCAGCAACTTGGGATTCCTAGGTTTACCCCAAATTCTCCCTCGTCTCCATGAATGTCAGCGTTAACCGCCTGAGTTAGGTTTTTTTTAGAAGTGGACACATAGACTGCATAATCTCCCTTACTGGCAGGTAGGCCTTCACGCTCATCGTACTTATTTGACCATCCTCCTTTACCAATATCTCTCTTCGCAAAAATCAAGTCTGGAAGGACATGAAAAACTAAATCTAGCTGATTGAGGCAAGCTATAGTTTGATTTAAAAGTGGCGGTCTGACCGCTATCCTAGCCACTTTCATTCCAGACCAAGCGGATAGGATTTCGCGGCATTGAAGTAATCCTGCCAATTCGATCAACTCTCTAAAAACAGTTCGCGGTACACTCAAATCACGCATTACTTTTTTTCTCTAGGTCACGTTTAATCCGTCTTTGAATATGCGTAATTAAGTTTGTCAACGCAGTACAATACACAGATGGATTATTGAATCCATTTTTTTCAGAATAGCGATGGGGATAGTATCCCCCTCCGCAAATTGAGACAAGATCACATTTCTTACAGGTATCAGAAACCCCAGAGATTCCCGCTTGTCTAGCCATTACATTTTGATGCTTAAGAACCTCATCCAGGCTATGTTGATTGACACTTAAGGACATCGTATGCGCACCAGGAAAAACAGATTTCATGGTATCTACTTGTTCGTAATCCCCATTTACTCCTACTGTCACAAGGCTCACTTCTTCTAAACCTAAAGATTCAAGAGATCCTGGGTGTCCAAAAACTCGATAAATTATTTCCTCAAAAAACCGGATACGGATATCTTGTCGATACCCCCCATACCAATCATCAAAAATCGCAATTAGCCAATCACCATGACTTGCAACTCGATGCTGTTGTTGCTCAGTTAAGGTATTGTCCCAATGCGCATGCGGGAGCAAAAAATCGACCACTGGTGGGTCAAATGAGGCCAGGTATCTCCAAGTTTGAACGGGATCAGCATCTACATTGATCACTGCTAAAATCCCCCCAAAAAGAGGAGACCCTTGAAGCATTCGGAGCTTTGAAGCAACCTCTTCTCCAGAGCCTTTGCCATTGTGATAAAATCGAAAGACATCATTATCCTTTGGTACCCCATCTAAACTGATCCCTAAGGAGACTCCATACTTACGCAGAATGGCTAAATAGGCCTCATCAAGCAACAATCCGTTGCTTTGAATTCCAATTGTCAATCGGTAACCGCCTAAAATTTCTTCTGCTAAAGCTAAATAGGATGCTAATCGCTCATGACCAATAAGCAATGGCTCGCCTCCATGAAGCGAAATGCTGATGTTATCAAATTGGTGCGCATCACAATGAGATTTAATTCGGTGAAGCGTTTTTGAAAAAAGTTCCTCTTCCATGTACTTAGGCATTTTTTTCCAACTCGAATCGCCCATGTTGTACTCATAGCAATAGGAGCAGTTCAGGTTACACCTGCTAGCCACCTTAATCACAAATCCTGAGATAGGAACTACTTTATTTTCTTCACCCATTTCTAGCTATCCACTGTATTTTATGACCCTCTACAACTTCCGCAATACTTACACCCTCAGGTTGTTCTTGGTCGTGAAATTCCATAAAAAAGGGCTTGAGTTCTCCCAAATTATATTTTTGAATGTACGGAAGTATCGTGCCTTCCAATACCTGGGCATAGCCATCGAATACAGATTTCCCTAATGCTGTATACTTACATGCAGCCAATGATTTTTGTGCAAGATCAAGTTGAAGGGCCAACATCGTCATCCTCCTCTTTGAAATATCCAAATCTTCCAGTTGCAGTCTCCCTTGGTTAATCAATGACATCCAAAATTTGGCCGCCTCGGTAAAGACCACAAAGCCATGGAACACTCCATTTACTGGTCTCGGATCATCTCTCCAGGGAGAATAAATTTCACAAATATCCCAACCAGTCCCATGAACTTCCGGATCTAGTAAGGGATCAGTATCCTGAAGACGGAATAACCGTTGGTGGCTTAATTCATGAATAATCATTTCGGCCATCAATAAGGGTTGATGGGTAGCCGAATACCAAAACATGGTATCCACAGAAGAATTACTACTACTCGGTAAAGCCCCCTCAGGACCGATTAGAGGCACAAAATAATTTGAAACCTCCTTAAAATAATGGCTAATGGAATGGTCTACTAAACCGATGTAATCCAGTGCCTTTTCAATTACCTGGATTTGCTTCAGAAGCATTTCTTCCTCTTCTCCGGAAACCCTAGACAACTGTTCTCGTCCTGGAAAACTGGAACAAGAAGCCTCAGAATGTAAATCAATGTAAAGCGGAAATTTAGTTGAACTCGGTAGTCTAGAAAATCCTACCTTAACCTCAAGCCCAGAAGAATTTATACCTACACAAAGCGCATCAAGATTCAAATCAATGGTTACCTTGGAAGTTGGGGATAATTCAAGATCAAAATTCTCCTGCAATCGCCACAATTGGCCCCTTACTTGCAGAACAGCACTTTCTTTTACCTTAAGTCTAATTGATTCTTTTGGTACACTCTGAGAAAGTATAACTAACGCAAAAACAAATTCATCAAGTTTTTGAATTAGGTGTTCCCGTAAAGCTGTTCTTGAAATTTCCAGCCAAGTAGCATAGGCATGAAGCATCCCTTCCCTGTTGCTTTTCCCCTTTATTTCGGTGTAGGTAAAATAAATCCATTGCCTTCCTTCTGGAGACAAAAAAATTTTTTCTAAAACCTCCAAGTTTGCATTCTTTAAAAAATTAATTTTTTCGGATAAATCCGAATCACTTTCGAGATGTGAGGAAAGGTAGTTTAAGACCGCAATCAACTCTAGTAAAATCCTTCGGTTCTTTACTTTAAACCAAGATAAATCATCAGTAAGCAT